>JAEEGF010885993.1_pt1 | contig 30114 bp, 28 predicted proteins | sample 9134171 | NCBI WGS metagenome assembly JAEEGF01 (sample SAMN16246542, study PRJNA631951) | gut metagenome | biome: gut microbiome; feature: rumen; material: AP-attached | host: Bos | place: Iran: Karaj | collected 2018-10 | reverse complement strand
CTCCCGTTATCCTATTACTACAAAGCCCAGCCCAACATTTACCTTGGTGATGGTATTGTTGGCAAATTTGAACTGCGTGTCACTGCAGGTCAGTTTGTCCCCGATCCCCTTCATTTCGGTACCGCTGAAGGTCAGTTTTCCGTTGGCTCCGGTATTCAGTTCGATGGAGTCCTCCTTTACGACCACGGTATTATTTCCTCCGACCTTTACCACCATCTGTTCCTGGGTGAAGACGATCCCGTTATGGTTTTCTTTTTCCAGTTTGATCTTGTTTTTGGCGGTTATGAAACAGCCTGAATCCTTCAGCACAACAGCCGCTCCGAGGTTGTTCCCGTCAATCTCTATATTGGCCGGTTCCGGCAGTGCCGTATTGCCGTTGTTGGCGAAGATCACCGTCTCGCCGGCTTTCTTTGCATCGATCTGGATCTTGTCGGTTGTCTTCACGGTGAAATTACTGCCGGCAGTGTTAACCGGAGCCTTCAGTTCACCTGCGGAAAGAGCTACATTGGATGCTTCGGTGATGCTGTCTTTTTTGAATAGGTATTTAAACCAGGCAAGGGGGGCAAACGCCATGTAGCCGACATCTTCTGCGATATCTTTTTTCAGCTTGCTGAAAACCATGGCTTTTCTCTGATCCTCCTGGAGTACCTCTCTGCATGATTTTATTGATTCTCTTACAGGATGTGCGACACTATCCGCCAGCTCGTTGAAACACGCGAACACAATCCCTTTCTTGGTACAGAGAGTATAACCCTTGGCTCCACCGAACACTGCATCGGTATATCCAAGTTTGACAATGTTGTCGGCATTCTCCACCTCTGCAGGTGAGTATTTGGTTGATTTTGAGCAGGTGAGCAGTTTTATACCGGCCAGACCGTAGGCGGTTTCAAATTTAAGGCCTGCAGTGTGGCTGTTGCTCAGGGAGATTGAAACGCTTGCGGTTGCACCGCCGAAACTCTGGGTGTAGCTGGCGCTCGGGTAGTTGAGAGCGACATCGAAGGAGGTAAGGCAGTCAAGGACGTTTTCTCCTCCGAATATATCTGCAGTCAGTGTTTTAGGACTTTTTACTTCAGGTACCAACCATTCCAACATAATCTTTCCTCCCTGTTTTCAGTCTGCCGTTTCAGACCTTTTCCTATGCGTTAAACTGATGACTGTTTCCGACACTGTCCTTGAAGGTCGCGGTGTCCTTGGTGATCGTGGTGTTTTCCATTCCGTTGAAGGATATGGATATCCCTCCATTGGTGGAAAGCTTGAATTTGGTATTTTTGACCGACATTTCAATATCGTCTTTTTTAATGACCATGGTGCTGTTTTTGCATTTGATCGTGGTCTTGTCTCCGGTAATTTCGATTGACGGCTTGCTGCCTTCGGCGGAGGACAGGGTGATCTTGTCACTGATCATTGAAACTTCAGAACCGTCGTTCTGCGGACCGGTTAGTTCAATAATATTCTTTGTTCCGGTGTCGCCCGGTGCTATTTTCATCTTTTTATCCTTTGCGGATATGATCTGGAAAATTATGCTTCTTTTCTGGGCGGTGTAGTTTATACCGGATGAAGTGCAGTTCTGAATTATTTCTGTCAGTCCCAGTGCCGCCAGCAGAGCCACCGGTGCGGCGGCTGCAACGCCGAGGGCGGCGGTCAGCGGAATTGACGAATTGGCCTTGAGCTCATCATCACTTGCGGAATTATCCTGCTTGTATGCACTCAGAGCATTGTAGAACGACGCATAGTTCACGATCGGCAGTTCCTTGATGATAAACTGATCGTGGGTTTCATCGTAGAATACCCTGAAAAAGAAGTAGATGTACTCCAGCGGTTCAAACGCCGATACCTGGCTGGTTGCATTGTTTGCATACAGAACAAAAGTTTTATTCAGAAGATCTTCAAGTTTCTCGGAGGATGAATTGACTGACGGCTCGGTATTGACCACCGTTCTTGACACAGTCATGTGTCCGTTCTTGGATGAAATGGATTTTTTCGAAGTTGCGGTCTGGAAGGAATCTCCGTCCTCGGTTTCAACCATGATTACGTTAAGGGTGAATTTCTTGTTATTGCTGCTGTAGGAAAGATTCACCTTCACTGTGGCCCCGACATTGTATTTCATACCTTCGGAGGAACTGTGGATTACCCCGTTTTCAAATGCCAGTTTCTGGTAGTCGGTGTCCTCGTCGCCGTCCTGATATACGGCAAGGGATTTGTTATCCTCTCCGTACAGAGGTATGAATGTTTCATCGGTGTTGCTGGTGTCCACACTGTCTTTGGACCCCCTGTCTATCTCTTTGAGTATTACGTCGCTGTCCTTGTCGCCTGTCATGCCGCCCTGCCTGATGACAAAACTGCGATCGTCGAGGGTATAGCTTTTGAATCCCGGCAGCTGCAGAGAGCCTGAAACCGTCTTGCTGTTGAACGTGTCCAGTGAAAGTGAGGCAAGAGTGCTGCTGTCGAGTTTAAGGGTGTATTCGGACGGGGTGGTGGTGGAGGTGGAGGTATCCCCTGTCGCCAGCTCGAATTTGATATTGGAGAATTTTTTTGATTTTGCATTCTCACCGAGAATTTCACTGATATGCTGGTTGAGGCTGTCGGAGTACTGCAACAGTTTAAGGGTTGAATTGTCATTGCAGATGATCAGATAAGGCAGATATCCGCTCAGTGTCGCACCGGATGATGATTTAAGCGCCAGGGTCTTTTTGCACCAGGTGTAGGTAAGATCGGTAAAGTCGAAACTGCCATTGTCGACCGTAAGATCCTCGGTAATCCCGGTTTCACTGGAGTAGGAGGTACCGTTGTAATCAACAGACAGTGACAGTTTGGTACTCAGAACCGCGTAGCTTACGTCTTCGGCGTATTTGAATGAATCGTTGTCCGTAGCATTGGCGCCCTTGCTGATTTTGTAGACCGTAACCTTGGTGTCGCTGAAGCTGATCGATGAAACCCTGCAGGCCGGGGCGGACGATCCTGAAACGAAGAAGTACATGGTCTGCGGAACTTCGATTTTCAGTGTCTGGGTCTTCTCTGTCTTGCTTTTGCTGTCCTCATCCTTTGAACTGTCTGCAGCGCTGTAGTCCTTATTCATATCGCTTATGCGTACATTCTGAACCACGGATGTGGCGAAGGCGTAGCCGACAACTGCGGTTGACAGCAGCATGTTGAGAGCTCCGAGAGCAGTCATTACGTTTGCCCGGTCAAGAGCCGGTTTGGTGTTTTCTATTGACAGCGAGCGTCCGTAGGAGCATATGACCGCATTGTCGTTCACGTAGTTGGTGACGATGTTGGCTTCAACACCGTGGTTCTGCGCCGCATCAAGATCTGCAATCTGGGGCTTCTGAAAATTAATACCCTTTGCAGTGGTGATTGCAGTCATAAACTTGTTGAAGGGGGATTTGAGTCCGGAACCGGCGTATTTGTCGAATTCCGGGGCATAACCTATACTCATTCCTGCCGAAAGGTCCACACCGAGAGACAGCGCGGTCAGTTTTGTTTCATTGGATATGGCAAGACAGTTTTTCTGTTCGGTTCCGAGTTCTATGGTGGCATTGAGAGCGGAAAAACTCATTTTGTTGTCATAGGTGGCCTTTGATGGTGCTGTGTAGTTGAAATGAATTATGCCCATGATGAACTCCTTATACCCGTCTCTTAACATTATACGCAAGGGACTGTAAAAAGTTACAACCAAGCTCTAATTATTGAAATTCCGGATGAAAATCAGTGTTCCGGACTGTGTCTGAGAGAGGACCCGTGCTTATTTCTTTACTGCGAGGAAGGAGGCGAAATTGTAGCACTGGAACCATTTTACCGCACTGCCGAATCCCGCCCTTGAGAATCTTTCGAGGTGCTCCTGTTCAGTGTTGCGGATCAGCACATTCTCCAGCGCATTGCGTTTCTGGCTGATCTCCAGTTCGCTGTAGCCGTTGCGGCGTTTGAAATCCCAGTACATCTCCATCAGCAGATCATCGGTCTTCTGATCCGGCCATGCCAGTTTTTCGCTCAGGATCAGAATGCCGCCGGGATTGAGCCCGCGGTGGATCTTTTCAATCAGATCATCACGGCGGGATGGTTCAACAAACTGAAGTACAAAATTGAGTACAACCACCGAGGCGTTGCTGATTTCACAGTCATTAAGATCCTGGTGGAGGGTATCCACCGGAATGTCGGAACAGTAGGAGTCGAGAATGTTGCGGCAGCGGGAAATCATCGGAAGTGAATTGTCCACCGCGATTATCCTGCAGTTCTGCTCTTTTTTAAGGTTTTTGCGCATGCAGATGGTGGCGGTGCCGAGTGAACAGCCCAGATCATACAGCCGGGAGCTGTTCTGCGCATATTGGGCGGTAAGACTGCCGATGGTGTTGATGATGGTGGAGTAGCCGGGGATCGATCTCTGCGCCATGTCATGAAACACCTCAGCTACCTGTTCATTGAAACTGAAATCCTCCGTTTCACTTCTCGGAGCTGCAAAAATCTGATCTTTCATAGTGATCCTTTTTTTCTATCCTGTATTGACGAACCGCCGCACTTGTGTATTATAGCGTAAGGCATCTTAATATGCATGGATAAAATTCCGGGAGGCGGTTTGATTATTTTGGGTATAGATCCGGGATCCCGGGTTACCGGTTACGGTGTCATCGATCTGGTAAGTCCGCTCAAGTTCAGCTATGTCTGTTCGGGGTGCATCCGGACGGAGGGGGAGATCTTTGTGGACAAACTCAAGCAGATCTATGACGGGGTCAGCGAGATTATTGTGCAGACCGGACCGCAGCAGTTTGCCATCGAGGAGCCGTTTGTCTCGAAAAATGTGGATTCCTCCTTCAAGCTTTGTCATGCCAGGGCCTCCGCCATTCTGGCGGCGCTCAATGCCGGACTGCCGGTAGGCGAGTATTCCCCCCGCAAGGTCAAGCAGGCGGCGGCCGGATACGGCAACGCCAGCAAGGAGCAGATCCAGCAGATGGTGGTCAGACTGCTGAAACTTGACCGGGTACCCCAGAGTGATGCGGCCGACGCGCTCGCCATCGCCATCTGCCATGCCAATACCACCCTCGGACTGGCGGGAATGGGAAACTGTGTTACCGGAACCGCAAGGCGGCGTATGCACTAGCCGGGCATAAGAAAACATAACAGGAATATAATTTACACACTATGATTACATCTTTGAACGGAACCGTGACGGAGATAACCCCGCCGTCGGTTGAAATCGACGTGAACGGGGTCGGATACTGTGTTGAAATGCCGATGACGGCAATCTGCAGACTGCCTAAAAACGGTGAGAAGGTAAAGGTTTTCACCCAGATGATTGTCCGCGAGGATGCCCATCTGCTGTACGGTTTTCTCAGCAGACAGGACCGCTCCCTGTTCCGCGAACTGATAAAGATTACCGGTGTCGGACCGAAAACCGCTCTTACCGCACTTTCAACCTTGAGCCCGGAGGAGATGCTTTCAATTGTAAAGGCCAATGACGTGGTGTCCCTCACCAGAATTCCGGGGATCGGCAAGAAAACTGCGGAGAGACTGATGATCGAACTGCGCGACCGTCTTGAAAAGTGGAGCAGCAGCCAGAATATCACGGCTGCCGGCGAAACCCAGACCGCGGCTGCCGACAGTACCCAGAACAGCGGGGAGAACAGTAGGCACAACCAGGAAATGGCAGTCCAGGCCATGCTGGATATGGGGTACAACCGCAAACAGGCCGAGTCCCTGGTTAAACAGGTGTTCAAACCTGAACTGACGCTGGCGCAGATCATCAGTGAGGCGCTCAAAGCAACCTTCGGAGGAAAGTAGTCTATGATCGAAGTTGATCGCGTGGTAAGCACTGAGGAAAAAACTGAGGATCTGGCGCTTGAACCTACGGTCAGACCGGCCAGACTCAGTGACTATATCGGTCAGGACCGGGTCAGGGAGCAGATGGATATCTGGCTTTCAGCCGCCCGTAAACGCGGCAAGGCCCTGGATCACGTGCTGCTGTTCGGACCTCCGGGACTCGGCAAAACCACCCTGGCCACCATTGTCGCCAATGAAATGGGGGTGAATATCACCACTGTGGCCGCCCCGGCTATTGAGAAGCAGGGGGATATAGCCGCTCTGGTTTCCAAGCAGGAAAAGAATTCCGTGCTGTTTATCGATGAAATCCACCGTCTCAACAACAAACTTGCTGAAATGCTCTATTCGGCCATGGAGGATTTCAAACTTGATATCGTAATCGGCGAGGGTCCGGCTGCACAGTCGGTCACCATCCCGCTGCAACCCTTCACCCTGATCGGGGCAACCACCAAGGCCGGCGGTTTGGCGTCACCGCTCAGAGCCAGATTCGGAATTGTGGCTCATCTAGAGTTTTATGATGATTTGTCACTGCAGAAAATTGTAAAACGCAGTGCCGGCTGCCTGGGTATTGCCATCGATGACGGCGGGGCCATGGAGATTGCAACCCGCTCCCGCGGAACTCCGAGAATTGCCAACCGTCTGCTGCGGCGTGTGCGTGATTACGCTGAAATAAAGGCTGACGGCATGATCACAAGGCAGATTGCCAATGCGGCGCTGAATATCCTTGAGGTGGATCCGAAGGGGCTTGATCTGATGGACAGAAAACTGATCCTCTCCATGATCGATATGTTCGGCGGGGGACCGGTGGGCCTTGAGAATATCGCCGCCGCGGTGGGGGAGGATGCGGAAACCATTGAGGATATGATTGAACCGTATCTTATCCAGCAGGGATATATCCAGCGTACCAGAACCGGACGGGTGGCCACCGAACGGGCATACAGCCATTTCGGCCGGACGTTTGTAAAAGATGCTCAAACAGCTCTTAAACTCTGATATAATTAGCGCCGAGGAGTCGTTGTACTATGAGTGATCCGTTTTCTATCGATATAAGAGTCTATTACGAGGATACCGATGCGGGCGGTATTGTCTACAATGCCAACTATATAAAATTCATGGAACGGGCCAGAACTGAATGGCTCAGATCCTTTTCCGTTGAACAGGATGAACTGATGAGCCGGAATGTCGCATTCGTGGTCAAGCACATGGATGTGGACTTCGCAAGGCCGGCAAAATTCAATGAAGTGCTTAAAGTCACCTGTGAACCGGTACGATTCGGCGGCGCCTCAATAACCTTCAGTCAGCATGTATACAACGCTAACGGCGATCTGCTGGTCAAATCGACTGTGAAGATAGCCTGTGTCGATTTGAAGGAAATGCGTCCAATTTTAATTCCAAATTCAATTAAAGAGGTTATACAAAGTGGATCCTGAAATAACTGTTGAAACTTCGGATATGATTTCTGCGGCACCGGCTCCTACCGGTGAACTGTCGTTTATTGAACTGGTTATGAATGCCAGTTTTCTTGTTCAGGTAGTCATGTTTTTGCTTCTGTGCGTGTCTGTTGCATCGTGGAGCATAATTTTTTTCAAGCACCGCCAGCTTAAGCATGCCCGCAAGGCCACTGAAGATTTTGAAGAACTTTTCTGGCGCGGCGGTAGCGATATGGGTTCAATTTATGAACAGCTCAATAAGAGGAGAGATTCGCTGGTCGGCAGTGAGGTGGTGTTCCTTTCAGGATTCCGCGAATTTGTCAAACTCTACGAAAAATCCAAAGGTGATCCTGCCGCCAAGGAAATGGTTATGGGGGTTACCTACCGATCCATGAAGGTTTCCCTGTCCCGCGAGGTGGAGGAACTTGAAACAAGTCTTCCTTTCCTTGCCACTGTCGGCTCGGTAAGCCCGTATGTGGGTCTGTTCGGAACAGTGTGGGGTATCATGCATGCGTTTGTTGCTCTGGCTGCCGTAAAGAATGCCACTTTGGCAATGGTTGCACCTCCGATTGCCGAGGCTCTGATTGCCACCGCCATGGGGCTTTTTGCAGCTATCCCGGCTGTGGTTGCATACAACCGCTTTAACACCAGAGTTGAAAAACTGGAGAATTCATACATTAATTTCATGGATGAACTGTCTACCATTCTCAACAGAAAGATTATATAGGATAGGAAAGCTCCATGTCTCTGAGAAAAAGAAGAAGGGCGGTTGCCGAAATCAACGTGGTGCCGTACATAGACGTAATGCTGGTACTGCTGGTAATTTTTATCGCCACGGCACCGGTAATCATGCAGGGTGTCAAGGTTGATCTGCCTCAGGCTGAATCCAAAACCCTGGATCAGGATCTGTCTGATCCGGCAATCATTTATGTCGACAGGGAGGGACGCTATTCGGTTCAGACCGGCTCAAACTCCACTCCGGTTGAAAGTATCGAGGAACTTACCGATTTTATCAGAACATTCAGGGCCAATCATGCGGATTCACCGGTGGTGGTCAGCGGAGACAGATCTACCCCGTATAACAACATCGTGCAGGTTATGGTTGCACTTAAAAATGCCGGTGAACAGAGTGTCGGACTCGTGACCGAGCCGATCGACGAAAAGAAAGGAAAATAAGTGAACAGTTCCAAGGGCTTTTCAAAAGATTATTTCTCCCCGGTGGTTTTCTCCGTTCTGGTGCATGTAATTCTGATCCTGATCATGATCCTGGCCAGTATGGACTGGAAAAAACCGCAGAAACCGGGCTCTGCCGGTCAGCAGATAATCAACGCCACCATGATCGATCTGAGCTCTCTGGCGGGGGGCAGTTCCGCCAAACAGCACCAGAAACTGCGTGAACAGCAGCAGGCTGCCGAGATTGAGAGCAGAAAGCAGGAAAAGCAGAGAGAGATCGAGGAACGTCAGCGTCAGCTTGAAGAGCAGAAACGAGCAGCCGAGGAGCAGAAGCGTATTGCGATCCAGAAAGCCAAAGAGGAGCAGCAGGCTCTCGAGGAGCAGCGCGCAAGGGAACAGCGTGAACTCGAGGAGAAAATCGCCCGGGAGCAGAAGGAACTTGAGCAGAAGCTTGCAAGGGAAAAGGAACTGGCTGAGCAGAAACTGCGTGAACAGCAGGAACTTGAACGCAAACTTGCACTGAAAAAGGCCGAAGAGGAACGTATCGCCAGGGAAAAGGCTGAACAGGAACGGTTAGAGAAGGAAAAGGCCGAGAAACTGGCAAAAGAAAAGGCAGAAAAGGAAAAGGCCGAGAAACTGGCAAAAGAAAAGGCAGAAAAGGAAAAGGCCGAGAAACTGGCAAAAGAAAAGGCAGAAAAGGAAAAGGCCGAGAAACTGGCAAAAGAGAAGGCTGAGAAGGAAAAGGCCGAGAAACTGGCTAAAGAGAAGGCTGAGAAGGAAAAGGCCGAGAAACTGGCAAAGGAGAAGGCTGAAAAGGAAAAGGCCGAGAAACTGGCAAAGGAGAAGGCTGAAAAGGAAAAGGCCGAAAGACTGGCAAAGGAGAAGGCTGAAAAGGAAAAACAGGCCAAAAAGAAGACCGATCAGGATCTTGATGATTTTCTCAACAGCCAGCTTAACGGACCGGGCAGAAATTCCGGCAGCGGCAAGGGTTCCACCGCAAGTGATCAGGGTAAGGGCGCAAGCTCCGGTAAAGCCGACACCAGAGGTGACAAGCTTGCCTACCAGAATCTGCTGCAGAACTACCTTGCCAACAAGATTATCGGTAACAGAAGCATGATCGGCAGAACGGTGAAACTGTCATTCCGTGCAAGTCAGAGCGGGCTGATTTATGAGATCAGCGGGTGTTCCGGTGACAAGGAGCTGTGCCAGGCTCTGCATGACGCAATCAGGGGACCGTGCCAGAACAAGATCCCAAGTATTCCTGCCTCGATCTACGACGGGGGAAACATTGAACTTAACTATACGTTCAAGGGTAAATGACAATAGAATAATTTGATGGGAAAAAAATGAAGAAAATATTTGCAACTGTAATGCTTTTTATTACAGCCCTTTGTTTCAGCGGCAGAGCGTCTGCAACCCTGGAACTTGAAATAACCGGCGGTCAGGATATCGGTTATCCGATTGCTGTTTCCGATTTTGCCGCTGCGGCAAATCCTCAGCTGGCCAGGGATCTGGCAGCGGTCGTCAGAAACGATCTGATGTTCAGCGGAAAATTTTCCCCGCTTGCACCCGGCCGTATGCCGCAGCAGGCCGCAGACAAATCTCAGCTTAAGGCTGAACTATGGCGCGATCTGGTAAATTCCGTGGCTGTCGGAAAACTCGAGGAGGCCGGGGATAAATACAGACTGACATACCAGCTGGTGGAGGTTGCCGGCGGTGAAGTCCTGGTATCCAAGGCGATCACCTTCTCACGCAACCAGCTGAGAACCGCCGCACATACCGTTTCAAATCAGATTTACGAGGCAATTATCCATGAGCGGGGCGCCTTCCTGACCAAAATTTCATATGTAAGTGTGAAACACGGTCAGCAGTATCCGTATCAGCTGGTTGTTGCCGACTATGACGGATATAACGAACAGGTTATTCTGCGTTCCCGTGAACCGGTTATGTCACCGTCATGGGATCCGAAGGACAGCCGGATTGCCTATGTAAGTTTTGAATCAAAGCATCCTGCGATCTATATACAGAACTACCGTACCAAGCAGCGTATCAAGGTTGCCCAGTTTAACGGTATCAACGGTAATCCGGTATTCTCCCCGGACGGAACCAGACTGGCAATGGTGCTGTCAAAGGACGGCAATCCTGAAATCTACGTTCTTGATATAGCATCAAAGACGTTGAAGCGTATTACCAATAACCGGGTGATTGATACTGAACCGAGCTGGGATCCGAGCGGAAACTTCATTTATTTTTCATCTGAAAGAGGGGGACGCCCTCAGATCTACCGTGTTGATGTGAACAATCCTTCATCTGTGGCCAGGGTTACCTGGGATAACATTTCCAACCTTGATCCTGCAGTCGCACCTGACGGACGCAGCATTGCATTTATTACCCGTATTGACAATTCATACCGTGTGGCACGCCAGGAACTGGATACCAAATACATGATGGTTCTTACCAACAACAAGTTTGATGAAAGTCCGTGCTTTGCTCCGAACGGAAGTATGATTATCTATGCAACCATGGTAAGAGGAAAGAAGAGTCTGGCTCTGGTTTCCTCCGACGGAAGATTCCAGGCCAATCTGCCGTCCACCTCCGGTGCAATCAGCGCACCTTCCTGGTCTCCTTTTTTTAACTAGTTTTTTGGCTGTTTTTCAAAAAACTTTGAACTTGGTATAATATAAAAAAATCAGATCCGGTGTTTTGCTGCCGGATCACTTGAATATTGGATGATTGAATCTGATTATCTGTAAGGATATATAAAATGAAAAAATTAATAATGTTATTTGCTTCAGTTATGGCTTTATCTACTCTGACCGCCTGCGACAGTACCAATTCGGCCAGAATCGAGGAGGGCGGTGATATCGATTCCTCTCTGATCGATGACAGCAGCATGGTTACTGTTGATTCAGCATATTCAGACAATTACAATCTTTCCGCCGCTGATCGTCAGAAATTCGAAGCTCTGAAACAGGATAACATGATTTACTTTGCATACGACAGTGACCGTATCGCACCGCAGTATGAGGGGTTGATCCAGTCTCACGCTGCATTCCTGAGAAATCATCCTGAAATCACCGTGATTATTGAAGGTCATACCGACGAAAGAGGTACTCCTGAATATAACGTGGCTCTCGGTGAAAGAAGAGCAAAGTCCGTGGCTCTGTACATGCAGAACCTCGGTGTTGCCGCAACCCAGATGTCAATTGTAAGCTACGGCGAGGAAAAGCCTCTTGATCTCGGCATAACCGAGGAATCATTTGCCAAGAACCGCCGCGCAGTTCTTTCTTACTAATCCGGAACTGCTGACTGAACAGCTTTTCTGAATAGTTCTGACCCTTCCGCTAAAAACGGAGGGGTTTCTTTTTTTTACTTAGTCATTGATATTCCGCTGATTTTCTGCCGCAGAAGCAACAATATGTCTTGCCGGTGACTTTCATCACGTATTTAGCTCTTTCCATGAAGTATTATTGGAATAGTAGGATCCTGGATCTACAATATCTTGTAGGGGAAGGTGTTTTTTTACGGAGGTGTGGATGCTGATAGCTGAGTTTATTTTCATGCTGCTTATGCTGTATATAGGCAGCCGTTACGGCGGTATCGGTCTTGGTCTGGTTTCAGGGATCGGTCTTGTCATAGAGGTGTTTGTGCTGCGTATGCCGCCGGGACATGCTCCGGTGGACGTTATGCTGATTATTCTGGCGGTTGTGGGATGTGCCGCTGTACTTGAGGCTGCCGGAGGTCTTAAGTGCATGCTTCAGGTTGCGGAGAAAATTCTGAGAAAGCATCCTAAATTTATTACTTTTCTCGGCCCGCTGGTAACCTATCTGCTGAGTATAATGCTCGGTACCGGTCATGCCGTATATACCATTATGCCGATCATCGGTGATATTGCGCTGAAAAACAATATCAGACCGGAAAGACCGATGGCTGCCGCCTCTGTTGCATCCCAGCTGGCTTTAACCGGTTCTCCTATTTCTGCAGTGGTGGCATGCTATCTTGGCAGGGATGTACTGCAGATCCCGGGACTTGAGGATCTGACTTTGGTTGATATTCTGATGGTCACCTTCCCGGCAACCCTGCTGGGTGTTGTCGCCATGTCCATCTATTCCAACTACAGGGGCAAGGAACTGAAGGATGATCCGGAATTTCAACTCAGAATGCAGGATCCTGAATTCAGAAAGAGCATAGCTGAAACATCGAAAACAACTCTTAACGAACAGCTGCCGTTTTCTGCCAGACTGTCGGTAGGTATTTTCCTGATATCCCTGGTAACTATTTTCATTATTGCTGTGGTTCCGTCCGTAAGAACCATCGGGGAGGGGGCAAAACCGATCTCTATGGGTGTAGTCATTCAGATGATTATGCTTGCCTTCGGAGCCCTGATTCTGATTGCCTCAAAAACACCGGTGTCCAAAGTGCCGAACGGAGTGGTGTTTAAATCCGGTATGACGGCGTGTATTGCGATATTCGGTATCGCCTGGATGTCTGATACCTATTTTTCGTATGCCATGCCGCAGTTCAAGGCGGTAATAACTGATATGGTCAACAGTTATCCATGGACATTTGCGTTCGCTCTGTTTGCCGTATCCGTTGTGGTTAATTCCCAGGCTGCAACCGCCAAGATCCTGCTTCCGGTTGCTGTTGCCATCGGACTGCCGGGCCCGGTTCTGATCGGACTCATGCCTGCAACCTATGCATACTTCTTTATTCCGAACTATCCGTCCGATATCGCGACGGTTAACTTCGATACCTCAGGAACAACAAAGATCGGCAAGTACTACTTCAATCATTCGTTCATGGTACCCGGCCTGATCGGTGTGATAATCTCATGTCTGGTCGGTCTGTTTCTGGCAAATCTGATGCTCTGACGTTTCAGGAGTATGGTTTTAAAACTCTGCCGGTGATTTTCACCGGCTTTTTTGTTCCCGTCATGTGATGAAATCAGGATTTGATGAGGTGCCGCAGGTATACATGATCTGCGGGGATCGGTATGTTATCTGCGTCATCAGTAATTCAACCTGCAGCAAAGTAAAGCGGTTGAGTTTCGATATTTTCAATGCATATCACATTCTTGCGGTTCTGTTCATGTTTTCATTAATTGAACATCCACTCCCGGTTGTCTGCAGTGACGGCGGAACTGTAATGTAACATGAATATCTAATATCTGTGTTTTTCCTGCCGTGGCGCGGTATAATGCCGGAAGAATATCATTTGTGAGGAACTTAAAATACCAATGAAAACAACAGTAAAATATCTATGGCCGGCAGTTTTTGGTCTGATCCTGCCGGCAGCGGCCGGAGCCACCAGTGTGGCCGATCTTGAAAGACAGGTAAGAGCCTCTGATCAGGCCAGAGTGCAGATGCAGCAGCAGTTGGATATGATGAACCAGGATCTGAACAGTCTCATCGGCAGACTGGAGGAAACCAACAATGCAATGGCTGATCTGCAGAAGAATCAGCAGGAACTGTTCAAACAGATTTCTGATCTCACCGCCAGAATGAACCAGCTGCAGTCCGGCGCGAAGGTTCCGGCATCGACCTCTGCAAACACGGCAAAGGAGGAGGTGAAGCCTAAACCGGTGCAGGCCGCTCCAGCAGCCCCTGATGAAAAAAATGAATACCAGAAGGCAGTGACCCTGGTGATGCAGGATAAAAACTACAACGGTGCCATTCAGGCTTTCAACGCCTTTATCAAAAAGTATCCGAACTCCTCTCTGGTTGGAAATTCAAATTTCTGGCTGGGGGATTCATATTACAAAACCAACCGTCTGACCGAAGCCAAACAGTGTTTCCTGAATGTGGTTAAGGATGAAAATTCAGTCAAGAGACCTGAAGCTCTGTATAAACTCGGACTGATTTCCGTAACGGAAAACAATACCGATTATGCCAGAAAGTTTTTCCAGCTGGTGGTTCGTGACTATGCCGGAACCACCACAGCAAGACTTGCTGAAAACGAATTAAAGAAACTCAAATAGGTATAATATTCAGTATGCCGCTCTGACGGTGATGCCCTGCGGCACATATCAACAACGGGAGTAACCATGTCTGATAACAGATTTTTTGAGGAACTGGCTCAGATCCTGACAGAACAGGCCAGAAAACAGGGAAGAGAAACAGTATCGGAGCAGTTTGTAACCGACATTGTGCAACCTGCCGCCGAGGAGTTTTCCGACGATGAGGATTTAAGGGATGCTGTTGAGCAGGAGGCGATAGATCCGATATCACTGTTCAATCTTTTTGCCAATACCACCGATACGGCATCGGGCTCTGCGGATGATAAAACAGAGTATCTGCTGGAGAGAACCAGGGATGTATTCCACGTAAAATCTGAAATTCCTGATGATATTGAGGAAATTCCGGCCATTGATGCAGATCTGACTGAAGTTGACAACAATCAGATCTGGGACGTATTTTCTGCATTGAATAATATGAACAGCAGCAATGCGCAGCAGCAGACAGTTGCATCGGATTCCCTCGGCCCGCTGATTGAGGTTCTGCTGGGCGGTGCCCAGCGTTCAAATGCACAGGGTGGCGGCGGTCTTAATCTTGGAACACTGCTTCAGTTTGCCTTTATGCTGTGGCCGGAACTTCGCAACACCAGACTCGGAGCTCTCGGCACACTGCTTGGAACAATACTGGGCGGAGGAACTCAGACAGGTTCCCGCACCAGGGGCGGCGGATACACCCGTCAGCAGGGTGGATACGGCGGTTCGCGGGGGAATGAAGATTTTCAGCGCGAATCAGACGGTGCCGGTCTGACAGATCTGCTCGGATCAATATTCGGCGGAGGAGCATCAGCAGGTTCCCGCACCCGTGACCGTGGTTACGACCGTCAGGAGGAATACGGCCGTGCATCGCGCAGGGATGAAGATTTCCGCAGTGAACAGGACGGCTCCGGCCTTGCAGATCTGCTGGGAACTATACTCGGAGGCGGGGCGCAGACAGGTTCCCGCACCAGAGATGATTACGGACGACAGGAGGAATACGGCAGAGCACGAAGAAATGAACAGCAGCAGAGCGGCGGATCTGCGCCTGGACTCGGTGATCTTATCGGTGCCATACTGGGAGGAGGAACTTCATCCGGTTCCCGTCAGGCTGGTCGCGGGTACGGTCAGCAGTCAGGAAACAGCAGACCTCATCCTCAGCAGCAGAACCGCAGCCGTGATGACGGTGAGGGTATGGATGATCTGCTTTCAGCAGGTCTCGATCTGCTGGGAAAGATGATGAAGAAATAGCTGAACGTTCAGCCTGACCGGTATATCTGGAATTTTGTTATGAAGGCGTCCTCTGCACTTGTGCACCGGATGCCTTTTTATATTCTGTTCAGGGTGCAGAACATGATTTTGATCATGAATGGATCAGTAGGAGATATGAGTCGCAGTTAATTTGTGAACAATCAAGGATAAATTAACTGCAGAGAAAGCGTTTTTGTTTAATTTTAAGCCGACCGCGCCGGTAAAAGGGAAAATATCGAAAAAAAAGTTTGCAAAACAAATTAAAACTATATATTATATGCACCGTTGAAACGCGATGGCGATGAAACAAACTACGGTGGGTCGTTAGCTCAGTCGGTAGAGCAGCGGACTTTTAATCCGTTGGTCGAGAGTTCGAATCTCTCACAACCCACCACTGGTTGCTTAGCTCAGCTGGGAGAGCATCTCCCTTACAAGGAGAGGGTCATAGGTTCGATCCCTATAGCAACCACCACGTTTGGGTCGTTAGCTCAGCTGGTAGAGCAGTTGACTCTTAATCAATTGGTCCCGGGTTCGAATCCCTGACGACCCACCATTCACGTCTTCAATCCGCTGGTTGCTTAGCTCAGCTGGGAGAGCATCTCCCTTACAAGGAGAGGGTCATAGGTTCGATCCCTATAGCAACCACCACATATTTCCCTTCATATGGTCGCTTAGCTCAGTTGGGAGAGCACCTCCCTAACAAGGAGGGGGTCACAGGTTCGAGACCTGTAGCAACCACCATTCACTTCAATCTATATTATTTTCTTTAAGTTGATTTGTCGCATCCGTTGTGATATGTTTTCCTGCTATTGTTTTAATTTCGGGTATTAGAAGACCGGGCGGATGACTGCACCGGATCGGGGGATATTATGGATTTCAGGGAACTGTTGAATTCTGAACAGTATGATTTTATCCGCACCAGTGAAAGACTCGGCAGCCGGATTATGCTGCTCGGACTTGGCGGAAGCTATGCCTATGGAACCAGTAACGAGGGCAGTGATATTGATTTTCGAGGCATCACTCTTAATCTGCCTTCTGATCTGATCGGACTTACTGAATTTGAACAGTATGAAGATAATAAAACAGACACCGTTATCTACAGTTTCAATAAGATGGTGAAACTTCTTCTTGACTGCAATCCAAATACCTGTGAGATCCTGGGCCTTGACGAGGATCAATATCTGATTAAATCCCCGCTGGGACAGGAACTTATCGATAATGCCGGAATTTTCCTTTCCATGAAAGCCGTCAAGAGCTTCAGCAATTATGCCATGGATCAGCTCCGACGTCTGCAGAATGCCATTGCCCGTGATTCACTTCCCCAGGCAGAAAAAGAGAAACATATCCTTAATTCGGTGAGAAGAGCTGTTGAGCAGTTTAATCTGAACGGCGGCAGTGATAAAACAGGGAGCGGAGACTTCAGGCTCAGTCTTGATCTGTCGGAAGAACCGTCAATGGAAACAGAAATTTTTGTTGATGCCGAATTCAGACATTATCCTCTCAGAAAATTTTCAGAACTTACCGGCCGGACCAGAACAGTGCTGAGAGATTACGAAAGACTCACCGGACGCAATAAGAAGAAGGACAGCAACCATCTCAATAAACACGCAATGCACCTGGTCAGACTTCTGATGATGGCTGCCGATATAATCGGAAAGAAGAAAATCATAACTCATAGAACCGCTGATCTGCCGGTTCTTCTGTCCATCCGCCGCGGTGATTACATGCTGGAGGACGGCAGCTATTCACCGGATTTCTTTAAAATAGTTGACGAGTATGATCAAAAACTTCAGGAGGCCGTACGACATCATGTCCTTCCTGATGAGCCGGACATGCGGGCTGTGGCGCGACTGGTGGAGAGAGTCAATTATTATGCGGTAACAGGGAAATACCATGACTGATATGAAACATGAAATTGAGCTGAGACTCCGACAGGTGGAGCAGCAGCGCGGTGTAAAGATTATTTATGCTGCTGAATCCGGCAGCAGAGCCTGGGGACTGGCATCACCGGACAGCGACTATGATGTGAGATTTGTGTATGTCCAGCCGCGGGAGGAATATCTCAGAATTGATGAACAGCCTGATTTTATTGAGTGGCAGCTTGACGCGGTCTACGATATTAACGGATGGGATCTGAAAAAAACTCTGAGCCAGATAGCCTCCGGCAATGCAACTGTTTTTGAATGGATGAACTCTCCGGTGGTCTACCGGACCTCGCAGCAGTGGGAGAATATGTGCCCGGTATTCAGACAGTATTTTTCACAAAAGGCCGCGGTACGCCATTATTTCGGCATTGCCGTAAAGACGTTTACAAAATATCTCCAGGATGAGAAGGTCAGCTACAAAAAATATTTTTACGCCCTGCGTCCGCTGCTTGCCGCAAGGTATATTGAAAACCGGCACTGCGAACCTCCGGTGCTGTTTGAACAGCTTGAAGGTGAACTTCCGGCGGAACTTCGAGAAACAGTGGGCCTGCTTCTTGAAATTAAAAGACAGACCGCAGAGAGTGAAAAACTTCCGGCGATTGCTCCGATCAGTGCTTTTATTGAAAAGGAACTCGAGTTCCAGCGGGAGATGCTGGCAAAACTGCCGGATGATCGCAACCCTGATTATTCCGGTCTGAACGGGATCCTGCGCGGGACTGTGCTTGGTACCCAGGCTGATGTTTCACGCTGATAAACCGTTTCGTGAAAGACCGGTGAAACATTTCTGCTAATGCAACATACAGTTTCTGTTGTGGTATAATACGCCCGTCCGGAGCGCCGTTGAACACACATTTGTTGCGGTGCAGAGCCGTATGCCGGCCCCGGTGACGTAGTTTGAGTATTTTTAACAAATTTAGGTGATTTGATGAATTTGTCCAGTTTCATGCCGAAGGATCTTGTATATCCAAAGGCTGCAGCCTGTCTTACAGAAGAGGAAAAGAAGGATTACATTGAAAAAATAAGCGGACTGCTTAAAGAGCAGAATGCTGCGGTTATCGCGCACTATTACTGCAATGACGATGTTCAGGCTCTGGCCGAATCCACCGGAGGTTTCATCGGTGATTCTCTTGAAATGGCAAAATGGGGAAAAAAATCATCATTTGACAGGCTGATTGTCTGCGGTGTGCGATTCATGGGCGAAACTGCAAAAATCCTCAGTCCGGAAAAAACAATTCTCATGCCTTCTCTTAAAGCCGAGTGTTCACTGGATCTCGGCTGCCCGGCAAAGGAATTTTCCGAATTCTGCGATCAGCATCCGAACCGCACAGTAGTTGTCTATGCCAATACCTCTGCCGCTGTCAAGGCAAGGGCGGACTGGGTTGTAACCTCTTCAATTGCGATCCAGGTGGTTGAACATCTTCACTCCCTGGGCAAGGAGTTGATCTGGGCTCCGGATCGTCATCTCGGTTCATATATTGAAAGACTTACCGGTGCAGACATGCTCAGATGGCAGGCTCACTGCGTTGTTCATGACGAGTTCAAGGCACAGGCTCTGGAAAAACTTAAACAGATGCATCCTGATGCCGCCGTGCTGGTTCATCCTGAGTCTCCTGCCGCGGTAGTTGAAATGGCTGATGTTGTCGGATCAACCTCACAGCTGCTGAAGGCTGCAAAGACTCTTCCTAACAGTAAACTGATTGTTGCAACTGATTCAGGTATTTTCTATAAGCTGCAGCAGGCCTGCCCGGATAAAGAGCTGATAATAGCTCCTACCCAGGGTGAGGGCGCAACCTGCAAGAGCTGTGCGCACTGCCCGTGGATGGCCATGAACGGTTTGAAGGAAATATACGAGGCTCTTACCGCAGGTCAGGACACCGGTTTACATGAGGTTCATGTTGACGAGGAAATCAGGGTTAAAGCTCTTAACTCTCTTAACCGCCTGCTGGATTTTTCAGAAAAACTTGCCGGCCGGAAATAAACTGATCAAACTCCGAACCCAACTGGAGTTATAAGAGACGCGGGTGTATACGCTACATCCGCGTTTTTTCGTGTGCTCGGCATGTGCACAGTCTATAGTGTGAAAGTCCCGAACTCAGCATCTAGCGGCAAGAGTTAGCGAAATCACTACGTTTGCTATGATACTGGATGTTTTAATACAAGCTCATTAAAATATTTACAGAACCAAAAATTCAGCAGTTCAGATCACATATCATGATTCATTTATTCAACAATGTTGTACAAAAAAAAAACAGATGTAAACTATAGCGCTGTAAATTTCAGTGTTTATAAATTATTTTCCGTACATTAGGAGTTTGAATCATGAAAGCAATCAAATATATGACTAGTCTGCTAACTTTTTACATTAAGGGAGAAATTGCAACGGAGCAGAATTTTCTGAAGATTAGGTTCCCTAACACCGTTCTGGCGCTCATTCCTTTAGGATCACGCAAATACAACGTACCGGTAGCCCAGATATCTTCAGTAGCTTCAAATTTTAAATTTGACATTAAGAGCTTTTTCGTAGGTCTTTTCTTCACGCTTATTTCTCTCAGTTGTTTTTCTTCTGGTGGTAACGGAATACTTGCAGGCCTCATCATACTTGCACTCGCTCTAAGTTTGCTCATCAACTCTTTTATCACTGAACTTAAGATTGATACTACTTCAGGAGCATATTACTACATTCCGTTTATTATTTTTGAAAAGGCAAAGGCTTCTCAGGCTGAACAGATGATCAGCAGTATTATTGCCACACGTCTTAACGATACAAACAACAGAGAGGTATCGGAAGCATCAACGAATGCTATTGTTGATGCAATCAGATCAAAATAATTACCTGATCTTCCTGGCATGATGATCGGCAGATTAAGAGTGTAAAAATGTAAGAGAAGGATTTTCAGCATTACTACAGAAAAATAAGGGATAGTGACAAGAAAGCTGAAGCGTGAGTTACTTTACCCAAATATCTGAAATCAGTGTGTGTACCCGTATTCAGTTATCTGTGGGAATAGCCTAAATAATAATCGGCATTTTTACCTCTTATGCTGTAATTTTTGCGGAATTTTTACTAACGCACGTAGCTTAACTCGTTTCTGAGTTCCTCCACCGTGCATCTTCTGAGTGATTTGATGTCAATCTTTTAATCCGAGGTCTGTTCGGTAACCAACATTTCGTATCCCCTTTGAATAAAAACATTTGCTCTTACACTCTAATGCCAGGAAGGAGATACTTTTTACAAAAAAAAAATCTTACATGAAATTTCTTTCTTCACCCAAAAGCGGTTTGTTTTTATGAGCCCGTTTCTAAAAAGTGAATAAAATTTATTTTGGTGTATTCATAAATCGTTACCCACCTACTATCTACTGGATGTGATAGGCAATTTTGAGCGGATTAATTTGGGGGAATGTGGCTTAATGGCTATTAGGCGAGCAGATTTGAATGATACCTGTATATGACATTATATGTGATATAAGTCTAAAAATTAGATTGTTTATTAGACTGATCGCAAATATAAGCTTAAAATAAGTTCAAAATAGGTCGAATAAAAAAACAATTGTAAACTGTTAATGGTTGGTTGATATTTCGTATGTGTAAATCGGAGGGGTTGAATATGACAGACTATAATTTTAAGGATGGCAGGATTTACGAGGGAGGCCGTAACCCAGGGTCTGGCAAAAACATCGGAAATGTTAAGGATGGTAGAATTTACGAAGGATTTGGTTCTCCTGGTGCCGGTAAGAATATCGGAAATGTTAGGGATGGTAGGATCTACGAAGGATTTGGTTCTCCTGGGGCTGGTAAGAATATCGGTAATGTTAAAGGTGGTTATGTTTATTCTGGCTTTGGTTCTCCTGGAGCAGGCCGCAAAATAGGAACAGTTGATGATTTTACAATCAACGGAATAGAAAGAGAAAAAGATGAAACTATCGTAGCTGTTTATCATTTTCTCATTAAGAAAATATTCTAATGGAATATGATACTTCTTTTGATATATAGGCCTGTCAATTAAGATGAACAGGCCTTTAAAGTAACTAATTTGGAATCTTCCCTTAATAGTAGCTATGTATAACTGTCAGCTGAATTGTGAGCTTTCTTTATTCGGTGTAGTGATACATATAGTGTATCCTTGAAAGGATTGTTATTTAAAAGGATGTTGAGGCATGAACGAGTTTAATACCAATATTATAGATACCCCATTAAACAATGCTAAAGATGATAAGCTAGATACAAGAAAATATGTAAAGGGGCTTGCTCGATATTTAAGTAAATCTTCAATGCCAACAACAGTAGCTATTCAAGGTCAGTGGGGCTCGGGAAAAACATCGTTTATGAATCAGCTCAGATCTATTCTCTGCGAAAAAAACGGTGAACAGGATCCCTTGTATTACGGTGTATGGATTAATATGTGGGAATATTCAATTATGCAGAGTCCGGAACAGACCCTGATCGGTGTCATCAAAGGAATGATAAATGAATGTTCTAGTATTTTAAATAGTCTCAATGGTCCAAAAGCTCCCATTAATGAACTTACTGATAAAGCTTGGTCAATCTTTAAAAAAGCAGGAACTGTAATTGCATCCTCTGCTGTAAAGGCTGGGGTAAATGCAATCGGACTTGATGGAGATGCCGTTGCGTCTACTGTTACAAGTGCTCTTAGCGATAAACCATTCAAGGAGGCAAATCCAAATGAGTTTCGTGATTCTTTTGCTCATACAGTTGCTACCTGTTTGAGCAGTCAGCCAAAGGAGCATACTCCGCGACGTGGGTTTATGTTTTTTATAGATGATCTTGATCGAATTAATCCTGAAAATGCTGTTCAGATCCTTGAACTTCTGAAAAATATGTTTGAGGTTGATAAATGTATTTTCGTTCTGGCAATAGATTATGATGTCGTTGTGAAAGGATTGCGAACAAAATTTGGTAATAATGGAAGCAATGATGATCGGGCTTTCCGTTCTTTCTTTGATAAAATCATTCAAATGCCGTTTACTATGCCGGTAGGAGCTTACGATATTACCTCTTTTCTTGAAGATTCTCTTAAAAACATATCCTATCTGAGTGAAGATGAGCTTCACCGCGAAGTTGTTCTTAAGCAGGATGGAAATGAAAATTCAATGACGGTGATCGCAGTCATTGATGAAATGACTCGTCTGTCTACCGGCGCAAATCCACGCTCAATAAAAAGGTTGATTAATACTCTGTCCCTGATCAAAATCATTAGTTCGATTCAGTTCGAAGAGTCAGAAGCAGAAACTAAAGAACAACTCATGAATGAATATGATCATCTGATGAATTACGGCCTTGTATGTCTGCAGATTGCTTATCCGCAGATCTACGACAGAATTATGCAGGAGCCTTGCTTCACTGCCTGGGATGAGAGTACAGCCAGACTTTTCAGACTCCAGCCACTGCCAACTGATAAAAAATCAATTCTGGAAAATGTAGTTGAATTTGATGAAGAATGGGAACAAGTTGTCTATCGGATCTGTCAGTCTAGTGGCGCATACATGATGGCATCAGCCATGAACATTTCAAAACTGCTTAACATAATAAGGGCTTTGTATGATGAGAATATTTTTGAAAGCAAAATAACCCAGATGTTGGGCATGACTTCGGTTACGTCAGTTTCACAGTCAGAAAACAAGGCGGTACAGAATCAGCCGAGAAGAAGAGGTTTAGATAATCCTGAAGAATACTATTCCTTTGCAATGGGTGGCGATGCCCCAACTGTATTAATCAGAATGGCAAAATATTTTGTTAATGATGTTTCCTGTGCTTTCGGCGACACTCTGTGGATAAAGATTACTACATCTGGAATTCAGTTCAGAATATCTAATCCAAAATATAAGGAAACGAAATTTTTGAATGTATCAGTTCATGTATACAAGAAGAGAGCTAGGTTTAATATTTCTTTTTATACAAGAATTGGTTGGACTGCGGATATTAGCATTTTTGAGAATGGTGAAGTAGCTTATTGGATAAATGGAGAGAATGGAGAATATTTTGAAAACGAGTTGAGGTTTAACAAATATCTGTATGGTACTTTTGATTTAGAAGATTATAAGGAATTATCAAGACTGTGCTTTGAGGAATTATCATATGATAAGTACCCGGAAAACCTGAATGTTGTGAATTTGTGTAAAAAAGCTAAATCGCAGGCTCTTACAGATGAATGTATAGAGGATGAGGATAATACGCGTATCTTTGCTTTATGTAAAAAATTTATCCAACATAAATCAGAAACAGATTCGATACAACTTGGACCTCGTTGGTACAAGTGGATTAGGTATACAACTTCAGCAATGAGCAGACTGATACCTGAACAGAAAAATATTCTGAGCGATTGGGATAGTCATTACTTTTATTATTATGAATTTTGTTGTGAAGCTGATTCTGTTTGCATGCAATTCACACTTTGGGGGTCAGAAGAAGTTGAACAACTTATAGAAGTATTTAAGCGTATCAATCGGATTTATCGTTTCAGTGGAAGACTAAAACCTAATTTTGGTTATGGTCATCCGAAGAAGACTGAAACCGTCCATTTTGATCGGGATATTTCTGAAGAGGACTTGTTTGCAATTCTGGAAAAATTGTACAGAGAAATGATGGATTTTGAAAAAGAACTATTGGGTAAGATGGCAGAGGAATATTAGTATGTAAGCTTAATAATTCAATTAACATCATTCTGGGATTTACATCAAGCCGACAGTGCAGACTGCCGGCTCTTTTATTTCTTACACTCCCAGTTTGCCATTAACCTCGTCTGCCAAACTGCCTAGTCGTTCTATTAGCCAGTTTCCTGGACATGGTTTTCTGGCAAACCACCGGTGAACATTATTGCCAAGGCATTAAATTTTTTCTTCCAATATCTTCCATCAAGAGAAAGGTCATTATCAGGAACAGACTCATAATCGGCTAATTCTTTGAATTTTAATTGGGATGAGGCAACATGATTATTGGACTTAAAATTATTCCATGAGTCTTTTAGTGCGTTCATACTGAACAGCGACCAGCATCAGAAAATAAATTTAAATCCATAAACCAACCTAAAATAACAATCTAACATCATTAAAAATTATCGGGTTCAAATATGGCACTGTAATAAAATAATATCCTAGGATTATGCATTGAGAACTATCCTATAATTCCTCTCACCCTGGAGTTCATTTTGATATAAATTAACCTTGCTTATTTTCTCATCTGTCACCTTGATCCTCGTTTGATAGACTGTGAATAGTAACGTTGTATTGAACTGACGGTAATGATCACATTTTGGATTCGTTCTTGTTGCTATAATTTCCGTTGTCTGATGCGGCATTTGCGTATTTGCGAAGGAGATATTGACGATGAGCGGCCCGAAGGATTCCAAAGCGGAGATAGAAGCAAGAAGAAGAGCAGAACTTGAAAGAAAGAGAAGAGAGGAGGCGGAGCGCAGAGCCAGGATCCGGAAACTTCAGAATACTCTCAGGGCCGGATTGAACGATATTGAAGAACTGAGACGGAGTTTTGAAAACAGCCGTTCACAGATTGCAGCTGATGCGAATAAGCTCGGGGTCCGTGTACCGGGGATCCTGTCTGAATTAGATTTTGCTGCAGAAAAAAATTCCATAGTCAGATCTGTAGATTTAGGAAGTAATAGTCTGCAGGATCTTGAATCAAGTATTAAAAAGGTTGAACGAAGTGCTGCAGATCTAGCCGCCCGTTCCGCAGATCTGATTCAGCAGGCGTGTAATATCCTGCGTCTGAAGAAAAAGATCACTGAAGAAACCGAAAGTTACAGAAAGATCGCTGATGCCGCCGCTTCGGCGATGCAGGAGCTTTCGGATTATTCAAAAAAGGTGGAGGTGGAAGTACCGGATTCTGTGGCAGAAAGTGCGCAGACTGTCAACCGTGATAATGATGTAAAGGTGGATCTTGACTCTGATGATCCGGACTATTTAAGCAGTGTTATCGGTTCACTGAAAAAGGGACAGCAGGCTCAGGAAAAACAGATTGCAGATATTGCCGGTTCCCGTACCGCGATGACAGAGCAGTACTGCGGAAGACTTATGGAGGAGATTGCTGCTGCTGGGGAAACTGTTGCCAGAGAGATGGAAAAATCCCGTATAGCAGAGGAAAACCGCAGAAAGCAGGAAGCCCGGCGACAGGAAATGCAGAAGCTTGAGGAGGCAAGGCAGGAGCAGCAGAAGAAGGAAAAAATAATTTCCGATATCTATTCTTCTGTAGATGAACTGCGTAGTCTGCACCTTGATGTTCATCTGCGTGATCAGATGCTGGAAATCCTTGAAAATACCGCTCTGGCCTGCTATGATTCAGCCTTTTTGAAAAACTACCAGTCCATTACTGTTATTCCTTTCATCAAAAAATGCCGAGTCTGTGATGCACAGTTCAGGGAAATGGCTGAAATTTATTCCGGGAAGAAGGCTGAATATGAGGTTCTGTGTGAGGATCTTGCACTGGAGGCCAGGCAGCTGCCGTGTGAAAAGGAAAGTATTGCCTTCTACAGTTCAGAGATTGAAAGACTTCATAAACTTGCACAGCATCGCAACGAGGAGCGTTATATTCAAAGGGTTATCGACGAGGTTATGGAGGAAATGGGATACAATGTTCTCGGCTGCAGCAAGGTGCTGTATGAAGGAACACAGTATGATGCTCTGTTTCGCTACGGGGAGCACTCTGCCATAAGAATCACCTGTTCCAACGGCCAGATCTGTGCGGAACTTGGAGGAATGGATGTTTGTGATCGTGATGCTGATACTGCTGAAGCGGCGGAACAGGCAAATGAAATGAAGGAATTCTGCGATGATTACCGGATTTTCAAAGAAAAGGTGGCTGAACGCTGTGTGAACCTGACTCTTGTTTCGGAACTCAAACCTTCCCCTGAATATGCCCAGATCCATAATCTTGAGGATTATGACGTTGATGAGGAAACCAAACAGTCATGTATTCAGACTGCACAAAGCATCCAGAATGCAGCCGCAGAAACCCAGAAGTCTATGTCTGTTGAACAAGAAGAATAACTAACAGGAGAACAGGTAGTATGGCTAAAATAAAAATCTGTCCAGAATGTCATACCAGCAACAGTCCAGGAGATGTGGAGTGCTGCGAATGCGGATATGATTTGAGCGGGGTTCCTCTTTCAGAAGAAGCTTTTCAGCAATCGACTGTACCGCATAATGAACCGGAGCCGGGCACATCTTCTGAAGACAAGGACGCACAGCCGGTGCAGAGTACTGAAACGACAGAAAGTACTGAGACTAAACCGGCAAAGATCTGTGCCTGCGGACAGATTAATTCACCGACAATGAAGTTCTGTGCCAAATGCCGCGGATCTATCAAAAATCAGCTGAGGGTTTTTATTGATGCCGGCAGATATCAGAGAGCCATGGATGAACTGCAGGAGATAAAAAAGAACATTCAGAACTCTGAAACCCCCCGGACACCGGTCCGGGAACATACCGGTACCCCGGTGTTCACACTTAAATCCGCCACAGATGACTATTCATTTTCAATTGATCCGCAGCACTCGCTGGCGGTTATCGGCAGAGAGAATCAGATGGCGGAATATCTTCATGACAAGGGTTATGTAAGCCGCAGACATGCCAAGGTTGGATACCGCGGCGACCTGGTGTCCATCACCGATCTGAACAGCAGTAACGGTACTTTCATCAATTACCGGAAAATTACCGCCGGCGAGGAGGAACTCCTTCAAGAGGGAGATCGGGTTTCACTGGGCGGACCGTGGAATGAAGACCAGAAGGATCCGGATACAGCCTATTTTACGGTTCAATACACTAAGGATGAGCAGTAGTGTATATCGCACGAATTCTCTATCCGGTTAAGGTGCTCGGACCGGGTGAACGGATCGGGATCTGGATGTGTGGATGTCACCACGGATGTAAGGGGTGCAGCAATCCTGAACTGTGGGATTTTGACGAAAAATACCATGTAACCTCCGCTCCGATCATGGATTTTATTTCAAAAATCGCTGAATCAAACCGTATTGACGGTTTTACCATAAGCGGCGGTGAACCGTTTCTTCAGCCGGATGCACTGCGGGAGTTGATCCCGTTTTTCAGACGGTTCTGTTCTGATATTCTGGTTTACAGCGGATTCACCTATTCTGAACTTAAACGCAGATATCCGGATATTCTGTCATCCATTACAGTTCTTATTGACGGAAAATATATCGAATCACGCAACCGCAACTGTTTTCTGCGCGGATCAGACAATCAGAAAATCCGGATCCTTGATCCTCAGATGAAAGATTTTTATGAGAACTATATCCGGGGTAATACCAACCGGATCCAGAATTTCCGTGCGGCGCAGGGTTTTGTATCTGTCGGGATCCATCAGCCGGGATATCATCAGGATCTTGCTGAGAATCTGGCCGGGAAAGGTATTATTGTGGACTAGATTTTGAACTGATCCAAAAAATTCCGGTCTGCTGTGCGGTAAAGATATTGATTTGTAGCTTATTTGCATAGAATAGATTTTGATTTACTGTTTTATTGTCACAATGGAGTTGATCATGCTTGTTACCTATAGAATGCTGACCGGAGAGGGCAAGGAGGAGTGTGAAGACAGTGCTCTGATTTATGATCGCGGCAGCCGTGAGCTCCTGCACGGAGGAAACGGTTCTGCCAGAATTGAAGAGCCGTGCATTATCGCCATAGCCGACGGTGTCGGAGGAAATCCCGGAGGCCGTGATGCAAGTACCTTTGCCATGAATGCTCTGCTTGAACAGTTCAGTGATCTTGAGGTTCCGTTTGATGCCGGGCAGATCAGGGATAAAATCAGGCAGATCAACTGTGATCTGGTGGCATACTCTTCAGATCTGCATGAAAAAGCCCATATGGCCACAACCTTTACCGCACTTTTCTGCGGCGGCGGCAGAATTGTCATCGCACATGCGGGAAATACCAGACTCAACGCACTTAACAACTGTTTTCTCAAACAGCTCAATACCGATCATTCCACCTACCAGTATCTGAGGGACATCGGCGATTATGAAGCGTCGGAAAGATGCAATAAATCGGAAATATACAGTTTTCTCGGCGGAGGGGATCCGGAGGGATTGCGAAGACTGGAAATCAAAGTACTGGAGAAAGATCAGATCCCTGAAATAATGATCCTGACATCCGACGGCATTCACGAGTATGTAGAACTTGATGACTTTGAAGATCTGATGGCTGACGGTTCGGTTTCCTCAGAGCAGAAAACAGCATCGCTGGTTGAGATGGCTCTGGAAAATTTTTCCCGTGACGATAAGACGGTTCTGATTATTGAAAGAAACGGCAGACAGTCCGGCTGCTGAAAATCATGATTATTTGCAATAAAAAAGCCGGATTGATCCGGCTTGAACTGTGTTAATAAGGAAAGGCGCATATCTAGGAGGCGCTGTTGAAGAAGCATACCTTCCGGTGACTCTTGTTGCGCATCTTGATTTTTTTTACCATTCTGAAATGTGAACGGGCGCGAACCGGTTTTTTCTTGAAGATTGATCTTCTCACTTGCAGATTCCTCCTTTTACCTGTCGTTATGAACTGAATCCAGGTAGTTGATGAATTCAGGACTGTTTCTGTTATAGTACTTGATTCCCCAGTTGTCGAAATTGTATTTTTCAGTGTATTCATTGAGTTCATAGTCAACGTAGAAAAGTTCTCCGTTGTGAACTACAAAATTGGTAGGGAAGTAGTCGATATTGATTTTGTTGTTTCTGCAGATATCCTGCATTGCACGGATCTGATTCAGGTGATCTTCAGTGATGGAACCATCCATGATGTAATCAATCAGAACCGGACCTTCAATATATTCCTTGAGAATAATTTCCTGGCTTTTGTCAAAGTCAATCATCATCGGCATCTTGATCCCGATGCGTCTGAGAAAATCATAGTGGGCAAGTTCAAGCCCGATTTTGTCCTCAGGGAAACTGTAGTAATCACACTTTTCATGGTGGATTTTTTTGACGGTGAAAGGATTGCTCTCCTCATCGCGGACTAGATAGGAATATCCGCCCTTACCTTTACCAAGAAGTCTTTCAACTTCATATCTGGAATTGTGAATATCAAAAAACTGCATCTCAAACAACTATCTCAAACAACTTAAAACAACGAAATGAAATAACAAAATGAAATAAAAAAACAAATCTTAATCAATTCTGCTAAGTGTATCACTTTTTTGCTGTGTAAAGAATATAAAGTCTTGAATTTTTTTGCTTTTTTTGTATAGCTATAATTGTACAGGAAATGAGCACTCCGGGGTGACATCGCAACTGTACGGCAAACGGTATGTCAAGAGGAGACAGCTGCTTTTTTTGATCCTTTTGAACTTGATCAAAAATCCGATTTTTTTTAAAATTATCACGACAATATGAACAGATCTGCCCGATGAATTCTGCTTGCGGCATAATGTTTTTTCTGTTTCCGGAAGTCTCCGGAAAACAGCTGCGTATTGCCCGGTTCTTTGATTATTGCTGTGTTTTCCGCCGGAATGCGGGGGAACAGCTGATTTTTGTTTTGTGAGAGTATTCTATGGAAAT
>JAEEGF010352792.1_pt1 | contig 30114 bp, 25 predicted proteins | sample 9134171 | NCBI WGS metagenome assembly JAEEGF01 (sample SAMN16246542, study PRJNA631951) | gut metagenome | biome: gut microbiome; feature: rumen; material: AP-attached | host: Bos | place: Iran: Karaj | collected 2018-10 | reverse complement strand
TTGATAAGTAATAGGCATGGCTTTTTAGTTAAGAGTTAATAATTAAGAGTTAAGAATTTAGAACTGCCTTCGGCCTGTAGAACGCTTTGCTGTAGAACGGAGGCTTTGCCTCCTGTAGATCCACCCTTCGCCCTGTCGGGCCCTACAGCGCGAAGCGCGTTCTACGAATGAGCGAAGCGAATGTTCAACGAGCGAACGACGTGAGCGCTCTACAAGTGAAACGTTCTATTCACGCTGCAAAGGTACGACGACTTTCTGACGCCAGATTGACAGTTACACGGTGGGAAGAGTTTTTTTGCAAAAAAAGCAAAAACTAAACCTTTTCGCATCGCGAAAAACTAAACTCTAGGCGCGAAGCGCTTTCAAGCCCCTGGACTGCCGTACAGGAGGAAGATCTGGCGTACCTGGGCGCAGGTGAAACGATGGGACCGCTTCGGATGATGCAGGCGTTCCAGTGCTTCTGTGAGACCATGGCAGCAGCGTAGCTCATAAGATAGCTGGGCAACGGCACAGTGGCTATTGACGGCATCTGGGAAGTACATCGCTGCCAGCGTGCGGATGTGGATGCCGCGGTGTCCGCTGGCCTCCCACAGCTGCGCAATCAGCGCTGCATCCTCAGGGTGCAAACCCATGATTCTTTCGTACGAGTCTCTTTTAGGCTCTTGTTGAGCTACGCTCGACCTCTGTCGCGACTCGGGATAATTGGAGAAAACTCCATTCTCCGCTCGCTGCTCCATCGGTTGACCTGTGGACTCGTTGACTTGTTGACCTTCATTTGCAGTCTTCCAGTCTATAAAAGTGGGCCATTGGTTCTGGCGGTGCCATTCGGCGAGCGTCATGCCCCGCCGTGCGGCACGGGTTGAAAGGGGATTCTTTTTCTTTTTCGTTGAACTTGTTTTCATTGTGATTGGTGTTACGTGAATTGTTTTTGTATCAAGTCGGCGAGGTCGCCTTTGGGTGGGCCTTCGCGGATGCGTGTGAGGTAGGCAGCGGGGAACTGAAAACGGATGCCAAGCGCTGGGCCGAGGGTGGCTGCTGTCTCCATCCATTCGCCGATGGCGTCGGCGTCCGGCCAGACGAAGATAGTCCGTCCCGCCAGCACGCGGCAACGGTCTGCGGTGAAGGTGCTCTTGCCGCCGGTGGCGAGCCATGTGCAGTCAGGCCGCCACAGCTTGGCCACGAGAGCCGTCTTCTCGCTCTCCACGAGGCAGATGGGTGCGAAGGGTAGCGTCCCCAGCAAATCCTCGCCGAACAACGGCAGGGGCAGCGGCCGCTCCAGGCGGTCAATGGCATGAAGCCAGGTGACGGGAGGAGATTGAAGATTGAAAACTGAAGATTGAAGATTATTTCCAGTCCTTTGGGCGCATTGGGTAACATCCCCTGAATCTTGAATCTTCAATCTTGAATCTTCAATCTTCAATCTATGTCCGTCCGTCCCGTACGCCATCACCTTGCCGTCGATGACACGACCGGCGCGGTCAGTATATGGGAAGACGGTGCGGCCGTCGGGTAGCGCACCCGCGCCATACTGCGCACGCACGAACCGTACCTGCGCGGGCGGGAAAAGGCCCTCCATCCATCGCGAAAGCGTGTCAGGCTCACCCACGAGCCGCACCATTCGCCGCTCCATGTGACACAGATACGACACTTCCCCTGCACTTAGTGTGCACTTAGCGTGCACTTCCATGACATCTTTTTGAGGTGTTCTATGCTGATACATAGCTGTTTCTGCCTTCTTAAATGATTGTTTTTTGCAACGTGTCGTTTTTCCTGCGCCCGCACGCGCGACCCTTTGCCGTCTTCTCGTACTCGCCGTCGGTCGTCTCACGGACGAATCCCTGGCCGATCCACTTCACTATCCGCCGTCCCGTGGAACGGGCCTGCACGCCGCAGAGCTTTCCGGTGACATTGGCGTCGTTGCGGTTGAAGACGTCGGGCAGGAGGCGCAGGTGCTCCAGCGGGTTGCGGCGCAGGGCCGGCTCGTTGGCCTTGACATCCTCGGCCTGTGCGGTGCCCGCCACGAGGCGGTGCATGAAGACGCTCTGGCAGACGAGGTAGTCGGCATAGTCGAGCACGGCGCGGAGGTCGTCGTCGGTGGGGTGGACGAGGCCGTCGGCGGGCAGGGAGATGCGTCCCGCGCTGTCGCGGTACAGTTCCTCGGTGCGTCGGCAAAGGCTCCAGATCATCAGGATGCGACGGGCATCGACGGCGCGGCGGCGGATGATGGGCACCGCCTCCTCGCCCAGGTCGTCGAGGGCGACGTAGAACTCCATCAGCGCCCTGAAGTGGCGGGTGAAGCGTGCCTGTTGGTCTGCCGACAGGCAGAGAAAAAGAGCCTCCCCCGTCCCCTCCTGAAGGAGGGGTGACTTAAGGTCCTTCCCTTTAGGGGAGGGGTGGGGAGAGGCTTCCCTGAGGCTTCGCCACAGCTCCTCCACCCGTTCCACCAGCCTCTCCATGCGGGTGTTGAAATCGGCCATGGCCTCTGGCGTCGGATCGGGGTCGAAGCGTGGCTCCGAGGCTGTGAAGTGTCCGATGATGCGGCTCGCCAGACCATCCTCGTACGACCCGATGAAATCCTTCAACACCCCTGGCGTGGTGCTGAACACCGTGGCCAGTCCCACGCGGCGGATGTAATACCCCTCGTCGGCCGTGCGCAGCTGCTTCTCGTGCTTGCCGTTGTCGAAAGCCTTCTTCAGCACATCGCCGAACCCTCCACAGCGGTCTTCGAGCGAGTTCTTCAGCGTGGAGAGCTCGTCGTGGCGCATCAGCGACAGGTGGCCGTCGTTGCCTGCCAGCCAGCGCACCAGTGCCGCCTGCGTGGTGGCATCGGCGAGCAGGAGGCTGCGCGGCAGCGGCTCGTCTGGCGGCAGGGGAGGGTCGCTGCGCCCGCCGTTCTTCTTCCACTCCTGAAGGGCGGCGGCATGACGCAGCAGGTCGCGGTGGTAGTCGTCCATGCGCCGGCGGTAGCCGAGGCGCAGCTCGCGGTCGATGGGCTCCACCAGGCGGTCCAGCAGTGCCACGCGGCTCTTGCCCGAACCCGCGCCGCCTACAATCATCATCTGCAGGTTCAGCATGTAGAGATTCTCCTGCTGGCGCACGAAGCAGCCGTCCAGCACGGCCCCGATGACGGCATGGGCGGCGGTGAACTGCTGTGCCACTACGTTCATCCCCTGTGCGCGCCACAGCTCCGCCACGTCGCGCAGCAGCACGGGTGCCCGCTGGATGATGCCGTAGCTCAGCGGCAACGGCACCTCGTTGCCCAGTGCATCGGTGTAGGTCTTGAGGCCCATGCCATAGTAAGCTTTCACGTGGGGCTTGCCTCGGCCACCTCTCATGCGCGCGCCCCTGCGCGGGAGGTCATCCCCCAGCTCCTGTAAAATGTCAGTGTTTTTCTTCATAGTTCAGCGTCTATCAATGAGTTAAACAATAAATCGGTGTCATGCAAGTGCACGCTAAGTGCATGCCAGGTGCAGGGTAAGTGCCTGCCGGACGACCATTTTAGGCCAATTCGCACTGCGTTTTCCTGCGCGCGCACTGCGTCCGTGCGTGGACGCAGTGCGTTCGCGCGCGGATGCACTGCGTTCTGACCAAAAACGGACTGCGTTTTTCCTTTTCATGTCCTTTGATTTTCTCCGACAAAGATAACAGTTGTTTTTCTCGACAGGCTTCCACCATGGAAGGACGTCCAGCAAAATACACGCTTTTTTTGCATCCGTAAAATCAAGTGCAAACCCCATGGCAGTCAGTCCCTTCCCCCGTCTGGAGACGGTTGCTCCCTCGCGTTCGGCGCTGCGCGAGCTGGTACGTCAACTGAAGCAGCGCTATCCCAGTCTTCGTGGCAACAGCATCACCCTGGGTTACGGCATCCACCCGCGCGACATGGCGCTGCTCAGCGACGGCTACCGACCGTCCGACGGCGCTGCGTGTCGTTTCATCATGGCCATCGTCGATGCCGTTCCCGACCCTCCGTCCGATGGCTCCGACCCTGTGGCCCTCTTCGCCCGTACCCTACGCGAAGCTCCAAAGCGGATTGGTGAAAACCACAAAAAAACATGACCTATTACGAAATTTGGGTTGAAATCTTTTGGCAAATTCAAGAGAACGCAGTTTTTTTGCACTCGAAAGTTCGGAAAAGTGTGATTTCAATACACAAAACCGAACTATTCATCCGTTTTTGGGGAATGGTCATCCTCAAAAACAATTTTGCCTTTTTTCTTGCATTTTTGCCTGCTGTGTTGTATCTTCGCAGCAGAAATTTTTTTGATATGAAACGCCTGCGTCGATATCTCCCCCTTCTTGCCCTGCTGCTGTTTTTGGGCAGTGTCATGTCATGTCGCGATGCAGGCGTCCGCGACGCCCTTGTCCGTGCCGAGGCCCTCATGGAGACCGACCCCCACGCCACCCGAGCCATGCTGGACAGCCTTAATCTTCAATCTTCAATTTTCAATCTTCAATCTAAAGACGCCGCCCTCTACGCCCTCCTCCGCACGCAGGCCGACTACAAATGTGACCTCCCCCTCACGTCCGACTCCCTCGCCCGTATCGCTACAGACTACTACGGCACGCCGCGCCGCAAGAACTATCATGCTGCGATGGCGTGGTACACATTGGGTTGTGCTTATGGAGATATGAAGGATGACGTCAATGCTACCGATGCCTTCCTGAAAGCCAAAAGCCTTTTCCCTGACACCCTCATCCGCTACTATGCCCTCACGGAACAGAAACTTGGCACACACCACCTGAATCGTCACATGATACGCGAGGCGGCACACGAGTTCCAGTCCGCCAAGCAAAACCTTATCCGTTTAGAAGATAGTACGGCAGTTGCTTTCCTTGACCTCAGCTTGGCACGTTGCTGTTTGTACAGGGAGGATTATGCCTCAGCAAAAGAATGTCTCGAACGTGTTCTCCAAAATCCCCATGCCAGCCAATATGTATTTACCGTTGCCCATTTCGAAATGGCAAAGGTGGAAATCTACTATAATCACGACTATCCCAAGGCACACGAATACCTTGACTACGACATTCGGCACACTCTAAACAAGAATGAACTTGTGGGTAATTATTGCTTAAAAGCTATAGTCTTTCAAGAACAAGAGAAGCTTGATTCTGCCTGGCATTACTACCAACGTTCTTTGGAATGCCAATCAAGTCCAGCCACTTTTTCGAATGTTTATCGCCAGATGGCTATCTTTGCACCTCGGCTCGGCAAGGTTGACTCCATCGCCTATTACGTCCGTGGCTATCACACTTACATTGATTCGCTCTACATCATTAGTAACCAGCAGGCCATCCGTCAGGTGGAGAATGACCATCGTGTAGAATTGGAAAAGCGGCGGATAGAGGAGCAGCATCGCCGCTTACTGGTCGGTGGAATAGCTGTCTTTGTCGTACTATGCCTAAGCCTGCTCACGCTCTATCTCCTTCATCGCAACCGTAACAACCAGAAGACCATTGCCCTTCAGCAGGCCATCCGCGACAGCAATGCCGTGTTGATAAATCTTTCCGCTCCGGCCGAGGATGGCAAGGAAACAACAGCCATCAAAGGCGAAGCTCTCGTCAATCCTGAAACCTACATCAGCCTCTTCCGTCTCGGCCGGCAGACGCTCGACCCTAAAGTGCTGACGCGGCTGAAGAGGCTGGACATCATTACAAACGGTGCCGAGGCGGATGACATCCGAAGAGACTACGAGCAAGCGCTCGACCATGCATTCGTTGAGCTAATGATGATACTCCAGCTTGCTGGTCCCTCGCTCAACAAGCAGGATATGGTTTATCTCATCAGTCGCATGTTGGGGATGGATGACAAACGCATACAAGTCATTCAGGATACCTACGAATCTACCTTCCGTATGCGCAGAAAACGGCTCTACGACAAACTCCCTCACAATTTGGTGGAAGAACTGCTTTCTTTTGGAAATGCGCTAACGGACTGAATCCCATTGCGTTCAGTAAATCGTCACAATCTGAGTGACGATTTTTTGAGGGCGTCGCATAAATGTGACGCCATTTCTTTGTGTTTTCCGTTTTTTTTCGTATATCTTTGCAACGTTGAACTATAAATTTATTGCGTTATGAGAAAAAGTATTCTAACTTTGTTTGTATTAAGCCTTGTTTGCATGTATGGTTTTGGACAGGAAATAGTTTTGGATCCTTTGCCAGATCATGGTGGGAATGGACAAGGCCAGCCGAAAAGCCCAACCGAGCAAGTCTTGGCAATGTTAGAGGGGAATCTCCTATATCTTTCCTTTGCCCCTTCGGCCTCTTCGGAGGTAATCATTACCGATAGCCAGACCGACACCGTCGTCTATTCAAATACTTTCGGTGTGGCTGCGGGACAGGTCATCCCTCTCACGACGTTCCCTGCGGGCGAGTACGAACTTTCCATCTTTGCCTTTGGCCAATGGTGGGAAGGAGAATTTGAAATTGAGTAAAAAAACAAATAATGTATTATTATGAGAAAGAGTGTCGTTTTCGCAGCAACTTTGCTGCTTTTTGTGATGGTTTCTTGCAATCAAGATTATTTGAACCCTACAGAGGCACCTACAATATGGAACGTAGATACCCGTGCCGACAAAAATCCGCTGGATGAGATTGACTTTTCGGCGTTAGATACGGCGTATTTCGTCAGCAACAAGGATATAGAAGCTTATATCCATTTCAAACAACTGCTTGCAGAAGGACAAGGGAAGGATTTCGAGGTGCTTGAAATTGTTCCGATGGGTCTTAACGACGAAGCCACGCTTGCCTACCTACTGAACTACAATGAGGGCTGGGAAATAATTGCCGCCGATAAACGTGCGCCAATGGTGTTAGCTTCTGGCGAGGAGGGAAGTTTCTCTGAATATGATGCGCAAGAAAACGTAATGGCATGGATAGAGTGCTTGGAATCAGATGTGCTTGGTTTACGTGTCTGCAAAGAACGACCTGAATGGGCGGACGAAGAGGCGTGGGAAAACATGCTTTCCTCTGTTGACTTCTGGCTGGCTATAAATGCAGACGAGGAATACATCGCACGCGCTTTAGAAGGGACAAGAAATCCCAAACCCGTCACGGGGTATTGGGAACTTGTTGGAAGCTATGTAATTAATTCTGTTATCAGTTCTACACCAGATCGCCTGATTTCAGATACTGCTTATTATAAATTATTTCATCAAGGTAGTCCATATAATCAATACTGTCCAGCAGAGAGTGCTGGGTCGGGTAATCATGCTAAAGCTGGTTGCTTGGCTGTTGCCGGTGGAACAATGATGTGTTATTTGCATGATAAACTTGGAGTTCCTGTTGAAGGGGTTGAATTAGCAAGATATTTTGGAACTATTTCGAATTACCAGCCTTACTATGCTTATGTTACAGACGATTATGACGTCTGGAATCGCTTAAAAACCGATGACTCCGACAAGACTTACGCTGCAAGTTTGTTGACGTTTATCGGAGATCAGGTAAGTATGACATACGGAATGACAGGTTCTGGGGCTTATACCTCAAGTTTGGTGAATAATGTGTTTAACTATTTTGGCATTTCTTGTTCGTTTGGCACTTTCTCTTCCTCAACTGTAAACAGTAATCTTCAGAATGAATTACCTGCAATTGTAGATGCATATGGGACTCGCACTCCAAACGGAGACGGAAGCTATACGTATTCAAATTCCCATGTCTTTATCATCGACGGCTATCGCACGACCCAGTACACCTATCAAAATGTTTATCGATGGGTATATGTGGTTGGCGGTCCATATCCAATAATAGATGACAGAATAGAGATTGTCGTTGGGTCACCTGTGGCATCAGATTATTTGATGAGATGGGGGTGGGATGATAAAAATCCCGATGGTTCTTATTATGCTATAAACGGAGATTGGAACAGCAAGGTTAATAGGAATTATATATATGAAAGAAACATGATAACTGGATTTGCCGTTGCAAATTAAAAAAGTACATTTTTCCATGCAGTATTTTCACTAACCCTGCGTTTATAGAATAGAACAGGATTATTAGCCAATTTTTATCCAGCGATGAATAGAAGAACATATCTATTGTTTTTTGCAGCCGCAGTCAGCCTGTGTGGCACAGGCTGTCAGGAGAAAGAATACGAGGACATCGATAATAAAGAGCCAGCAGAAGAAATGCCTTATTTTGCCGGTGGTAATATCTTCGGTGCTGACATATTAATGAACGAATTGAATGTCAGCATTCAGAATATTACGCCGTATGCCTCTTCCAAAGACATTCCCAATAAGATTCAAAAGAAGAACTTTCGTGGCCTGCGATTCTATTCTAAAGCAAACGGCCGTTTTGCCATCTATCCGGAAAACCATGACCCGAACTACACTTTTTGGCGAGAGCTGGGAAGTGAGATAGATGCGTTTCTTGAAGAGAATCCGCAAATAGAGAATCCCGACATAGATTGTTTCTTCTACGCGGGCGTAAGGGAAGGGGCGCGCATTTATGCGGACAAGATGCTTTTCGGGCGCGAACCGGGGAGCGACCTTGGAGATCTGATGGTAATGCAGCCTCTTGGGGAAGGCCTCAGAATCGCCGCTACATATCCTGACTTCCACGTTGTCACGTACTATAGGGCGGAGGTGAACCCCGTCACGTTTTCAGAGTTCTACAGCGAGGGTCGAGCCTTGGTTGCAAAACTCAGGTGGGGCGATGCGCTCTATGTCTCTTTTATCAATTTGCCACCTGAGAATTATGACGAGGTAACGTTCACCATAGAAATTCCGATAGTGTGCGAGTATTTGCAGCAAATTATCAATGGCGAGGACTATCCTGAAAGTTACTACGAACAGGGACTTGTAGAGCGGAACGAGAACCGCGTGCTACGTGGTTCGGTGAAGGTAAGGTTTGACAATCCCTTGTAGTAAAATATCGCAGGCGACTACGAGCTATCCATCTTTGCCTTCGGTGAATGGTGGGAAGCAGTATTTGAAATTGAGAGTATTAATGAAATGATTAAAACAAGAAAAATAGTTTGATAATGAAAAAAGATTTAACTACATTTGCGGCGAAAATACTGTTTCTGATGACGATAATTTCAATTGCATCATGCAGCAGAAAGGAAATGGATACTACGGACATCCTGAATGAAAAGACGGCAAAGGAGGATATCCGCGCAGCCAAATTCACGCGGGCTATGCAGACAGCCCGGGACGCTGCCCGATTGCTGGATGGTGAGTCCATCACCCGCGCAGAATATGATAGGCAGATAGACGAAAACGAGATAAAGTTTATTGTAGCAGACAATGCCACGCGTTCAGATGCTGAGCCCGACACACTGATGTATGTGTTCAACTACGTGGACGATGCTGGTTTTGCCGTGGTCTCAGCCGTTGGGGAGTCGGGCGAGATGCTAGCCGTCACCGAGCAGGGACACTTCAACTCAATGGAGGAAATAGAGAACGAAGGTTTCCGCATCTTCATGGAAGCGGCAACCGTTTATACAGACAGCCTGCGATGGGCAGAAAAGGAAGCCACAAGAGGTGGTGGACAAACAGGGCCGGAATATCTTGAAGATTATATGGTTATTATTGATACTGTGGCGGCATACTATCCTCCACTTATTTCCACTTGCTGGGAACAAGGTCGTCCTTATAATGAGTTTTGTCCTTATGATGATGGTATACAATGTCCTACTGGTTGTGTGGCCATCGCTGTTGGTCAGATACTTGGTTATCATGAGTACCCCACTTGTTGGATGTTAGGATATTTAAATGGGAATCCCGAAATCAATGTAGATTGGAGTTCCTTGAAGAGTCAATCAACCTGTTCATTATGTACTTCTTATTATTTTTGCACAGATCATATTCCTCTAGCAATAATTCTCAGACAAATTGGATTTCTAGCAAATATGAATTATGATGCAAACGGAAGTTGTACGACTGATGACTGGGCAAAAACGGCTTTAAGTCACCTAGGGTATAATACTAGTAATGTGATTAATTATTCGTTTGATTACGTGAAATATAGTATTGAAATGGGACGTCCTCTTTATATGGGTGCATCTAGATGCGTCAATGATATTATAGATGGACACGCTTGGGTTATAGATGGGTATTCTGAAACCATATACACGTATTATTGTTACTCGAAACCACATAATTTCCTAACGTGGACTCTTGAAAACACTCTTGTATATACATATCGTTATAATCATATTAATTGGGGATGGGGAGGAGATTGCAACGGCTTTTTCTCCAGTAATTGTTTCAACACCCAATCAGGATCGTATGACACAGGGTGCAGCCATTTACACGACGTAAACTTTACCTTTAATTTCAAAATTATATACAACATTTATAAACAATAAATATTAATTCATTATGAAAAAAATTGTCTTTTTACTAGTAATGAGTGCTCTGTCGTTTTCTTCTTGTGTTAAAAATGACGTTGACCCGAACAACCCGATTACATCGGGGTCGAAAGACTCAGAAGAAAAAAAGGTATCTAGAACAAATTCTGAATACGTGATGGGGACAAGTATTCCAGCATCAGCACTTAAAAAAAATGTGAAAATATCAGATGAAGTATTTCGAAAGCAAACAGAAGGAAAATACTTTTTTGTGGTAGAAAGATACTGTTGTTGGAAAGGAGATACTCTCCAGTATCTCCAAACAGGAGATGATTTCTATGGTCTTGAAGGAATTCATAATATGAGAAACTATAGCGGAACAAACTATATTCAGTTTGAAGATTCTATTATGCATTTCTACAATGATCTTTTCATGTGGGATGATAGATATATCTTTACTTATAACGAAAAGGAGCGGGTTATGACCATTCCCATCAAAAAAACTAATGAATTACATTGTTGTAGGGTTGACTATATAGACGAGAACTATATTGTTGGTGAAACAGATGTTTATCAGCACCGTTATTATACAACATGGGAGTCTTCTAGGGCAGCTTCAAACGCTGATTTTGTACAATTACTTTTTATCGCGGTAGAACCTCCCGAGTTTTTTGCTGATTATACTGACTGGGAAGTACGTTACCCGGAAGGTAATTAGTATAGTGACGTTACACACGATAAAGAAGAAAGCCGCTAAGCGGAATAATAAGATTACTATTTTTCTTTGAGACGCGGCAAATGCCGCGCCTCTGCTTCTTGGGGCAATAGGTCCTGAGGTCATTTGATTTGTAGGTGCAAAAAAGGCCTTTTATCAACGACAAAACGCACTCCTCTTCAAATGCAGTTACCTCCTGCTCCATGAACATCCAATTGCACAAAGGAGTCACATAGGGTGTTGTATCGCCATTTATTAAATCAAGGATAACCTCTTCACATTTACCCTTTCTTTTTTCATTTAACTTACCGTGTATAAAGAGGAAGAATGCCATTGCTGAGGTCGAAGTGAACGAAGGAAGATTTATCGCTGTATCGAATGCCTTGTTCACCTCATGCTGCTTCAATGAATTCGCTTTTACAAAGGCCAGCGCGAAAAGCTCTTTATTATCCTCGGGCGGATATTCAGCATAATAGCGTTCGAAATTGTTCTCCATCAGACCTGCCATAATGCTCACTCGATATTGCGGTAATAAAGACATTAAAGTAACGGCATCATTGTAATATGCGTTACCATATATTTGGGTAGCCCAGCTCATCAAATCGTCAATATTATCCTCCTTCCCTTCAAAAGATTGTATCACCCGCACCATAAAGTCAGGATTCCATCCTGCTATGCCAGCAATAAGATGGAACGACCATGCCCATCTCCACACATAATCCTTTTCTGCAAAGACAATTCCGCCATCATTCTTTACTGCAATAAAAGCCAACGACACAGCAAAATAATAGCCCGCACCAGCATGACCCAAACCTAGTGGTTTGATGATTCTCTCATGCTTGGCCCAGTATGATGGTGTCTCGCTGAACTCAAACTCACCAATATCTGCTTTTTCATTCAAGAAATAAACGACCTTGGTAAGGTCCTCTGGAGAGTTCGGTATATTATTGCGCCCGTTAAATATCATTGTTACCTTATTATCTTACTCACTTTTATTCTCTCCTTGATCTTCTTCCTTCATATGAGTCATCGTTTCTAGCAAATCCATTCGTTCCATTGTGGTCAGCCCTTCTACACTATTCTTATTAAGTATTTCATCATTTTTTGTAGGGTCTACTTTAACCGCTTTGGGCAATTCCCTCTCTATTACCCTCATTGGTTGAATAACGGTCACGGGGCCTTCCTGCTCATATCTATAGGCAGCTGACAGATCTTTCATAATGGAATGCGGTGCCTCAGCTCGTAACACTTTCTCGCCAAGGACGTAATAGAATAACACATAATTTTTCCTTCTCAAAAATTCATCCAGTATGTCCTTCCTAACGAATAGTCCAGTAACGCCATCTTCTTTGGAAGAATTAATCGCTGCTATAGTGTCATCTGTTTGTAATTTTACAATACCTCTTACATCAGAATTATATAGTCCCATCTCTTTCATCATCTCCACACAGGGCATATACACCGTCGTGAGATATTCGTCCTCGTAGGCTATGCCCTCCCAGTGTTCCTGCAATTGTGCTTCATAGGCCAACATTACATCACAAGGACTTCCATTTGATGGTCTTTCCCATGCAGGCAATTCGATAGCATTATAATACGCATCAGCCCAAGGATAGTCATTCCATAAAAACTCATACATCCCATTTCTTTCAGGCATCCATCTTCCATAGAAGTTCTTGTCTTGACACCATTCCGCAAATGCTTCAGAATCAGATTTCTTCACAAAGGCCGCGTTCGTAATCACCACGGTCTCTTTATCACCCCCTGTAGCCTTGTCAAATCCTCTTAGCATCACGAATGGAATACTCCCTTCTACTATCACTTGGTTTCTGAACGTCGGAACGTACTTGTTATTGTCTATCCACGATTCATCTTGTATTCCAATTACCTCCAACGCCTCTACACCACTCAAAAGTTTATTATACGAATTATACACTTCAACATCAAGTGTTGGATCAAAATATGTCACCTCCGACGTATTCCATGGATATGGAGTTGGGGTAAGTTCATCTTCTTTTGCTTTGTCAGAATAATGATAAGAACTTCTTGTCACCTTATAACTATCCATTAGTCTAGCATTCAACCTAAACCAAGCTAACCACTGGAATTTTTTTCCTATACGTTCCTCATCATTGTGTGACCTATCAACCGAGTACTTTCCATTATCTAATGAACCTAGCTTATCATTCCATCCAAACACATTCTTGATATAATATGCTATTTCAGCCTCTTCTCTAGTCAAATCATCACCCAAATAGATTCCCCCAATCTCATCATACTTGAAATAATCACTACTCCTGTGTCTATTGTTGGTTCCTATTATATAACGGTTAAAGTCCTCAAATCCAAAGATTGAGTTATACATCAATCTCGAACCATGCTGCATTCCAAAGTAGTCTCGATTTATATCTTCGTAAGGCGTTATCTTATCCTCATCAAAAGGCAAAGCAGCAAATGGCGTTTGTATCTTTGACCAGCAATCATTATGTTCATCTAGAGCATACGCTCTTTCAATAATCTTCATAGTCCATTGCCGCACTATCAAGTCTTGAGGCACAGTTTCAGCCTGCCCATAGAAGGTTTTGTATATGTATTCCGCGATGCTTCCTGCTAACTCCTCATTTCTCGTTGTTAGAACCACTCCGGCAACGGCACAGTACAATCCCGCTACGACGTATGGATCATTCACTTTCTCAAACTGTTTAAGTAGCCATAATATCACATCAGTATGACTATTCAATTGCTTCCGAATCATACGCATCGTCAAAGCACGATAATTAGGATGTGAACTGGTCAATAACCAACCCAGCCTGATAAGATACACCCTTTCTTGTTCATCCACACTAATCTCGGGATTAACGTCAATTGGGAACACTCCTATGATTCCACTGCCGTAATTCTCAAACAAACCGTTCACAAAATGCGTCCATAATAAGTCTCTCTTGCCAATTGTTTCGTATGATTTCAGATGCTCATGTATTTCAAGTGCTTGTTGCATTGACATCTCCTGCGGAGAGCGTAACATTTTCAAATCACGCTCTATTGTAGGATCCAGTTCTGTCATCTTGTCCATCACCTCATCGAATGTCATATCTGAACCCATCAGGTATGCTATATACTCCTCACGCAAGAACTCATTGCGGCGAATCATTTCGCTCCGCTGTAACTGAGCACTTTGTCTCGTCCAACAATCAAATAGGGCCACCACTGCGTTCTCGAATTTACTGGATGATACTTCTGGATGACGCTCAAAATAGCGTTTCTTATCTGCTATCCATCCCAGCGTCTCATCAACATTCATCTTCGAGAGCATCAACTGCTCTGCCTTGTAATAGTCGCCAAAGTTCTCATATTCAAACATCACCGCCGCGCCACCTTCATCTGAACGGTCGTTCAGCAGTAGGCTTGATGTCAACATGGCATTTAACAAGTCTTGACTCCAAAGTCTCCCAGGGCATAGCCTACGGGCATATTCTCTAGCTTTATTTCGCGAAATCGTATTAAAGTGGTTTGTATAAACAGAATAGTTGGCAAGCTTCTTCAAATAACGGTCTGCAATATTCAGTTCTACATCTTCATCCACCTGTTGAGAGACGGCTACGTTTTTTTTCTTCACATACTTTTTGTAGATGGTCTCCTTCGACAAAGTGGACAACTCTTTCTGCGACATGGAATGAAAGGTCTCGCAGAATATTTTCAAAAACAACGGATTACCAAATGCCTCCAGGTTTTTCTCTTTGTATGATTGCGGAATCTCATACCTTTCGAAGAAATTGTTGATGGCCGTTTCTTTGTCCTCAAAACCATCTACTTCTATGGTCTTCCATCGGGCATCTATCACAGCAAGGTCGTTCAATTCTTGTTCAAAAGGGCTCCTGACTGATATGATTAACTTGATGTGGTCATGTTTTGCTATTTCAGTTCTGAGTGCTCCAAGGTGGTTATTCCAGTAAGAGCAGCCCAGTCCTTCGTTGATGGCATCTATCACTATCACGGCGTAGCGATTCTTCTTCCGCATGTCGTTATTAAAGTCTTCATAGCTCTTTTCTTCACACACCACACTTCTGATATGTTCTGTTGCTGTCTCGTGTGCACTGAACTCTGTCCCGAAAAACAGATAGATGTTTGCAAAATCTTGTTTCTTTGTGGCAAACTCACACAGACTATGGGTTTTGCCTGTTCCAGCCTTGCCTACCAGACAGACATTCTTGACCAACCCTCCTCGTAGGTATTCAAATGGAGAACCATCCCTCAACTTGATGACGCGCTTATTAAACTCTATTTCATCATCCCAAGAAGAAAGCACATTCTTAAACCTATCGTTTAAAGCATACTGGCAGAAAAAATCCAAGTTATCTATTCCCGTTTCTGTTTGCCTGAAATCCCACTTATCTGGGTGGTTATAAATATCATATATCTTTTTCAGGTCTTTCTTCTTCAACCCTTTCAGGAACGTCTTAAGCGACTGCGCATATATTGTCTTTTCGTCTATGTCCTTTTTGGATGTTATACTCTTCAACAGAAAATCTAGTCGCTTGTTATCCTGATGCAAGTCTGACATATAACGGTCGTGAATAGAGTCAACAGCTTTTTTGCTAATCTCTATACTACGTCCCGTTCCGAAAGTGGTATTATCTTCCTTTTGCCAGTCTTCAGCAAATGATACTCCTTTTGTGGTTAATAGTGCGGAAATCTTTTCAATTGACAGATATCCCAGTGTCTCGTTGGTCTGCTGGGTGAGTATGCCTATTGCCCGTCCTTCTTTGTTCACAACTGGTGCCCCCGATAGACCATCATAATTAGCCAGTTTCAAAGTGTCATGTCTAACCAATGCACGGTCGTTCCAACCTTTTATTTCTAGGCGGTTCATCACCGACAGCTCAACCAAATTTGCTCCCATTGCCACCTCTTGCGGATAACCATACACTTTGAGAGCAAGGTCCTTTACAAACGTATCTTTTAGTAAATTCAGAAAGTCTGGTGCTTCATACGGTTCGTCATCAGTTATAGTTAGAAGTGCTATATCAGCCACGCCGCCAAGTTCTTCTGCCCGACAAGTGTATAGCTTTCCTTTCACTTTGACAAAAATAGGTTCTGGAGCACCGGGATTACAGAAGTGCTCCCGAACCACATGCCGCGCTGTTATCAGTTGGCTTTTGTCTATAAAGAAAGCTGTCCCTTGCTCTTCACAGCATGTCACGGGGACAATCACTTGTTCTGTCAATCTACCATTCAAAAAGCTCATACTCTTGCTCTGTGATAATAGTTTCTATGTGCAGCATTTCTTTTTCTGCGTCATCCAAACCATTTATTAGCTTACTCATATCACCTTTGTGACTAAATACTATTAGGCTTTTCCCATCTTCTTGATGACTTAGGGCTATTCTGCCTATTGTTCCCCAAGTGGGATATTCGTCTTTTCTGCCGCCCGGTATGAAGTATCTGTTCGAATTAATTTGTTCTAACAGGCTTTTACTTGTATTTCCGTTACTACCATGATGTGCCACCTTAATAGCATCACAATCCAACGGTTTATGTTCTTCTCCATACTTATTCTTGATGGCATTTTCTAATGTCACAGCAAATGAATCTCCTAACATAGCCACCTTGTGTACACCACACTCAAGCATGAATGCTATTGAAGAATAGTTGGTGTACGATGTGTCAGTCCCTTCTTTCTCTGCCATCTTTTTCACATATTCTGCATCCAGTTTTTGGGGTGATGAAGCTGATATCTGTTTCTTCTCAAATTTATCTATGTATGCATCTGCAAGTCTTATCAGTAATTCAGACAAGCTCTCACCTCCCCTGATACTATCATTCCATACTTGCATAAAGTATTTATTGAAGGCATCCTTGAATCTTTTCTCTATTTCATCAAGTGCGTCTCTCGGAGGTCCTAACAACACGATTTTCCCGAAGCCCCCCTCTAAATCAAAATTGGGGGTCTGGTCGGTTATATATTCTATATTCCAGGCATTTCGCCAGGGTTCTTTCTTCAATATTTCGCCTGCTAAAGTCTTTCCTTGCTCCGCGCTGATCTCTTTCTTGTAATTAATAGCATCAAACTCAGCTGGTAGAGCATTCTTAACCCATTGCAAAATTTCCTTCTGCTCTTCCGTCAGTTCTACAGTTTCATCCTCTTTTTTTTCTCGTCCATAACAATTATACCAGATGTGATCTATTTGTAGATTTGGACATTTTTTCAGCATCTGTGCACAACCATTGATATGGTCGCCATCAATATGTGTAGCTACAAGTAGATTGATATGACTTTGCAGCTCTCCCTCTATGAATCTTTTCACTGCAGGTGTAAACTTACCGCAATCCACCATAATGACATATTGTTCTCCGCATTCTTTCACCAATCGGATAACGCAACAGTCCCCTATACCAACATCAAAAGAGCGAAAATAACACTTATTCATTATAGCAACGAATCTATTATCTTAAACCTTATCATTATAACCACAAACAGCCACACCCTCATCGGACGTAGCTGTTATCATATTCAAATTATTCCATAGAGCCAAAGAGCAACCGTTCGATTACCCCCAATACTCTCAATATGTCTCATTTAACTCACGGAACATATCTTGAAATGGTATACACTTTACGCCAAATTGATTGCAAACGTCCGGCAATTTGAATTCAGAAGAGCCGTTGTGATTAGAAACCTCAAAGGAGACCACAGTATAATTATTCGGATCAGTCGCAGCGTATGAAACCAGGAAAATATCCGCAGCATCGGGGCGGAGAAACTTTTCAAGAGCCTTCTGTGAACGGTTCTGCGATGCTGCCCATCGGGATATGGTACCATAGTTCACCACCGCCTGCTGGTTGTTTTGGAACGTCTCAATAGATGCCATATTGAAATTCGCACCTACCCACTGATGCAAAGCATCCGCATTAATAAACAACTCTTGTTGTACCCTGTCCAACAAGACGATAGTGCCGCTATCTGACATATCCTTGAACTTATCCCACAACGTCACAGCCACATCCATTGGAGCATATCCACGATATGGAGTGATAAACGTATTTGCATCTATTAGGTACTTCATCTTGCTATCTGTCTATTATCACCAACCACATTATGGAACGTATCACCTTTTAATCCAGCCAAACGATATGCGTCAAGATAGAGAATCTTGTTTGCATGCGCCGCATTAGATAAATGAATCATAAAGGTTGGACTTATTCTACGGAGTGCCATAGTCCTAAAAGGAGGATGACCACTATTATCTTTATGAGGAATCGGCTCATTCTTCCATATTGCAAACAATTGGAATTGCCTAGCCCTGCTAATAAAATTCAGCTCAGCCGCCCTTCGTGCTATGGTATATCTGCTAACCTTAAACCTTCTTGCAAGTTGGGTATATACATCTTCCGTATCCCCAGTCCATACCTGTCTAAACAGCCCTTCTGGAACCAGGAAATGAGCCGCCACTTTATCGCAGTACCGCTCGTCATCAGAAGAATTGATAATGCTATCTTCGTCTCCTACTCCAGATTCGTAACCAATTAATACATGAACAAATTCATGTATCAGCGTAAACGTCTGGGCAACTTGGGCATCACCTCCGTTTACGAAAATAAAGGGAGCATTCTTGTCAATTAAAGCAAAACCCCTACAATCAGAAACGGATATCTTTCTAAAAATATTATTACCAACCATGTTGTTGATGCAAACCATAGTGCCGGAATCTTCCATTCTCGTCACCAATTTTCGAATTGCATCACCCATAGAATACTCTTTAAAGGCCCAGTCAAGACTCAGGCCCAAAATATTTCTGATTGTCTGACAAGTTGTTTCAATAGGCGTATCAGTCGCAATACTTCCCACATAACTTGGGGCTTCTATACCATTACCTTCAATATAAGAAGAAAGCCATTCCTGACGTTCTTGGACTTTTCTAACTTCGTCCATAACATTTAAAGAAACAGAACCGCCACCGGAACGGAACATCGGAATAGGAACAGTTTCAACAGGAGGTTCATCAAGAAATAGATATCCTAAGGGTACATATACGCTGTTTGCGAATTCCTCCAATTGCTTGAAGGTGGGTTTTCGCTCTTCATTAATCCATTTACTGAAAGCCGGATTCTTCTGGGCATACTCCTCCACAGACAGCCCATATCGCGTAACTGCCCATGTCAACATTTCCTTTTTTATGTCCAGCCTTTCTGGTTTCATAATGTATCTTTATCTTAATTTTAGGTATTCTAATCGTGCTTATATATAATTATGCTTTGCAAAAATAACGTTTTTACGCCATTCAAATTGCATTTCTTATCAATTATTACTTTTTATTAACTATTTTCGCGGTCTTTCTATCATAAAACGTCCGCATCTCCCTAGCGAACTCCTCAAATGCCTTCTGCTGCTCCTTCTCTTGCGTCAGACAATTGATCATCTCCTGATATTCTTCTTCAGAACGTACTTCTATCAAGACATCTCGTATCACGGCATCATCCGTAAACTCCTCAAAATGACCGCGTATATATATCAGTCTTTCATTCTCTGTTCTAAGGTATTCGCGCAGAGCCATAAGACCTTTATCGGTATCTCCTTTACGGTATAAGCTTCTGAAATAAAATGCTCTTGTATTTATGTCACTGGCACCTTTCGTCAGCTTTGCCACTTTTCTGAATTGTCCTTTACTAAAAAGCAGTCCTACCTTGCGAAAGAACAAATTCTTGTAAAAATCCCCCAGTTCATTACCTGCCGGCTTCTGATTAATCAACATATCTTGCAGTTGCAGAAAAAGCCTATACGTATCATTGAACATCCCGGCCATATACCTCATTGTTGGATCAACTGGCCCCATAACATGATTCCCAACTCGTTCGAATGCCTGCATCTCAAAGTCATAGGTTGTTATCTTATCAGCAATTTTCCGACACAACAATATCTGTTCAGCAGTGAGATACTTATTGAACACGTAGAGTTTCTGAATCATCTCCAAAATCTCGTTTGTTCTCTCCTTTAGGTCACGTCCTATAGGCATCAGGTTCTTTGCCTTATCATCAACCTTCTGGTACTCCTTCGTCAGGCACTTCGTTGCCAGATAAAGGCCAAAATCCTCCTTCTTAAGTTCGCCGTTATATAGCCGATGTTGCAGGAATGATGGACTATGCATAGAATGCCGTAGCGGCACTTCAAGGAAAAACGCCAGCCGTGAATAAATCTGATACAAGTCAAAATCCAGCAACGGCTTAATCTTTCTCCGCTCCACCGCACTGGGTATAACGTTAAAGACCAGCCAGAACACCACCGAGGCAATCAGCGATGTCACAATTGCTGCAACAATCTCATTCCAATTCATAATAGCTTCATCATCACATTCCCTGCTCTTTAGAGCTGGTCTTCTTCTTTCCTCTCTTACCTAGCAGTTCTCCACTGGGTCTTCGCCCAGTTCCCTGACGCTCGGCTTTGCCACTTGCCTAAGCAAGAATTCATTGCCGGGCTAAATCACAAACGCCAAGTTTTATGCCTATTAGCCTCATCCTTGTTTTTCAACTATTCCCAACAAATGGTCTGTCAGAATCTCAAAATCATCATATAATCCTGCTTGTGTCGTACGATAGTCGTTTTTAGATGTCAGAGCCACCTTCCCAGTGTAATGAGAATAACTCTCACCAATATCTTTATTTTTCTTATTTATTTTACTCTTTCCCCCATGCTCAATGTCATGACGCACATCTGTTCGCATATCTTTTACTCTGAATATGCACTGATATACATCTTCGTTTACCACGCTCTCTTCCGTCACCAAAGACTTTATATGTTCAAGATTCTCATAGAATATGAAATACAAACCATCTATGACATCCCCGAAACTGTTTCTGTTCACGCATTCAGTTCCTCCCAGGGTCACGGCAGCCATCATTGTAGCCTCAGAAAAGGTAAATATTGGTTTGCGGTTGGTTCTCTTGCAAATTTGGTTGATGGTCGTCACTCTCTCTATTAGAGCCTTTGCTCTTTCGCTGAATCTGAAAGCTGGGGTTTTCTCTAATGCTTCACTTGGGGTTATACCTTCTTCTTGCGTTTTTTCATACTCCAGTTCCTCCGGCAATACCTCAATGACATTAATCTTGGGATAGATGTCTTTTATGCTCTCTGTAAGAGAGAATGGGTAATCACTATATGCCGTCGAACTAAATCTTGACGCCCAATCAATTTGCCTGTCAGCCATTAGCGAAACAGTATCGAGCACTCCAAGTTGCCAAGGCATCAACTTCCCTGCATCCGCTATGTTTTTATGGGTTTGCACTGCAACTCTTTGCAGGTCAGCCAACATTGATGTGGGCGCTATCAGCTGCCTCACATAATCTGTCTGTGAGGCCAACACATCTGTTATAGATGCTATTTGAGTTGCAATACTGGTTAACGGTTTAATTTCGCCATTACGAGTCAGTAAACTCGTTTGAGCCTCCATAGCAGCCAATGAGGTAATACTTGGAATAAGCGCGTTCTTTGTTGCAGCCGCTAAGGAAAGTGGCCCTACCTCAGAAGGATTGAGCGACCACTTAGAAGGCGCTGCCAAAGCTGCACTTAGAGCACTGCCCTTTAACACCACATCCATTATACTCTCCATAGGCTTTATTGAGTTTGCCCATAGGGTGCTACCCTTCAGTGCTGTTTGCAAAGCCGAGTAATCGGGAGTTGACATTCTCCCGCATATCTCGTTTATCCTTTCGGTCAACGAGGTTAATCCTGCCACAGACTGTATTATGGAATCCTTCTGAGTTTCGCTCATTTAAAAAACTATATTAAAATGAACAAATCCCTTACCTCAACCTAAAATTCTTATTCAGAATATCATCCACCTCATTCCGCACAGATTCATACTCACTTTCATTCATCAAGGTCTCACCATCAAGCGATACAGTCTTAACATTGTTTCCAGTAGCAGAATAGTCTCCAGATATAGAATAAATGACTTGCCCGTCTTTAGGACGGTGATTAATGGCAAATTCTATCATCTTGTCAATACTCTGGTCAGTGGTTCCATTCTGTTTGAACTCATCTATCACCACCGGCATCATAATAGGCGTACTGTACTTATGCATGATAGTAAGGTACGTGAAGAAGTATGCCAACGTCTCTTTTGGATGAGAGCTACCCGATCCTTGAATCTTTTCTCCTAAACTGTGTGACTTGTTCTTGTTTAACGAACTACCCAGCTCCTTTGAATAGGCACCCAAGCAAGCGTTAAAGTCATCCAAAATTACTTTTAGGCGATTAGTTCCCTTCAACGACTTTAACTTTTCCTCTTCTTCCTGAATATTGCCCTCTACTCTTTCTATATTAGCTTCAAATTCTTGTTCGTTCTCATTAAACAGCTCATGAAGTTTCTCTATCACCTTGTTGTCAAGATATTCTTTCAGGGTGTATTCCTCTTTCTTTGTCGAAACAAGAACTTCAATCTCTTCAATCTGCTGTTTAAGTTCTTCAGATTTCTGATTGGCACGTTCAATTCTGCGCTTTATCTCATCCAGTTCCATCTTGTACTTCACAATCAACTCACGACTGTCTTCCTTGTCGATGTTCATGCCAAGACGAGCCAAGGCGGAGTTCTCGGTTTGAGCTCCGCACACCGGGCAAATCAGCAAATCCTCATGCTGTATGGCGTAGTTGAAATCATCCTCTATTGCCTTAATATTTGCATGGAGAGATGCAACTCTGCTCTCCTTGAATAGCTTGTCATAATACAGTTCCTCCAGTTCTTTCAGTATTTTGTTCTGTTTCTCCTTTAGGTCCTGTATCTTAGAAACAAAAACTCCTATCTCCTCCTTAAAGGCATCCTCTGTCAGTGACATTGTGTTTTTAGATTGGAGCTTCTCTCTTATAATCGAGATGAAATTATTTTGAATATCCTTCTCGTTCCTCCATCTCCTATATTCAGATTTCAAGGCCATTAAATGCGACTGAGATAGGTAATAGTCATAATTTACCACTCCTGTATAATACAACATCACATTGCGTTTCACCTGCTCATTACCCACTTGAGTAAACGAAGACCAAGGTTGCTGCCAACCAGAATCTTGGTCTATGTAGAACGGCATGAAATAGCAGCCAACAGGCAAACGTTTCTTTTGCGACTGGTCTGAATAATAATACAAGTTAAGTCCAAATAGCATAGACAATGCTGTCGCCTGATCTTCAAGGCTATTGGTTTCTGAGAAATAAGTATTGTCTGGATTAAGCAGATAAAAATCCTTACCAATCCTCATAGCACGGTGGGGCACGCCATCTATCTGGAACTTCAGAAGCGCAACAATAAAGTATGGATTCCAGCCTTCCGGGTACTTGTCTATCAAGGCACCGAAAACGCCATACAAAGATTTCAGAAGGCATGACTTTCCCGTTCCGTTGCCGCCCTTTATCACAACAACATCACTGTCTAGATTTATCCTCTTTGCCTTTTTCTCTTTGTACGACAGAAAGAGAATCTCCTTGAATCGTATATTTTTCATACTTCTTGGTACGTAAGCTTCTGATTAACACCTTTAGATTGCCTGTGTTCTTATTAGCACATTTCATAAAGTATCAAGCATGTAAGATAATCGTCGTTATGAACCGATGTAAAACTATAGTCATTCTTAAGTCTTTCCAAAACAGCCTGCGACCATTGCCACTCATTATACTCACCAACAGTCTCGTCAATCAGCAAATCTATCGTTTTATACAGCCTCAAGAACTCGTGATTGTCATAAACCAGGAAATTCTCCTTGATATGGTCTATCTGTCGTAGAATGCTCCTTCGCTTCACCGCAGCATTTTCTGGCAGATAACGGACTAGCATTTCCTGTATGGCTGATTTTTTGCCTTCAATGTTTTCGTAGGTTTCCAGACCTTTTAGGAACTGACGGAATTGTTTTCTTGTGAAAGACTTGTTCTTCAGCAAATCTTCAACTGAGTTAGGTTCCCACTCGTAGTTATTTCTTTTTTTGATTTCTCCTATTAGTGTATCATATACTGGTTTTGCTGAGACTTTTGCCTTCGGATAATGTTCGTTGAGGTATTGTGTAAGCAAACCTATGACGGTAGCTTCATGGTCGCCAACGCCCATCTGGTTCTTGATAAAATGCAGGTGTTCAAATACACTTTCATCAAGATCAGGCAATTCCTCTTTTACCCTTTTTTGTATTTCTTCTTTAGCCTTCTCTATCAGGTCTGAAAAGTTCAGCTCCTTAGCTTTGCTTTGACGACCACCCTTGATAAGTGTTGTGCCAAAGTTTGCGTTGGTTACAAAGAAGAATTCCCTAGCTACTGTAGGAAAATCCAAAGAATGAATCAGCAACCTTGCTAGTTTGGAGTATTTTTCATCCTCTTCTACTTCGTCCTCATCTACTTCGTCAAATAAAGTCGGTTCTGTTGTTGTCTCCTTCTTTTTCTTCTTTGCTACTGTATATAAGTCGTTCTTTCTCCACCCAGAAGCAGCCGTATTAGTCTTTACTTGATAGAAGTCTATGTATTGCGGATCTTCGTCAGAATCCAATACCAGAATATCATCTTGATAATCGAATATGACAGTATATGGTTTGCCCTCCTCCTCTAATTCAAGGAGGCGTTTCAAACCCCAGTCTAGCTGGTAGGCAAATCTGTTGCCAGCCATTGCTCCTGCGTTTTCACGAGGTTTCCTAGCAACTATACTATCAAATGCATTCATTTTCATGTAACTATTTACTCAATCCGCGGTTCCATCTCTCTAACTACAGTGCGGCTATGTTCCGCTTAGCCGTTATCTTCTTGTCCAGTTTCCCGTGATACATCTTAGCATTGCTTCGTCCTGTTCCCGCCAGTTTACTGTCGTGTAGCCCCCGTTCCCTACGCTTCTCCGCTGGGTTTTTACGTCCTCATACTTCCGCCCGTCATTCTCCTTAAGACACCAGTATGCCCATGAAGCCACAAGTTCCTCATATCTCTTTCCATTCATTATCTTCAGAATGTCGTATGCATTCTGGGTCTGACTGAAACGTTCTTCCTTTGGAAGTATGTATTTTCCTTCCGGTTTTTCTTGAGGTTTAATAGTTATTGGCATCGCTTCCTTTATTATCTATCGCCATTATTTCAATTCTCTGCTCTTCGTCCCTTTCCCCGTGATACCATCGCGGCATTTCTTCTTCCCTCTCCCTCTGCCACACATATAATCTCAGCTCTTTTTGAAAATTCACCGTCACAAAAATAGGAATTAATTTTCAAACGATGATATAAAAAACAAAAAAAGTGTCAAAACTGAGATATCAGCAAGTCCCATCTTACTTTTTCCCTCAGTTTTCACACTTCGTTTATTCTTTGCCCCCTTAAATTGACTTTACACTCTAAGAGGCCCGTCCCCTATGAAGAATCTTCTTCCAGAGAAGTCCTATTTGCCATCTTTTTCGTATCTTTGCACGAAAATTTAAAACCATATGCCACGACAACCACGTCAGACATCAGGCACAGGCATCTATCATGTCATGCTACGCGGCATCAACCGCCAGAACATCTTCGAAGACCTCGAAGACCATGCCCAAATGCTCATGTACATGCAGCAGCTCTTGGAACAATACGATGAGCTTGGCAATCGCCTTCCGCCCCTCTGTACCATCTATGCCTACTGTCTCATGTCCAATCACGTACATATTCTCCTTAAGGTTCACGAAAAAGAAATCGGTGATACCATCAAGCCCCTTGCTGTCAGCTATGCGCTCTACTTCAACCGCAAATACTCACGCACCGGCCATTTCTTCCAGGACCGTTTCAAGAGTGAGCCCGTCAACGACATCACCTATTTTATTACACTACTGCGCTACATACACCAGAACCCATTGAAGGCCGGTATTGTTCAGCATGTAGCCGATTATGAATGGAGCAGTTGGAAAGAATATATTGGCGAAGTTCCTACGCCCCTCTGTCTCTGTGCCACCCAAACCGTATATAATCGCATACCCTTGAATGAACTAAAGGAGCTCGTAGAAGAGCCACTGGCAGATGGCCTTCAGTGTCTTGATGTCCAGGAACAAGTCAGGATTTCCATTGGCGACCAGGATATCCGTCAGTTCCTGCTTCAGCAATATGACATCGCAGAACCTTTGAGAGTCCAGACCTTCGATAAAGAACTACGCCGCATGATTGTACTCGCCTGCCTCGAACAAGGAGCGGGCTTCCGCCAACTCTCCAGACTCACCGGAGTCCCATACGGAGTCATCCACCGCATCTTTGACCGCAAATAAAAACGGATCAGAGAACCGTCCCCTGATCCAGGTCAATTCCCTGACAAACTGGTTGATAGTTGATCTTAAAGCGTGACATCTTTTCATCCTTGTATTTCTCGTTCAGTTTACAATGGAGCATCCTTGGATAATAACCCTCCGGGAACTGTCTCTTTTTGGCTCGACTCAATATGGCGAGGGCCGTAATTCGCTGTTGCGCCAAGTCGTTTTCTTTCTTGACGGATATATCACCCCTTTCTCTGAAGGGTACGAGCGTAAGCGGTGCCAGATAACCATCATTCTTATGAAACACCCCCCGAAGCCAGTTCCCGTTTATATTCTCATCCATATCCGACACATAGTCCTCCTCGTTAAATGCATAGAGGCTATAATTGATGCCGATAGTATAAAACAGTTGAGATAATACTTTATTGGCATAGCTACCACCAATTTTCTCATCCAATAAAGGGAAATGCCTGCTGTTGTATTTGTATCTGTAATATTTTAGCTCATCACCTCTACACCTTATGAGGTTGATATGATCATCGCACTCACAATAGAGGTCTGCATTCACACCATATGCATATTCCATCTCCGTCTCTAAAGGCACTCTCATGGCTTTGTTGATAGTCACAGCCAAGTTATTAATAATACGGTAGGTAATATCAATAACAGTCGATTTGCCGGCTCCGTTCATACCAACAATACATGAAACACTTACCTCTGGCTGCCTTTTCCTAAGTCTATAGACGGACTTTTCCAGAGAAGATCTCTTCTCTACTTTCAAGAACCCGTCTTCGTCAGGTTCGCTGTAATCTCCAAATGGATACCACCCTGGCTCTAACACCTTTTGGATGGACTTATCCATAAAGAAAATCTTTAGTCCGATGATTCTCATAAGTTCTCCTTCCTTTAAACAAGTAACGATTCACAAAATATTGCAAAAACAATCCTGCGTTCAGCGATTTCCCCGTTGAGGAAAAGATCCCATCTCTCCTTCCACCATCTTCATCAGCTTCGGCAGCATCCCTTCTATCTTCCTACACTTCACCTTATTGTAGTGGAAGTCCATATCATCCAAGAGTTCATTACATAACTCCTCATCCATGTCACCACCATAGCCTGCAGCTACGACGGCGATTGCGGCAAGTTTGCGGGCATCCTTGTCCGCTCTCATTCCCGTACTCATCAGTATTGTGGGTAGCATCTCATATAGGATGTTGCAATAGTGCAAAAGGTCTGAGAAATAATCATCATCCTGAAGAAACGCATCAAGCATCTCCTCCTGATACTGTCGAAGCAAGAGAAAAAATCTTTCTTTCCTAATCTTACCCTTCAGGCACTGAGGCTGTGTCATAACCCAAAACAGCGCATGCGACAGAACAATACGACCCTCTGAAGAATGATAGTAAAACATTCTATCTTCTTCCTTTGGATGCATCTCCTGCAGCCGCTGCTCCATCTGAGCCATCATCTGCTTACGTGTCTCTCTCAGTTCTTCCTTATTCATTGCCTTTGTTCCTCCCCCATTGAGGCACAAAAAGGTATGAACAAAACGCCCATACCCCTTTAACAATCTCCTTTATCATTTCTTCTCCACAATCAATATTCCGTCAAGATCATGAGGCACGAACGGCCCTTCCTTGCATTCGAAGATTACTGAATTCGCCTCAATGCACTCCAGCTTATGCCAAACTCCTTTCGGAATGTTCACTCCATATCTACCATCTTCTGGGCAGAGTATATAATCCTCGATTATAGAACCATCATCATTATGAGTAGTCACCCGCACCTTCCCCCGCAGAATCACAAACGTCTCATCTTTTGTAGGATGCTTGTGTATCGGCACCTCCGTTCCAGGCTCTACAGCATTCAAAAAGCGATGGCACTTCTCATCAAGGCTCTGATGGAAGTTATAATTCATCCTAAGCCTTGGGGATGCCTTAGCTTGAGCTGAAACAGTATCTAATAACGCGTTATCAATTACCATGACTCTATACTCTTTTAATTACCGCACTTATACCACCTACTAGCATTCTCAACCAAACCCTAACAGAATCCATCGGGAAAACTCCAAAACGTCTTATGCCGCCACGGGTATGTTGCTTAAACGAAAGGATTTTCTTAGCAATATAGGAATGCTGATCATCATGTACTCTTTCATTATGACCAAAATTCCCTGTTTTAAGCACAATCGCCAATATTTTATTTGCCTTTTTCTCCCATTTCTTATTGGAATCATAAAGCGGCATCGCCTCGACAGGCATTCCTAGAGTATTCACAGCCAAGGCTGCAAATGCCTTCCATTCAGACATGATGCCGGCCCTTGTAATCCTCTTTTCTAAAAGATTAATATCTATTTTATCCCTATACGTCCACAAGAGTCTACACCAGTCACATATTTGTCTCAATCCAATACCTCCGCGAAAGAAGTGTTTCAAAATGTGCGTAAAAATGAATATAACATCATTATCAGCATTCGGTAAAAACACTGTAGTTTCGCCATTCATCCACGACCTTACGTTACCTCCATAGAAAACATCCTTTTGCACTTCATCAATAACCTTATCCATTCGTAAGAGAACGCGGCTTCTCATTGTTCCATGCAGTTCTACAACCCACGAATCGATTGTCATTCCAAGATGTTTCGACGGTTCTGCTTCTGGTTCCGTTGAAGATGCTAATGGCAAAAGATATTCTTTGGCCTTATTATAATTGCTATCGCTCAAAAAAAGATCTACATCACCAGATATTCTCCATAAAGGCCGTTCATAGCACTGTGCTATACCTTGTCCTTTTACAAGCAATGTATAGATATCAGCATCCCTTAGATTCTGTATGAGCTTCTCTATAAAGAAATCCATCTCACGGTTCTGCTGTTCCTGCATCTGAACTTCACCAATCCACTGCAACAGTAGCTCTTGTGATGGCTTAATGTTAGAATACTCTATACCAGCCAATACGACTCCTATGACGGACTGTTCTTCTGCCAGTTGATAAACCTCCCCCCAATCAATTGTCTCATGAAAAGCCGATGATGTACCTTTAACCTTTAGGTCCGCCCAAAGTCCAGCTTTCAACAATTCTAGGAAGACAAATATATCGTTTTCTTTCTTCACTTGTTATTATAGTCCAATTGAGGTTGAGAGATATTTAAATCCAAATAGTTATTATTGGATCTCCATCAAATAGTCATTCTTAGCAAACATCTTGCCGTATTCCGGCTGCAACATATTTGCGTCAACTCTCTCTCCCTTCAACCATAAGAGGATAGCCTTTGGCATATTTGCGCCTGCTTCGTATGAGAAAGGATAGCCACCACCAAAACGAGGATTCAACTCCAGCACGCAATAGTCACCATTTGCCCTCTGCATAATATCAACATCGAGGTTTCCTATATGCTTAAGGTTGCGACCAATGGTTGCTCCCATTTCACGGACCTCTGGTAAATCAACCGTTATAGCTTTATCTGTCTCACCGGCTCTCATAGCAAGCTTCTGCTTCACTGAAACAGCCACATTATTTTCTTCCAAGTCATTCATCACATCCAGTCCGAACTCATTACCTGTGAGCTTTTCCTGAATCATGATATACTCATCACCCACCGAAGCTGTAGCCAAGATGGTTTTCTTTATTTTCTTCATCAATAGGTGATAGTAAATATCCAGTTCTTCCATATCATCAATGGTTTCAAGACCTATAGAACCTGAACCCCAACGAGGTTTCATGAAGAGGGGAAAAGCAATTTCACCTTTAGCAAGGGCTTCTTTAGCAGAAGCCAAGGTCACGTAAGTTTTAGGGGCATTAAGGCCTATTGACTCCACCCATTGAGCTGTCTTGTATTTATCAAAGGCAATATCTATCACCTCTGGATCACTCACAATCACCTTCACACCTAAAG
>JAEEGF012114497.1_pt1 | contig 30120 bp, 26 predicted proteins | sample 9134171 | NCBI WGS metagenome assembly JAEEGF01 (sample SAMN16246542, study PRJNA631951) | gut metagenome | biome: gut microbiome; feature: rumen; material: AP-attached | host: Bos | place: Iran: Karaj | collected 2018-10 | reverse complement strand
GGCTATACGCGATGCAGCAGAAGATGACAGGTGTAAAACAAAATAAAAGGACGCAAAACCTGTAACAAGGTGTAAATTTCGTCTCAACATGGCTAGGGTAAAGTTTTTGTAGGAAAACAGAATTATAGAAAAAGCATCCTTCTATGTTAGGATTAGTGTTGACTAGGCAATAATCCAAAGGAGGATGCTTTTTTCTATGTCTACAAGTATACAACAGTTTAATGAGTTTGGTATCAAAAGAATCGAGAAACTATCCGAGGTATATCAAATGGACTTTACGAAGATTGCCGAGTATATAACCGGCATTACAGCTGTAATGGTTGATTTCGGACTATCTCTGATTGCTGAAGAATGGAATTCCATCGATGACATACTTCATGATCGGAGAGATTTGCGTTCGGAATGGTATGTGGTTCGGACAGATGAAACAACACTTGGAACAAGCCTTGGAGAAGTACGTTACCACAAAACACTCTTCAAAAATAAATTCACCGGAGAGTATAAGTATCTATTAGATGAACTTATGGGGATAGAGTCTCATGCTCGTATTACGGAAGATGCCCTGGCAAATATACTGACAGAAGCAGTAGATAGTAGTTATCGTAAGGGCGGTATCAATGCAAGCATTTCAGACTTTGTCGTATCGAAGCAAACGGTAATGAATAAGATACATGCATTACAATTCCCGGTGTCCGAAGCTCCGACTGAGAAAAGGAAGGTGGATGTTTTATATATTGATGCCGATGAAGACCATGTTTCGCTGCAATATCTAGAACGAAAAGGTGATATCAAAGACTCACATTCTAATACCTATATGCCAAAGATGGCTTATGTTTACGAAGGGATTGAGGCTAATGGCGACCGACATGAGTTGATTCACCCAAGATACTTCGGTGGCGGGTACGAGGGTTCGAAAGGAGTAACGGCATTCTGGACGGAGGTGTTCGAGTACATAGACGCTTGTTACGATACCGCCGGTTTGAAGAAAATCTATATCAATGGCGACGGGGCAGAATGGATCAAGACCGGGGCGAAACTCCATGCAAACGCAACATTTGTACTAGATAAATTCCATTTGCATAAGTATATCATTGCGGCTACATCACATTTGATGGATTCCAAAGAAGATGCTCGCAACGAGATATGGCACGCCATCAACGATAAGTGCAAATGGAAAGCAGAAGAAGTGTTTGACCATATTATTGCCGTTACAGCGTCTGATTCTAAGCGTAAGGCCGTAGAACGCTCTAAAGACTACGTGTTAGGCCATTGGACAGCAATTATGAATGGAGTAAGAAACAGAAAGGACAATATTCATTGTAGTGCAGAAGGCCATATAAGCCACATATACGCTGATAGAATGAGTTCCAGGCCTCTTGGTTGGTCACGCACAGGGGCGGATAAAATGGCCCGGTTACGGGTGTATTACTTCAATGGCGGAGATATGTTAGAGCTTGTTCGACACCAGAAGGATTACTTACCTATAGCCGTAGGTTCTGAAAGTGCACCCATTTCAGCATCTGCCGTCATAGAATCACTTAATAAGAACAGAAACGACTTAGGCTCGCTTGCGGATTTACCTTCATATTCCATTCCATATCCACAAATAAGGAAAATGGCGGCAATTCGGCATCACATATTGGGATTATGACAACATAAAAACAAGCGCCCTCAAAGGACGCTTGTTTCGTGTGTTTTTTGTGGCGGTATGCAAATCACTTAATTCCCATTAGACTTTTTGCTTTTTCTTCAGCAACTTCTCTAGTTAGACATTCTCTTTCCATAAGGTTTTTTGTAATGGTTTCTAATATACCATTCCTTTCTTCCTCACGGCTTTCTTCTCTAATTCCATTAACAAAAGATAATTCATTGTATTCTGTTATACACATATCCTTCACCTCTGCTCTATGCTTTAACAGAAAATCTGCTAAAACATCATTTTCAATACAGTCCATAACGGCTAGATCGACAGCTTCTTCAACTTCATAATCTTCCAGATACTTCCGAATATGGTTTATTAAATACATATAATCCTTTAATGGCTTACATCGATTCAATAAGTCAATGTTTTTGCCATCGTTCAGATTGTACATTGTCGCAGTCCATTCAAATTTCTTTGAATTATCAGGATTGATATAAGCATCTGATAAACTCAACTCTTCCTTAGAAGGTTTTTCCTGTTCACCGTTGTAAAATACAATATACCTTGGCGTCGGAATTTTAATTAGTTTCGAACCATAGATATTTAACTTGTGCTGCTCAATATATTTATCGTACGATTTTCCAAAATACATGAGCCCCCTTAAAGGCATATTAGGGTTGTAAGAACTCTGTTGTTCCCATAAGGATAGGTAACTATCCAATATAAAAGACACATCATTCTTCATCTTTATGTAAATAACATCTTCAATAGTGTACAATTCAATGTCATTTACATTTTCATAACTAGAATCATTGAGTGCGTTGTACAAGCACAAAATATTATCCTTCATTGATTCGCTTCCAAATAGAAGCCTAAACAAGCGATCTTTAAATTGTATATTAACTTTTTCTGCCATCTTTTCCTCCATTTAGCATTTTGATTATATAATAAACAGAGGAAGTCCGCCACTGGCTTACCTCTGATTGCTTTCAGGGTAAACCCTATTTTGCCTCCATTCGTTGTTTGATGTTTTTATATATCATAAATATGGTATGAAAAGAACATTCAAAAAAAACGAATTATAGTTCGCTCCCAAAGGAGCTAGTCCTAAGTAACTCAAAGTTTAATTAAAGAGCCGCCTAAACAAGCCGCCCTTGAGAGTTTTCTTTTGGATTTATTTGACACCTATATTATAACATCTATAGCATAAAACAGCAATAAACAAGGTGACAAACGCTTCCAACTAAAAACAGCCAGGATGCATCCGATGCATTCTGACTACTTCAATACGAGTTTATACCTCGATTTGTGACTGCTATTTACAGAAGATAATGTAACACAGCTTGGTATGATTCGCAACACCCAATTGCAAGTAATCAAGAAATGGAGTACCATACTCTTATCAGGATCCTGATGTTCTGGGATGATTCTATTCGTTTATTCCTACAGTAAATTTACCCTATCTAGAACTCGCTTTTTACTTGACAAAGTCGGGATTTGTGGTACTATTTAATTAGCTTTTGGGCTGGCCGTAGTGCCAAGGTCCAACCGATTCGGCGGGGAGACTCCCCGCTATTTTTTTTTTGAGGAATTATGAAAGAGCTTAGCATTTTTGTGGATGAGTCAGGAGACTTTGGGGAATATAATTCAAGATTTGCACCGCAATATGTTTTTTCAATGGTATTTCATGAGCAAGATAATGATATAGAGGATAGTATTAAGCTCCTTGATAGAGAGATGGCAAATCTAGGCTTTTTTAATCATGTTGTTCATACTTCTCCGTTGATTCGAAAAGAGGAAGTATATTGTAATTTATCGCCGAATGAGCGACGTGCAATTTTTACGAAACTCTTTTTCTTCTTTAAGTCAGCACCCTTGACGTACAAGAGCTTTGTATTCGAACGAAAAGAGTGTACAGATGAAGATTCATTGAAGAGTCGAATTAAAACATCCTTGGAACGCTTTCTAATGGATAATTACGATTACTTTTCTTCATTTGATAAAGTGATATTGTATTATGATAATGGTCAGAAACAGTTGGCGTCAGTATTAACGGAAGTCTTAGGAGAGAAGCTATTATCATTTGAACGAAAACTTGAAGTAAAGCCATATAAGTACAAATTACTGCAGGTCGCAGATATGATTTGCACGTTGGAACTGTTGAAGATTAAGGCTGGCAAGAATTCTCTCACGGAATCTGAAAAAAGCATATTTCATTCAGTAAGAGACTTGAAGAAGGACTTTTTGAAGAAAATAAAACTTAAGGAATTTATATAAACAATGTGTTCTATACAGAGCAGTACCCAGTAGGGGCTGCTCTTTTTTTTCAACATTTTGATTCTGTAAAGTTCACTTAAAAAGGGGCGATTCGAGTTTTTATATCATACCTACATCACAAAGAAAGAGATGAGGTATGAAATATGATGAACTTTTTTAATACAACATTATCAATTATTGCAGCAGTAACTATTTGCTTATCAGGAGTAAATTATGATGCGCAAAATATGGCGCGTATAGGTGGAGCAAAGGTCGAAGTACAGAATACTGTAAATCAGGCTTCTGCGGTTACACAGTCATTTACGGAGACAACAATTCAGAATGTGGCAGATGCAGTGCCTGCTGAAATGGATATGAGTCCAATTGTAGTCAACAATGATACAGAAACGGAAGCAGTATACTTGCAGGTATCCAATATGGAACAGAATCCAGAACTTCCAACCGGATGCGAGGCGGTATCTGCAACGATTGTATTGAACTATTATGGAGCAGATATGTCGAAGACGGAGATTGTTGATAATTATCTTCCATATGCAAGTTCTCCGTACAACGGATTTGTAGGATCACCATACGAGCAGCCAAATGGTCATGGACATTGGTGCACCGCAGCGCCTATTGTAATTGCGATGAATCGCGCCATTGAGGCTCATGGGATGGACAATACAGCGGTCAATATTTCCGGTTCTGATTTTGATACGGTACTTTCTTACGTAAAGAATGGTCAGCCGGTCGTATTCTGGGGACTGGAGAATATGTCATCCGGATATCATACATTGGCTTTGATTGGGTATGACAAGGCAGAGGGTGTATGCTATTTCGCCGATCCACTGAAGAGTGGAATCCAGACTTACTCTATGGATGCAACTCGCCGTGCTTACAACAAGCGTGGCAAGCAGGCAGTTATCGTGCAGTAAGTATGGGCTGGGACAGGTATTTGCACCTGTCCAAATTCATCGGAAAGTATTGTTGAGGTTGAATTATCTTGCTATAATTACACAGTTTGTAAGACAAAGGCAAACTGCGCGAAAGCGTAGGACGCAAAGCTAGAGGGACTAATTATTGATAAATATATGTCAGCCAGCTACCGAAGAGTATTACATCTAAGTTGACTATCCGTCGACTATCTTGATTATTATCACTCGATGATTCAGTCGAAGTACCCTATCAAATAATTAGAGAATGTAAAGTCCGGGTAAAAACAATACCGGTTTCATATCCTATCATGTGTTTATCAACGGATAGGAAATAACTGTTTAGAAGAAAGGAAAAGATACTTTATGAGAAAGATTATTATTTATATTTTAATTATTTTTTTCACCGGAACAGCAGTAGCTGGAGCGATTGTGCTTGTAAAAAGAAATGAAGCACCTAAGATGCAAGACACCGTAGTTGTAGATGATGCTATTTCATCAGAGGAAACCCACGAAGAAGATGTACAACCAAGTGCTGATAAGAAAGCACAGGAACACTTAGCTTCTGATGCAACGAAGGAAACCACAGACGTAAACTATGAATATCTGGATCGTTTGGCCGATGCATTTTATACAATGACAGATGCAGACGGTATGGAACGCATTGATGAACAGCGCGCAATTGAAGTCACCCAGATTACCCCAGAGATGTGGGATGAGCGCGGTGTGTATAAGTACAAAGTGGCAGAGATTGCAAGAACGATTTCTATGGAGATTGAAATCTATGACGAACCAGACAAGATTGGCGGTGAACTTGAGAAGCTGAAGACAAAGTATGGTTTTGCACCAACGGAATTCGTAATGGATCATTCTGATATTACAGGTACTTTTTATGAGAATACTTATATGCAGAATAATGGAATCACTGCTTATTGTGGCTTATACACAGATGGGGAGTCTTATATCATCATGTATTTCAGTCATGATCGAATCTATGAACTTGGAGAGCAGCGTTTGATCGATTTTGCTCGTACGGCGCAACAGTTAAAAGGAGAGCTGATCAATGAATAAGATATATAGAAAGTTTTTAATCGTAACAATGTCTGCAGTAATGGCAGCTTCCATGGTGGCATGTGGAGATACAACCGCAGAGAAAGTAATGGATGAGGTTGTCACAGCATCTGAATCTACTGCTACTGTAAAATCTGAAGACAGCACAAAGTCTAATCCCAAGATTACTGATAAGGTAGCGGCGGTTAAGAAAGAGCAAACAAAGAAGGACGATAAGAAGGCAGAAGCTGCTGACAAAACGGATGTTAAATCTCAGGATACAGAGAAGAAGACTGACGTGAAGAAGAACGAAACAACAGCGAAGAAGGATGAGAAGAAGTCTGGAACTACCAACAAGACTACAACTACCAAGAAAGACAAGAGCACTGACAATAAGTCAGTTACAACGGAAAAGACAGAAGAACAAGCATCCAATCAGGAGCCATACTATGATCGAGCTATGGCAGAATCCATCTGGAGTATGGTAAATGCAGAGCGTACGGCTAATGGACTGCAGCCATTAGAGTGGGATGAGGCTGCGTACAATTATGCATGTGGTAGATGCGTGTATATCACCACAGATTTTAGCCATAATGGTTGTACAATGAATGGTGAGAACATTCTTATGAATGGAAATTCAAGTGCGACCGCATCGACACTCCATAACCAGTGGTATAACTCACCGGGGCACCATGCGAACTATCTGTCTGCTGACTATTATTCAGGCGCCTGTGCGGTTTATTATTACCAGGGAAGCTATTATGCTGTAGAGAACTATACTACTTATTTCTGGAGCGAGGATGGACATCAGTTTAAGACACAGGAAGAGTATCGAGAATATCAGCTGGCCAAGGATGGGGTATCAATTGTTGATCATTGGCAAGCGTCCAATGGTGTGATGATTGATGTTGATAGTAACGGTAATCTAACACTTCACAGTCCGGATGGAGAGCCGTTGGTGGATGATGCGATTATTCACGCTGCCTTGGATGAGTACTATGCAACACATGGGTTATGATAAAATAAACCCATGACGACTTCGCTAGGAGTCGCTTTTTAGGAGGCTATTTTTGATGGATAACATGGATTACAAATATACAGAGAAGATTGCGGATATGCTGGATCACTGTGAGGACGTAAAAGACTTGCAGGAGATTCTTTCTAATCTGGCCGAGCAGAAGACTCGATGGAAGAAGAAATCCAGTGAAATCTTCGACGTATTATTGAAAAGACAGGGACTTACGAAGGCAAAGTACTCGAAGTCTGCCTTGGCATCCATCATAGAGTGCTCTAGACCGACTTTGGATTCTTGGTTGAAGGGTGTTGTGCCATCCAGAGAATACATGATCCGTATTGGATTGGTTGCCGGATACGATGAGGCTGGAATCAATGAATTGTTAACGAAGTTTGGCTATTATCAGGAATTGTATCCGAAGATTTTATCGGACTGCGTGTGTCTGTTCGTACTGAATACATACGATGAGAATCGTTGCGAGAAGTATTTGGAAATAATGAAGACCATTGAGAAAGATTTGATTGCAGATTCTGAAGAGGAAGAGGTTGCAATTGATACCAAACATTTCGGAGAACAGGTGGTAAATCTGGCATCTGAGGCTGAATTGGCGAATTTTATATCTTCTAATATTGGGGCCTTTAAAAGCATCTATCACCGATTTTATGCGAAAATTGATGCAATTTTCTATGGAGCTGGTGAAGACCAAGGGATGTTCGAGAAGGGTGGACTTAGTCATGATTATGTAGATGAGGATGATTTCTACTTTAATGCACATTCCAAATTTGGAACAAACGTATTCACAATAGCAGAGGAGCAGCAGTGGTCTGCATCTCTCCGACGTGCTGTGTCTGAAATGCGAATGAGAAAGTGGATTCCAACGCGAGAAAAGATTATTTCTCTTGGAATTCATCTGAATTTAGATCGTGACGAAATCGATGAATTGTTGTGTTTGGCACACATGCGAAAGCTGTATCCGAAGAACCTGTTCGAGGCGTTGATCATTTATATTACGGTCAATGCAGGACTAATAGGAATATATGATACGGGAGAGTATAATCCGAAGGCACCTACCAACGGAAAATATGACGATGATGATTATGCACTGTTAAATTACACATATGATGTGTTAAAGGATTACCGGAAGTATCCGGAAATCGATGAATTTTTTGGAGAAATTACGAGGGTGGAATAGATGAGTAATGCAAGAAAAGAGCGAACCCTGTTAGTTATTGAAAGTGGGTTGGCGAACGTATATAGCCTAGATGATCGAACTGTATGGAACTTGGGTCGACCATCGACAGGGAGTAATCCGGAGATCAAGATGCATTTGCCTACGGTTAGTCGTAAGCATGGGCAGTTCGCAAATATTGATGGATATTGGTTTTATTTTAATGAGAGTGATGAGCGAAGAACTGCGTATAATGGCAGATACATTCGCAAGGGGTTTGGCGGAAGAAAACGACCGGTGATGCTGAATGATATGGACTACTTGGTGTTCGGAAGTTCCGTCGATGATATGAGAAGTGGGGATAATGCAGTAGCCTTTTATTTTGATAAATCATTTGAAGGTGGATGGAGAACGATTGATACCAGAAACACAATGCAGTTTACCATTACATGTGATGGAATAACAAATCACTTTGAAAATCCGGATTGCGGTGTATTAGTGGATAGCATGAACGGCCGAGTGGTGTATCTGGGAGATTATACTTATGTAACGGGGGACGTTGCATTTACCGAATTATAAGGAGCAAAGCATGGCAAGTGATCGCTGGGTAGAGCAGATATTAGTAAAACTAAATAGAGAAGGCAATCTGTTTCCCGGATATCATTTCACTTATGATGATGGACTGGTTGAGTTGGGTGAAAGCCTTACTTCTATGGTTTATCAGATGGTACAGGACAACAATGAAGAACAAACCTATGCCTTGAAGGTAATCTTCAATGATACAGCACCTAGTGAATATTTCCAGTCAGAGGTTCATCTGCAGAATCAGGTGAGTGCTACCTGCGAGAATGTGGTGCGTATCATTAATACCAAGGAATACAATGGACCACAGATGTATCTTCAGATGATTCTAATGGAGCAGGTGGAACCAATTATGTATATTGATAAGTTCCATAATCCTACTTTAACAAGAGAAGAATTGAAGACCGAGGAAGGTGTTCTTCGTATGACCAGAGATATTGCAAGAGCGCTAATGATTGCCCATAGACATGGCATCCTTCATCGTGATGTGAAATTAGAGAATATCTTCTGGGACGAGAAGATGGATTGCTACAAGCTGGGAGATTTCGGTGTTGCTACCGCTGTTATCACGGATCGCTCCATGACACGTCTTGGTTCCGAAGGATATGTGGCTCCGGAAATTATGTGTGTGCCGGATAAGTCGCGTTACAATTCTGCTGCAGATATTTATTCACTTGGAATGTGCTTATATGTGTTGCTAAATAATATGTGTTTCCCTGGTACAAATCAATATAAGCCTTCTGATGTACAGTACGATCCTGAATACATCTATCCTGCACCGGTGAATGCATCTGAGAAGGTTGCACGAATAGTACGCACTATGTGCTCCTATAATCCGATGGATCGCTTTGATTCTATGGAATCCGTTTTGGTGGAACTGAATGGAAAGAACCTGATTCCAGAGGAAGAGGCAGAAATTTCGACCTTCAGTGATGAAAAGACGGTGAGAGACGAGAAAACGGTATATCCAACGATAGAGGGGCAGCAGGCTCCGGAAACACCGATGATTGTTCCTTCTCATGTGGAAGCTGATAATGCAAAGCGTTTGCGTCAGGTGGAAGAGAAGAATCGTAACAAAATGGTGTATAAGAAGGTCGAGTGGCGATATGCATTAGCAATGGTGATTCCATTCATTGTAGTAATATCCGTTGTTTTTGGAAATACGAATGAATTAGGTATGTCTTCAAATCATGACGGAATTCTTATGCTTTTGTTGGCCTGCGTGCTAACACTTACACCGTCTATTGTTTTTGCAACCATTCCTGGAGTGATTTTGGTTAATCAGTTTTCTGTTTACTTCAAATATGCTCCAGATATGATTCCGGATGATTTATATCGCATGGTTGTAGTGAGCCTTCTAGTCGTATTAATCCATCGGTTGCTTGGGTATCGCATTCGATATAAGCAAGGAAAGCCATGGATGATTTGGTATTATCGTATACTTAGATGTGTGGGAGTTGTGGCATTACTAGGAATAGAACTGTTTCGATTTGGATTTGGTATCTATGCGTTTATTATGAGTAGAAATGAATCTTACTTTGCTTTGCATTATCGAGAGATGCTGCTATATATACTTGTCGAACTCTGCATAATCATAAGTGTTTTCTTTTTTACTTTTATAAAGGATTCGAAAAATGGGAAATAATTGGACGGAAACGGAACGGATAGATATTCTTCGGCAACTGGATGCAAAACAGTTGCCTTTTGCTGCAGAAACAATGATTCGATCCTCACAGATGCATCTCTTAGGTGAGGGAGGTTTCGGATATGTGTATGATTGTTATCGTCGAAAGAATGCGAAGAATAGCGGCGTTGTTAAGGTGGTAGGTTTTCAGGAGACGGTTAACTATGCAGACATTCAGCGTGAAGTCTCCATCCAGAAGAAACTGGCTAGAAAGAGCAAGAATGTTGTAAAAATCTATGACTTTACTTGCCTTCATGTATGGGTTGATGACAATAACTGCGTAGTAAAGGCAGAAACTGTAAATAGCAATGAGAATCTAGAACAGAAGACGGGAAACTGTATTACCCTTGCCTTTATTCGTATGGAAAAGCTTCGGCCGATTATCAATAGAGATAAGGAACGAAACGTTAGATGTATAAATGGTGCTTTAACAGCGCAATCTTTTGATGAGGTGACCAAGCTGTTTTATGATATAGCATCTGCTTTGGAAGTTGCTCATCGAAAGAAGATTCTCCATGGAGACATTAAGCTGGAGAATATTTACTATGATTCGAAGAAGAACATCTATAAGTTGGGAGATTTTGGAACAGCAGTTCAAACAGAGTATGGGGTGGCACAGTACATTGCTTCCAGTAGTGGATTTGTTGCACCGGAAGTTTATAACTGCAAGATAAAGAAATATGATGCAACGGCAGATATTTATTCTCTGGGAATGGTGATATTTGTGCTCCGTAACGGCATGAAAAAAGCAGGATCGGATAGCTATCGCGCAAATGTCGCATACCAGTATCAGGAAGACTACATCTTAGATCGCCCGGAAAATGATTATGGTGACGATGATCGCTTATACAAATTGATTCGAAAGATGTGTAGTTATCTCCCGTCAGAACGCCCTCAGAAGATGAGATATGTGATTGGTGATTTGTCTGGAATAATGGTACGCCATATATATGGGTGGCAAGTGAAGTATCCTTGGGTTTACATTGCCTTGGGAGTGCTATTAATTATACGAGGCGCTACAAGTGGATTCTTCTTAGACCGACAGTGGATTTCTGATAATACGATACTGGGAGTTGTTGCGTTCATTAAGGCAGCAAGTCTACTTATGCGGAATAGAAAAGCACATAAGATGCTATATATTGCAAAAAAAATCGACCTAATATACTTGGCGTCCATGATTGTAGTGCTAGCATATGACATTGTGGGCGCATGTATTCTATTGGTGGATGTGATACCTGGATCACTGTATTATTATGTAGATGCTCCAAAGGCATTGTGTCGATTGCTGATAATAGAATTTTTAGCATTCTATGGCGTGGACAAGAGTAACTTCTGGCGGAAGATGGAGAGGTTGCCTGAAGAATTGTAAAGTCGCGTTAAAAATAACAGGGGGAAGAGACAGTATGATACTACTTGTCTCTTCTTATTTTGTTTTTAAGTAATCGTTAAACGAGGGTTTGCCTCGGTAGATTCGCCCGGTGGCTTAGGTGTGGGTTCGACTCCCGCAGGGTCTGTTTGGGATAATTGACCATGTAGGGAAATGCATTATACAATAACGTATATACTATTCGAATTTGGAGAATGATTCATGAATATCAATTCACTATCAAAAGGTGCAAAGACCATATTACAGAATAATCCATACTACATTTTGGGAATTAGTAGTTTGGCTTCCGTAGAAGAAGCGAATGAGGCTGTCAATAGTATGAAGCAATTAGAGGCATTGGGAGTAGCCTCTTCTTATGATGCTAAAACTCAATTCAATATCGAAGGCATCACAGGCATTACGCGCAATTATAGTCGAATGCAGGCTGCCTTAGCAGATATGAGTGATGCAAATAAGAGATGGTTTTGGTTTTCGTCAACGCAAATTGAGTGCAATGGTCAAGTATATGATTTACAAAGTAATTGGCTTGATATTCTTGAGATAGATTCATTGGTTGGAGCTTCTTATGATGCGTTTCTGCTGTATTTATTAGTGCTTCTTGTAAAGGATCCTCAGTTTAAGTGTATTGAGAAGTGGGAACAGGTCTTTGGATATGCTGATGATGTGGCTTCCTGGAACGAGGTTATTGTTTCTGACATTACCGCATCGGGGGCGGATATAAAGTGTTTTCGAACAGAAATTGAGACGATCGTATTTGATGCTATTATCAGCGCAGGAATAGAGACAGCATGTCGTATATATCCGACCTTGGACTATTATTGTAATTTTATGTCCATGGAGGACTCTAATGGATTCGTGCATACACTGTTGGCGCGTATTCTTGAATACTTTGTTCAGTGGGCGGAAGTGTCAGTGACAGAACTTGTTGCCTTGGATAATGCATTATCTAAGACATGTTCGAATAAGGAAAATAGTTTACATCTTAATCGCAAAGATGCATATCAATTATTAATTGCCTTATCAGAGTTTTTCTCGAAATACTGGGATGATTTTAGATGTATTATGCGATTTGCAGGGGAACAAGATGATGAACGAATTACTGATTGCAAAAAACAAGTGCAAGAAATAGTTATTCGCCCAGCAACCCATGTCATGAATATGCTCCATTATGCCAGCAACGGATTATATGAGGTGGAGGCTACAAGAGCGTATTCTATGCTATATATCTACATAAAAGATGTTTTCCAATGGGCAGAGGAAAACTGGCAACAAGATTTCAATACAGATTTTCTTTATTTTGGCTTGCCAAGATTTAGTGATCAACAATTACTCGAAAAGGGAAGATATGAATGCTGCAATGTTCAGCACGGCTTAGTGGATTCTGTAAAAAAGGAACTTCACAAAAGAGGTTCACGTTTAGAAGATGTGCTTATTTTTGAAGACTATATTCGCATGAATAAGGTGGATATGGCTGAACACGTTTTTAGATTAAATATGAAAATCTTGCCCCGCGTTAAATTTAGAGGAAATGACTGTGTTCGGTATGTGGAATTACACGATGTAGGTATGGAACTTTTTTATATGAATCTATATTTGAACTTGGTTATCGAAAATAGAGAGTACTGTGACACACAAAATGCTACACTTAATGACTGGCTTTGTGAATGCTTTGAAGAGATGAGGAATGCTCTGTGTTCTATAGAGTTAGACAAAATGTTTCAAACAGCAAAGAATGATTATGAAAGGCTGTTTTGCTGGTACCTACTTATGTCAAAGTATAAGCACGGTGACAGAACCGTGTGTGAGGAACTGGCAAAATATTATAACCACGGATATGTGTTTGGTCGTGATAGAATGATGGCAGACTTCTTTGCATGTCAAGGTAAAGATAATAGTGCATATTGCAAGTATCACTACGGCGTAGCACTGTACAAAGGCATTGGAAGACCAAGAAATATTGAACAAGGGTTGTCGTATATTCGAGCTGCTGCAAATATGGGGTATTCGGAAGCGCAATCGTTTATGAAATATTTGGATGGAGTAAGTTAGAGAAAAGGTATTCTATGGAAGATAGAGAGATTATTGAATTATCACTAGCATATTGGAGATTGAAACAGTGGGTTGATAAGGTGGAAGTAGAAAAGAAGCGTGCAGCTTATAGTGCTTTACGCCGAATTGAAGCTATCTTGTCTTTGCATGATGTGCAACTACTGTCATACGATGGCCAGCAATATACTATAGGACTTCCTGTTTCTGTTGAGGAAACAACAGAAGACTTAGAATGTGATGGTGCAATTATTCAGCGGACACTAGAACCTGTAATTAGGCAAGGCCAAAGGATTCTACATTATGGAATTGTGCGTCTGACGCAAGGAGAGTAAATACATGAAAGCAAGATACGAATGTGGAATTGATTTGGGAACCACCAACTCCTGTGTGGCGATTATTAATGATTCAAATGAGTGTGAAATCATTGAAAATAACACAGATCGCATGAATGTTACACCATCTGCTGTACAGGTTAGCAAGACAGGACGAATAACAGTAGGACAGCATGCATATAATTATCCGGATGGACGTTATGTAAAAAAAGAGTTTAAACGAGATATGGGTACAGATCAGGTTTATTCTTTTCCACAATCAGAAAAGCGTTTCACAGCAATTGAATTATCATCGGAAGTGCTCAAGTCAATGAAACGTGATGTTGAAGCTAGGCTCAATCGAAGAATTACGAGTGCAGTAATCACTGTTCCTGCAGCGTTTCAAGAATTGCAGATAAAAGCTACCAAGGAAGCTGCAAAAATGTCGGGTTTTCAGAATGTGATTCTTCTTCAAGAACCGGTTGCTGCAGCGGTTGCATATGGTGCGAATGCTGATAATGCAGCAGGGAACTGGCTGGTGTTTGACTATGGCGGTGGAACGCTAGATGTCGCAGTTGTTTCAACATCTTTGGGACAAATTGAAGTTATAAACAACAAAGGAAATAATCGTATGGGCGGGAAGGATCTTGATAAGGCGGTATATACTAAGATCGTGCTTCCGAAACTGCAAAAAGAATATCAAATAGCGGATACTCCAAGCAGTAGAGTGCGTGCAAAAGCACTTTTGGAAATTGAAAAATGCAAGATTGCATTGTCAAACCAGGATAGTTATACGTTTGAATTGTTTGATCTAATGGATGACGTTGGTGAAGAGATTGATTTTGGATTAGAAATAACGCGTGAACAGTTTGAAGAAGCGATTGATTCCATCGTAGAAGAAACGATAGATATTGCTCGCGATGCATTAACTGAGATTTCGCTAACGGAAAAGGATATAAATAAGATTGTACTTGTGGGTGGATCTACTTTTGTTCCGCTAGTGCGTACAAAACTTCAAGAAGAGTTTCATGTGGATTTGGATTGTTCGCTAAATCCTATGACAGTTGTTGCGAAAGGTGCAGCAATGTATGCGAATGAAACAACGTATGAATGCGACAATCTAGACGAAGTGGAACATTCCAATGAGGATATAATTGTTGAACTCCAGTATGACAATACAACTGTAAAGGATACAGTTACGATCGTAGGAAGATTTCATAATTATTCTGAAGGAATGGTTAATCGTATTATGCTTTCTTCAGAAGATGGCGAACTATGGCATGGTGGATGGAATGAACTCCTGGATGCCCAGAATGGTGTTTTTTCATATGACGTAAGTATATACAATCACGATGGTTTAAATAGTTATCGTATGACAGCGATTGATGCGACTGGTGCTGAAGTATCTTTGCTTATTCCAGAGATAAGCGTTACTTATGGAGGGGGATTAAGGTTAGCGGCACCTCCATTACCATTCAATATTGGTGTCATGACTTCTGATGGTTATGGAAATATTGTTGATTGGTTGTTGAAAAAGAATACAAGACTGCCAAGTACCAATAGCGGGATTTACAGGTTAAATAAGCGCCTGGATCCGAAAGTAAACGATGTATTCACACTACAGGTTTATGAAGGTGAAAATGCATTTAACCCAACGGCGAATCATTTGATTGGAACAATAAATGTGAATTCGATTGACTTACCTCAGGCACTATCAGAGGGTGAGGAAATTGAAATCACATTAGATGTAGATATTAGCAGAGTTGTTACTGTGACAGCATATATTCCTAAATTGGATTATACACTGACGGAAGAGCAGATTATGGGAAACACAGTGCAGTATCAGAGTGTAAACGCTGATTTGAAGTCTGTCAGTCAAGAAATGATAGATATTGAGGAACGAATTGAACGTTTAAAGGCATCTAGTATCGATGTAGAGGTGTTGTCGGAAGATTTGAATAGAATTAGGGCAAAAGTGGCAAATGGTTCATCACTACCGACCGATAATGATGAGGCTCAACAGCTTTTGGAAGAATATCATAACTTAGAATCATCTGTTATTCAAAAAGAGCGAACCACGAGCGATTCAATTGGTGAGAAAAAGGATTTAGAAACATTATCCTTTTATGAAAGAATGATTGCTCAATATGGCACGGAGAATGATCGAAGAGATTGTGAATTCTATAAAGAGAAGTTTTTAAAAGAGACTCAACCTGAGTTTAAAAAGCATTTCCTTAGCACAATTGGGGCGCTGAAACAGCGTGTATGCTGGAATAGTTTTATTTGGCTGAAGGAGCAATATTACTATTACAAGGAACATGATTCTTTAAAGTATACGAATGCGCAGCAGGCAAAGTATTGGATAGATCAAGCTTATCAGAATGTAATTGCAGAAAATCAGGTTGGTCTCAAGGAGTGCATTAGAGAGATTATACGATTGCGCGATTATGGAAGTGAAGATACAGCGAAGCAGATGACGGAAATAGCAGATATACGATTATTATAATGGAGGAATAGGCCGTGTTAGCAGGTAGACAGGAACGATTATTTAATGAGGCATTTGCAGCATATCGAAATGTGGAAAGTGTGTTAAAAGATAATGGCAGAAATTATATGCCGGCTAATATGGATGGGACGTTGAGCCTAGCAGCTATTTTTGATCTGCAATTACAGAAGAAGTTCATTGAACTATCTAAGAAAATTGAAGAAGAGATGACGCCAGTTGAGTTGGAGTTCTTGACGGGATTATTCCGTAATCTTGATGAACTGGAAAAGAATATTTCTGGGTATAGAAAATTTTTGCGTATGCCTTCTTTTGAATCATTCAGTAATCTTTCTTCAGATGTAATAAATAAACTACCAGATATTCCATGTCTTATCATGTTTGCCTTAGAAGAAGATAATAATCAGCGAGACGAATATACATCAGAACTATTCAGAGACTATATGACAATACTAGATTGCTATATTAGTCTTACGAATAGTGATTCTACGCTACGGATGAACCTAATAAGGCAAGAAGAAACAGATGTTGAGGAGTATATAAATAAAAGGAACTCCCACTATCAAGCAATTCATAACATAACGAAACTAGAGTATTGTATGAACTTGCAAGAGGATAAAACGGAAGAGAGCGAAGCAGAAGAAACATTAGAAGATCTTCTTGAGGAACTTGATGGGATGATTGGCTTGGACTCTGTTAAAAAGAATGTACATGAATTGCTAGATGTGCTTGAAGTGCGTAAAGCGCGTAAAGCACGAGGCTTGAGTAATACTAGTATGTCCCTGCACCTAGTGTTTACAGGAAATCCTGGAACTGGTAAGACTACAGTTGCCCGATTGATTGCTAAGATATACAAGAAGATGGGGTTATTACCGCGTGGCCAGTTTATAGAAGCAGATCGTTCTAAACTAGTGGGTTCTTATATTGGCCATACGGAGAAAAACACGAAGGAGATAATAGATAAGGCATTAGGTGGTGTACTATTTATTGATGAAGCCTATGCGTTAGCAGATGGTCAGGGCGAGAAAGACTTTGGACATGAGGTAATTACGGTATTGCTCAAAGCAATGGAGGACTATAGAGATAAGTTCGTTGTAATTGTGGCAGGTTATTCTGAGAAGATGGACCATTTTCTTGATTCAAATCCTGGGCTTCGTTCACGATTCAATACGATGATATCTTTTGAGGATTACTCTGCAGATGAGATGATTCAGATATTCAACTATCTAGCGAAAAAAGATGGATTTATTTGTACACCAAGTGCGCGCAAGGTTTTGCAGGAAAAAATGAATACATATTGTGAAGCGAAGACAAAAGACTTTGCAAACGGAAGAGATGTACGCAATATGTTTGAAAAAGTTGTAAGAAACCAGCATAAGCGAATTATTAGTGATGTTCGTCCATTGGAAGAACTGTCAAATGAAGATTTATGTGAGCTTGTTGGTGATGATTTTGGTGATATTGATATTTAGGAGCAAAAATGAGTCTAAAAAAAGAACGATATCCTTTGGGAGAGGTAAGCTGGTATTCCCTAGCGCATTTTAATATTTTCGGCGGCAAAGTTGAATGCTTTGCTCAGACTCCTGATTTAGAGAATCAACATATTCTGATTCGTATTGCTAATCAAACGGAGAAAGATGTTGTAGTTTGCTTTGGCCCATTTAATACGTATGAGAACACCGTACATGCCGCATGGGAATATGACAATTCTGTTATTGCTCGAAAAGAGTCCATTGGTGCAAGTAAAGCTGTGAGGTTTATATTTGACTGCAAAAAACTAGCCGAGCATGTAAACTTTGCATATAGAGTTTCAATTAGTGTTGAAGACGAAAAGCGTAATGATAGATATATGGTTTACTTGGCACAGACAGCATACGTGGATTTTGAGAACAATTGTGTTGACGTTGAAGTGACGGCGGGTGATGCAAGAAGAGGTAGAGGTAATGACTTGTTTTAGAAGCTTCATTATTCGACGCAGGAGGAATAGAACATGGTAACAATCGCACTAGATGAAGCTGGAGTATTTGAGACAAAGTTTCATGGGAATATGAAAGATAGCTCTACGACTCTAATCGGTGGAGTGTTTTTTGATGACATGGATTCGGATAATGAATATGTGAACGAGTTGCAGAGAATTGAAGCATTCTATCGAGCTTCTGTAGAAGAAGCACGTAAAAAGAATCCGGAGATGAAGATCTCATATCCGCAATCTTTGCACTCCAAGGGTAACAATGACGACGTTGTTCGTGAAGTGAAAACTGTAGTAGGCGAGACGCTACCTGAGTTTTTACAGAAGGGTACATTTCGCGGTGATGTGCTTAAAACTCAAGATGATGAAATAATCGCAGAGCGTCAGGGGAGTTATCGTATATGTGCAATTGTAAAAAGTGCGATGGGGAAGGCTGGCTTATTACGTCCAGAACTGGGAAACGTTTTTAAGGACGGTGCTGCATCTAACTTATATTATCACATGGTATCAGAAACGGTGGAGCGTTTAATATTCCATAATCCGTTATATCCTCAAATCGGTGCATTGAACCTTGATATTGCGACTAGAAAAAGTGCGTTTTTGGATTCGGAAACAGCAGAACAATATGATGAGTTACAACACTCTGAAGTGGAAAGAGAAGACTTAAAAGATGGAATGCGTCAGTTTGATTTGATGAATGCAGATGTTTTCCGTACGATCCTGACTGAGCAAATGTTAAATGAGGATAAAAAGAATATTTGCGTTAAGTCGTTTCAGGTTAGACCAATTAGATATTATCCGGAAAGGAAGAATAAACCTGATACTCATAATCAGCAGTTCCTTTATTTGGCAGATACAATTTGTTCTGAACTTACTTTTAGAATCGGTAAAGATGATATCAATGAAGTACAGATGCGTGCGACAAAGCTTACAGGGGAAGAAAATCTTATTTTTTCCTATGATGAGGTAGATGTCTATTTTAAACGAGCACTACAGGCTTTGGAAGCTGGAGAGTATTATGGAGCATTAAAAGAACTATACTGCATTAATTGCATGAGTTCTAATGAAGCAAAACTATACCAGGAACACTGGAACACTTTCGTTTGCAATCATATTAAGGAGAATACGAAGAATGCTGTAGCGGGTGGAAGAATGCCGTATGCACTTGTTGAGGCAATCAAGGAGTTGCGGGATTCTTATAGGTCCAACGCGTTGAATCCTGATGAGGCAACATACATTTTAACAGTATTGAAAGATGTAGCAGAGGTCATTGAAAACAAGGAACGTTTCCCGGAAATATTCTACTATCTAAATGATTGCGCTGTTGTTTCTAATTGTCATGAGGGCAATCTTGCAGCGGCAAAGCCGTTTTTTGAAGCTTGCGAGGAACTTGCTGGTGCAGTGGCGTTTGAAGAGTATATTCGAACTCGTAACCGCTACACTACAGTGCTTCTTGATGGATTTGAATATGAAGAGGCAATTAGTGTCATTAAGGTTACGCTTCAGTTATTAGGCGGTTTATATGATGTTTCTAAGAATGTGCTAGGAACCGAACGTAGACCACAACTAGGACAGATAGAGTTGGCAAAAACCCTTAGCCTTGCGGGGCAGATAGCATCCTTCTTAAAAAGTGACGAAGCAAAAGGCTTCTTTGATAAAGCACTACGTTTGCTTGAAGATAATAGGGATAATTATAAGATCACAGAATCCTATAAGCTTCATTATCTGATTGATTCTGAGGATAAGGCTAGTTACTTGGAGGAGATGAAACACTATTGTGATGATTCTGAATCATTACAGGACCAGATGAATCAGATTATTGAGATGGGACGCAATCAATCTGTGAATATGAGTTTTGCCTTATACCTCTTTTTAAAGGGACTCTATAAGTTCTACTTTAATGAGGAAATTGCAACAATTTGGGATTCTGTTAAGAGCCTCGAAGAAGAGGTTGAGTGTAATCGTAAGAATACACATCCTTGGGAATTAATATATAAGTACCTCGGCTTGTTGGCCTTCCGAATGGAAGATGAAGCGTTAGCAAAAGAGTATTGCAAACGCATTGTTTCTTGCGTGGAAACAAATGAGGAATCTCTAGTGACAGCTATTGCGATGTATGGCGAGGCGGAGCTGATTGAAACCATGGGCAATGGGGCACTTGCAGGTAGCCGATATACATCTGTTTACAACATGTTGGCTGAGCACTTTGAGGCATTTAATTCCGATCATATGCCAACCGGTAAGTCCAAAGAGAAGAAAGAGTATATGCAGAAGAAGTTTAGTTATATGTATTCGTAGGAAAACAAGTACGTAAAGGGGATAGTATGCATCCGATAAGCTATATAAATGTGTTTCTTGAGGAACATAAACAAAGAAAAATAGTGAATCAAATATTCCGTAGGACAGTTGAGGTGTTTGAGGATGAATATAAGAAAACACTAACGCAGCAGAGTAAATCGTTGAAGAATCAACGAAACGCAGCAAGCAATTCTTTTATTGTAAAGCATACGGAAAAGATTATTGCAGTATTGTTCGTACTGATTATATGCAGTACTATTTTAGCAATACGTAATACATCTTTTTTGATTGGTATTATTATATTTTCATTCGGTGGAATATATGTGCTCGTCGTAGCTGGAAATAGCATAAAAGAAAATGCAAAGTATTATAAAATTACAAAAGAGATGCGTGCAAAAATATGGAAAAAAACTGTCGAGGCAAAAGCTCGACAGTATGGGTATTCGTATGATCGTTTTATCCTGTATTTATTGGTATATCATAAATGCAGTGCGCTGAGAAACTTTGCAGTTAACGTCGTTTCTCTAGGATATACGGTATTTATCGTTTTATTAACTAGTGGTTCAGAGGGTAATCTTGAATCATATATTGTCGGAATCGTAGTTGCTATAGTCACGGGTGGTTTGGGGAATCAGTTGGTTGATTTTTTGTCGAATGATCGTTACTTTGAAAGTTTGAAAAACGATTTAGTATTGTTTTAATTTATGAGTCACAAAGATAAAACTTTGATATTATGTTTTGATTATACGAATAATTATGTTACTAGAAGGAGCGATTATGAAAAACAATAATGACCGCTTTGCGATGTACACCCAAGATTCTGAGACTGGACGCGAGAGACTTCAGATTGTTAAAGAGAATCTATACGAAGCTGCGACCAAGGTTGTTTTGCATACCATTGAGATGTACACGAAACAACCATTAGGGGAATGGGCGAAAAAAGAGTTAGTAAATAAAATCGATACGCTAGATAAAATCCCAGTTAAGCTAAAAGAGAATCGTGAGGAACTTGCGCAAGGAAGAATCGGTTGCGTTGATATTACAAACGGAATATATGTGCTGAATAGTTTTGTGCGTAAGCCTGCACTGAAGGAAGCACAGGATTCGATTCAGGCGAAGATACAAATACTTGCGAAGCAAAAGGAACTTCTTGAAGACAAGCAATTCGTTATTCGCAATCGAATTAAGGAACTTATGAATCCGTCTTATGAAGTCACATATCCGAGTGTTACTACGGGAAATGATATGGATGATGAGGATAGTTTCAGTGAACTGACGGAGTTTGATAGTTTTAAGCAAAGCATTGCTGACACTGAGGATATTGAAAGCCTTAAGCAGACTGATGAGAATCTAGATGAAAAGATAAAGGGCGTTGCTAAATCTATAAAAGACCTTGAAAACTTACAAAGCGGAAGAAGAAATCTCCTGAAAGAACAGGATGATTTAGAATTGGTAACGCTTGATGGACTGCGACGTGAACGTAATAGCAAGTATGGTCATGACACGAACGATGACGATGAAGTTACGCTCGTAGGAAAATGGAAACCAGATGCTGGCCCCCTATATGAATGGGCATCTAACATTCTTAAATATGTTAAGGCAATCGAGTTAAGATATCAAATGTATGCTGCGTTTGATGACTTCTATGCTCAAAAAGAGTTTAAGGAAAAGTTTGATGCATGCAAAGTATATGTTCAGAAACAGATTTCCGAACTATATGTCAATCATTCAAGTACAGTATTGGAGTTCGCGGGTGACTTGTACGCAAAGGGGGACGAAGAACGTGGCTTTGATAGTTTGATTGAGGCAATGGCGCAGAACTGGAATACTGGAATAAGATACTTAACGGTTGTGACAAACGACGATATGCCTGAGTTTAATACGTTCTTTAAGGATTGTCTTTCTGGAACGAGCCTTTATGTGGATTCTTATCTGGTGGATCGTAATGAGATTCGGGCCGCATATAGAAAGAAAGGTGATAATGACGCTGACTATTTGTATTTTCGATTGCTTTATCACCTAAACCCATCCATGCGAAATATTTATTGGAAGAATAAGATTTATGATTGTTCTGAAAAAAAGTTTGAAGACTTTGTTTTATACAAGGCCCTTAAAGCGAAAAACATGTTTGCTTTTAAGAATCGTTTTGAAAACCCAGAACAGTATTTTGATGGAATAGACCTGAAAAAGTGGTGTGAATATCATTTGCTATCGGAAGCATATTATTCTGATAGTGATGTGAGAGGACGAAAACTTGCGCAAGTAGCTGAGAATGCAGTTATTGCCTTCTTCGAGGGCAAGACAATTGATGGAAGCTTCAGTGAAAACTTATATAAAAAGGCTATTTATGCACTGGCCAATCTCTATTTCTATATGTCGGGGAAGAATGTTTTTTCATATACCCGTGAAAATAGAGCGAAAGAGACGCTGCATTGGTATTCTTTGGATGACGTAAAAGCTTATCTCGAGAATAGCAATAATTTTGATTCCTTTAAGGATTTGTATCACTTTGAAACGGAGATTTTCAATTCGCCTTTTTACAATGCGTGGATTAGACAGGTTTCTAAAGAACTGAAAAGAGGTGACGCATGATAGATTTAATTAGGCAGATGCCATGGTATGAAGAGTACCTGTGGATGAAAGAACACTCGGAGATTGATGAGTCTGAATTAGATACACCTCAAATGCAACTACAACGAGTGAAAGATTTCTTTGAAAAAGTTGGAGCTGAGCCATCAAAGAATGCGTGGATTGCCGAGGAAGAGAATCGTATTTCTTCTATCGAAGAAGACCATAGTAGCCGTAAGACGATGGCGGGGTTTGCGAATATAGTAGATTGGGTTATTCGTGATAATGATCCACAGGCAATTGCGCAGCTAAAGTCATATCGAAATGATGAAAGATTTACATCAGTGATATCGGCTGTAATGTTTTATGTCGGTGTGTCAATGGTTAAGACGAATCGTTCGTATACAGCTCAGGCATATAATGCAATCAAGACTCGTTACCCGATTACAAATACTTCTTTGTTTATAAAGGAAGGTATGTATTACTACATTTTGTTCTTCAGAAATGTTAGAGAACTACTTGAGGCTAATAAAGGAACCGACTTGTTTTATATGATTCAGCGTGACGTTGATGCTCGGATAAGAGATGCATGGCAGCTTCTTTCAAAGTACGAGACGGACGAAGTGCTTGGACAAAGCATACGGCTTGTTCAAACGGAAATCCGAACAACGAAAAACTATATGGACTCGCTCAGTGGAGTGCAAGCGCATGCTTCTAGTAAGAGGGTGGAGCAAAGGACTAACTAGATATAATAATTGGTGTATTCGACACAGAGCAGTACCCTGCAGGGTGCTGCTCTTTTTGTATTTCTTGAAATTGTAAAGTCCGGTTAAAAAGCGACTTCAAAAACTTCGCTATTATACTTTTTGTGGCGAGGAGCTACACCAATGAACCCAATAACAAGTTTGCTACGAAAGGTAGGTATATAGATGTTAGAGAAGCCAAGAAATGGATGGAGCTATTTTGATTTAGAGGATAAGGTTACTTATCGATTTGATTTGAGTTATTTAGATGATGTTGCATTTGAATGGGTGGAACAGGCAATAATTGGCCTGGAGACTTTACAACCATTTTGCGTTAAGGGTTCCTTGGAGCCAGGACGATTGCTTTGTGTTGTAAGCTTCTGGAATTGCTACATTACTGTCGAGAATGAGAGTAATAAGCCGAACGAAAGTACCTATGCGAAGGGGTACCATGTATCCATGTTGGAATTCTGCAAGCGCTTGCATGATGACATTCAGAAGAATTTGGCAGAATGGGCCAATTTCAAGTGTCATGAAGACATCGATTTAGAAGCAGAGATGGCACGTCTTCAGGAACGACTGGATTGTTTGGCAGAATTGATTGCGGAGCGTGAAGAAGACTTCGCGGAAGGCGGCAACTTTTATGGCGGTCGTCCATGTCGTCGATTGGATCGACAGGCTAGAGAGAAGCTTATGCTTCAACAACAGGAGACCATGATGTTTTCGAGACCGATGGACGAATTGTAAAGTCCGGTTAAAAAGGTCTGTATTGGATTGCAGTATGATTACAGCATAGTATTGAAGACGCCAGTACTTATCTGGCGAGAAGTTATAGTTTTAGATTAAGAGAGGTATACAGAATGAGAATTAAGAATATTATTTCAGCAATTATGGTTGGTGTTATGGCAATTGGATTTACTGCATGTGGAAAGGCAGAAGTGGAGATGGACGCTACTTCCTATATTGAACAGGAAGAGAGTGATGGTGCTTTGTTTGATGTATTGGATGGCGGGAAAGCAAAGGAAGTTTCTGTTGGGGATTTTGAAGCATTGATTTGTCAGCCTCGTGATGCATATCCGTCTGTGGACTATGGACAGGGTGTGGTTACTACACAAACAGAGAATGGCCTAATTACAATGGTCAATAATGAAAGGTGTGAGGAGGAAGCAAATTGGCCGGATTATTTACATCAGGAAGAATCCTTTCCAATTGTATTTAAACACTTCGTTTCCTATTGCGCGGTGGATAGCTTGGACTACGTAGCTTATGAAGAACCAGAAGATAACAAGTATATTGCAGAATTGACCGGTACACTTCGGGGAGAGGAGTGTGTGTTGTTGGTGGCTCATTCAAAAGAGGATCCGAATGTTTACTATTTGTATGATAAGATTTCCGGTCGTTCTTATTTGATGCTGGAGCGTGCGATTATCTTTTATGGAGAGATGGATGATACGATTTCATATCTCGATATTTTTGATGAGAATGGCGTATTTATAGATCAGTATGGTAATTTTTAATGACGAAATGTCAAAAAATTACACCTGTCCAAGTTAATGTCAGACTATTGACTGAGGGCATGGGCAGGTGTTAGACTGTGGCAGTTGCTTGCGCTATCTAATCGTAAGCAAACGGCAAACCATGCGAAAGCATGGGACGCAAAGCTATAGGGACTAATTTGTTTCAAAATGTCAGCCAGCTGCAGAATACTATTACTTGATCTTTTTTATGCCGACATTTTGTCGGCTTCTATTATTCTTGACGATTTCCACTGAAATTTTAATTGAAGGCCTGACAAAGTTTTATAGGAGAGGAGTTTGTGACAATGGATAATACACAAATCTTTTTAAACACACAAGAACAGTGCCAGATGATTCAGGAATTCATTAAAGCACAAACTGAAATGAAGAATCGAGTGCTCGCTATGTTTTATGGAGATGTAGAAGAGTAAAAGCAAGTTACAAAGCGGAAAAGAGGAGATGAAATCAATGAAGAGAAGAATTGCTTTATTAATTGCGTGCGTAAGCACTGTTATGATGACTGCTTGTGGTGCACCTAGTGTTCCGGAGCAGATTGAAGTAGAAGTACCGGAAGCAACCGAGCAAACAGTTGAGGCAGTTGCTGATACTACGGAAGAGGTTGTTGAAGAAGAACCTGCAGAAGAGCCAGAAGAAGAGGAGACCGGAGTCATCGCTGGTAATGGCAATTATATGCTTGGCGGATTGTATAAGTCTGAGTCCGGTGATCGCTTAGAGTTCAATTGGTTCACCATTCCAGAAGAGGAAGGATATCCTTGGATTGGTTCTATCCATGGAACTGTAGACGCGGCAGAGTTTAATTTTTTGGTATTACGTTCCGATAATTGTATTTATGCATTGGAGGAGGAGAGTACCCAGTCGCCGGTATCTATTTTCTTGACTGCCGATATGGATGAGAACTCGAACATTGTGTTACGTATGTATGATGGCAATAACAACCTAATGCAGAAGTATACAATGGATACCCAGTGGATTTCATAGGATTGTAAAGTCCACCTAAAAAAGAGGACAAAGAATTGTCCTAGAATACATATATCAAGTAAATCATTTTTAAGAAAGATAGAGGTTTTAAAGTTATGAGAAAGATTAATGGTAAAGAGATTACAAGTGTAGAGATGGCACAGGAGTTTATTGATGGAATTAAGGAAACAGGAATCAAGTTATTGATTGCGTTTGTTGTTTCTTGGGCAAGTTTCTTCTTCTTTAGCAAGGCAATTGATAATGAAGAAGCTACTATTTGGGTTGTAGGCTTACTTATTTCAACAGCAGCAGTTTGGTGGTTAGTAGGATTGGACAAGATGATTGGACTTATTAAGAGCATTCCGAAGGCTGCTAAGAAGGGCTGGAATATTGGTAAGGAATTCCATTCCATCATTTTGGCGGTAATTCTTGGATATGCATACTTTGCAGCAGTAGTAGCATACATTGGTGCATACTATGTAATCCTTCCGGCTGTTGGTGTTGTGATTACGATGATTCGTACCGCATTAGGTTACCTGAATGCCAAGAAGTATTTGGCTGAGGCATAATAATTAAGGCCCCCACATTTGTGGGGACCTTGATGAAAGGCTTATAAATTATTCAACCCAGCCAAATGGTTAATGAACTGCTGAGCGGTGCGTCCGCTGATGCCGCCGTGGGACATTTCCCACTGGTCGGATTTGAGGAGCAGTTCCTTCTCATCCAAGGTGATGGATGGTACACGCTTCGCAAGCTCCCGCACGATGTCGTGGTATTCGATGCGGTTCGGCTTGGAGAAGTTGATGGTCTCGCCGAAGCGGTTTACCAAGGAGAGCTTCTCCTGGATGGAATCGTTGGTGTGAATCTCGCCGTGGACTTCCATGTTTTCCCGGTCGCCCCAGGTCTCCTTGATGAGGTGACGACGGTTGGAGGTTGCATAGATTAAGATGTTGTCCGGCTTCATCTCCACGCCGCCTTCGATGACGGCTTTTAAGAACTTGTATTCCGTCTCGAATTCCTCGAAGGATAAATCATCCATGTAAATGATAAAACGATAGTTGCGATTCTTGATGGTAGAAATCACCGCATTCAAATCCTTGAACTGATGCTTGTAGATTTCAATCATGCGCAGGCCGTCGGGATAGTAGCGGTTGATGATGGCCTTGATACAGGTGGACTTACCGGTACCGGAATCGCCGTACAAGAGGCAGTTGTTGGCGGGCTTGCCTGCAACGAAGGCTTCCGTGTTCTCGATGAGGCGCTGCTTCTGCCATTCGTAGCCCACCAAATCTTCCAACATGACCTTCTCGGTGTTGTTGATGGGATAGATGTCTACAGAGCCGTCCGCTAACCGCTCATCCCGTAGGCGGAAGGCCGGATTCAAGCCGAACATGCCGAATCCGTAGTCGGCATAGAAGCCGGTAAGGATGTCAAAGAATGCATCCACATCCGCCGCTTCCCATAGGCGCTTGGAGAGATCCCGCACCTTCTCGGAGACGTTACGGTTGTACATGCGCTCTTTCTTAATAATGGCATGATAGTTCTGTAATGTTGTAAAACAATCAATTCCCAAATCCTGTTCCAACTTGGAAAAATCATAAGCGAACAACTTCCGGAAGATTTCGTAATCATTCTTGACGAAGTGATTCACGCTGCCGTCCTGAGCGCCGGTTTTCTCTGCGGTTAATGTGAAGGAATTCTCGTTGGTAATCAATAGAAAAGTGAGATAGTTATGCCATAGGTTCTCGTCAAAGCCGAACTCGGTAGCCAGGTCCAAAAGACGCTTCACCTGGGCATAGATTCGTGTAGTCAATTCATGCTTCGGGGCGCCGGCATCATAATCCTCGGTAATCTTGGCCAGATTCATAAGAATGCTGTCCGGTCCGAATTCGCGATAAACAATCAGCTGTGAAACTAAGCGATACATCATAATCCCCCTTTGAAAAAATCCAAGATTCTTGTTGCAATTATAACACAGCACTTTCTTTTTTTGGTAGAATATAGACATGGCAAAGGAAGAACAGAACGCTCCGGTAGAGGAGCAAGAGGAAAAGACAACATTTAAGGGATTTATTATGGGCTTGTTGGCGTTTACCGTTGTGATGCTGGCAGGCTTAATTCTGGTGAATACGGCACTGGTGAACTTAGGACTCCTGGATGAGAAAAAAGGCATTGTAAACCAGGTCATCTCCATTCTTCCCTTCGGGCATTCCGACGAAGAGGAGGTAACCCCATCCCAGTTCATCGAGACCGAGGCCAATACCACCTTGTACCAGAACACCGGAAGCTTCGGCGTGTTTATCGGTATCGACGGAAGTGAAGCGGCACGTTGCGCCGGATATGACCTGGTGGTAATTGACGCCCAGGAATTCACGGCAGAGCAAGTGGCCCAGTTAAAAGCCGGCGGAGCAACCGTAATCAGTTATTTGAACGTTGGCTCCATGGAACAGTCTCGCGCATACTATGGTGATTACAGTGGATTCGGGCTGAGCGCCCGGGACGGCTGGCCGGATGAAGTGTGGATGGATGTATCTCAGCCGGATTGGCAGAACTATGTTACCGGAACTCTTGCGGCAGACTTGGTAGCCAAGGGCGTGGATGGATTTTTCCTGGATAATACGGATGTGTATTATGCATATCCGACAGATGAGATATATAACGGCCTGCTTACCATCATCAATAACCTGCAGGGCTATAACCTGCCGATTATTATTAACGGTGGCGATTCCTTCGTCTCCCGTGGATTGTCCACCGGAGAACTGACTTATCTGATTGAGGCAATCTGCCAGGAAGATGTATTTACAACATATGACCAGTATAAGGGCTATAGCTTCCAGTCCAAGGCAGACACCGAATACTACAAGCAGTATGTAGAATCCTGTGCCCAGCAGAACCTTCTGGTGTACATCATCGAGTATGCGCCGGACCCGGATACCGCAGCCATGATTTCTGAGTACTGTAATGCACGGAATTTCCAGTATTATATTTCGGATTCCATTTTGTTGAATTAGAAAAAGTGAGCCGCTTGGCTCACTTTTTATTTGCTCTTTGTAAGATATTCCAGATACTTCTGGGGTAAATCAATCTTGGTATATACCTCCGCATATTCCTTCGGAGAGTAATCCACTACATAGTTCTGAATGAAGTTTTTGGTAATTCCTGCGTCGCGGGCAGCATCCACAGCCTTGTTGTAGGCAATGGCAGCCACGTTGTCGTCGGAGAATCGCCCAATCAGGAATTCCCCGTTGATGTGAATCTTCGTCTCATGGCGATAGGAGTTACCGTAAGGAACCATGGTAACACCGTGGTAGCGGTTAATTACAATAATGTTCTGGTACCGATAGTCCAACATGTCACCGTTGGCGAAGTCGTAATCCTTGCCGGGTACGGCGAAGTTCTTGATACCAAACCGCGCAAGAATCCCGTACTGCATTCCGTAGTCGTTCACATACAGATGCCCGTCGTGCA
>JAEEGF010468918.1_pt1 | contig 30121 bp, 22 predicted proteins | sample 9134171 | NCBI WGS metagenome assembly JAEEGF01 (sample SAMN16246542, study PRJNA631951) | gut metagenome | biome: gut microbiome; feature: rumen; material: AP-attached | host: Bos | place: Iran: Karaj | collected 2018-10 | reverse complement strand
TGAAACGTTCGTAGCGAGCTACTATCTGTTGTTGGTCGAAAGGCATGCGTGAGATATCCATGCTTTGTGGTTCGAGTTTTCCGTAGAGATATGCAGCCTCCTGATAGTGGATTGGCATGGTTTTGTCGGAATTGAGGTATGCATACTGCACGAAGCGAGGCCAGAAGAGTTGAATGTCTTTCTGCACAAGGGCATAGACGAGTGTCATTTCCTGGAAATACTTACTGTCTTTGTTCATGCTTCGTGAGAAATAATTGATGAGATACATCTCTGGTATGCCGTTATCTCCATCGAGTACGGAACCCATGTGGCGTTGCAAATCGATGATGTTTGCCAGTTCGGGGTAGTATTTTTGTATGTTATGCTGATTGAGCATGTATGTTTTTGATGTAGCAGGCATATAGTGCTCAGCCCATTCCTTTTGGAACAGTGTGTTGCTCAGTATGTCGAGATACTTGCGTGCCAGCTTGTACTCTTCGCTTACGAGAGCACAGATGGCGAGGATACGCAGGTTATTGTAGCTATAACCGTATTCTACAGAGTTTTCGATGCACCAGCGGGTAGAGAAATTGACTTTCCCGTGGAACATATAAAGCAGTGGGGCAGCTGTCTGTACCATGTGTACATTGAGAGAATCGCGTACGTAGGGCTTTTCTCCCATGTTGTTGTAGTGGAAGAACTGGTTTCCGACAGTACCTTTGTTGAAAAGGGCGATGTTTTTCAAGATTACCATCTCTCGAGTAGCGTCGCCAGGCAGTTTTGCAGACTCCTGAAGGATTTTATCCCAATCGTAGTCTTCTGCAGCATTATACATACGCATTTCAGCATGGTAGTTGTAATTGTCGAAATTAGCCTTGTGGGTGATGAAAGCAAGTGCTACGAAGATAAGCGTTGAGCATAGCAGGGATAGTTTGTAGCCGCTGAGTTTATCAGCTACGAGGTTAGTCCATTTTGCGGGTTTGGGTATGGCGAGAATGAACAGCCATACGATGGCGATGATGAACGGCATGGAGAGAGTCCAACTGCTTGCCATTTCAGCTTCGAAAATAGGGAAGCCGGAAATCCATGCGTTTTCTAAAGCCAGTTCGCTATAGGCACGGAACCATAGGACAGGTGTGACGACTGCGAGAACGAAAGGAATAGCTACGTTCATCAGGTACCATTTGCCTTGCATCGAGTGTGTTTTCTCGTCGTTTCCGTTTTTGCCCTTAACACCTTGTAGTCCGGTGATAGCCATGCAGAGTAGGCTATAGATGCCGAAGAGAGGGTAGGTGAGCGCGGGAATGACGGTCCACAGACCTTTCTTAGGCAGTCGGAGTGCAGCCCATGAAACGACTAACAGAAGTCCGAGTGTGGGTACAAAGTAATAACCTATGAACTTAATGTAATAAATCCAATAACCGAGGTCGATAACTGAAACGAGCAACATGAATGGAACTACGAGGTTCAGAGGCATGAGCAGGTTCCGTATGTTGAAAGCCTTCTTTGTGATGAGAGCTATAACTACCCAAAGGAAAATGAGTATTGCTGCTCCGAGCGCTGGAATATAGAAAAACTGAGTAAGGAAACCTCCTATGAAAAATAGAAGTCCGGCTGGCAGCTGCATACACTCTTTAAAATGGATTTCGCTATTGTAGAAGAGCGATCGGCTTTGTGCCATGAAGAGAGTGTCGCTATTTTCTGTAATCAGGTAATAGGCTGCAAAGAGTACGAATGCCAGGATGAAGGCAAAAGCCCATCCCCATTGCATCCATTTCGATGGTGTTATCTGTTTCGGTTTTGAGTTTTTCATTGTTGTGATTATAAACTAAGTGCAAAGGTAAGGCTATTTTTTTACTATTAGACTTTTCCGGCTATTTTATTTAGATGTTTTTTTGTTGTTCGCTAATTAAACCGTAATTTTGCATCGATATTACGTAGTTGAAATAATAAAATCACGTTAAACATGAAGAGATTTTTTAGTGGCAAGACATGTAATGTGTCTCGTTTGTTGTATGTGTTGCAGCGATATGTGTTTTTTACATGTGTTGCTGCATTAATTAGCTGTGGAGGCAATACCAAGCAGAGTAATGAAACTGCAAAAATGGTCAATGTATCCGTGTGCAGAGATGCAAACGAATTGCCTCCAACATCGTTTACAGGTTTGGTACGTCCTGCTGATTTGGTGAATGTTGCGTTCCGTGTGAGTGGAACCATCAGTCGTGTAGTGGTGAAGGAAGGTGACTATGTGAAGAAGGGGCAGTTGCTGGCTATATTGGATGATCGTGACTATCAGGTTCAGTTGAATGCCACTAAGGCTGAATATGAATCGGTGAAGGCTGATGCAGAACGTGTTATCGCATTGTACGAGGATGGTAGTACTACTGCTCAGAATTATGATAAGGCTCGTTATGGTCTTCAGCAGATAAGCCAGAAACTTGCAAACCATACTAATCAGTTGCGCGATACTCGTCTTGTGGCTCCTATGGCAGGAGTTGTAAAGCAAAAATTGCGTGAGAGTGGTGAGGCTGTTGCTGCAGGTTTGTCTGTTGTGGAACTGAGTAGTTCCGACAGACTGGAAATAGAGATAGATTTGCCGGCAAAAGAATTTATGAATCTGAATGAATATCTGGAGTTCTATTGCATGTTCAATGTGACTGGTGCGAAGCGTTATCCGTTGAAGGTTGTTCGTACGTCAGTTGAGGCAAATGCCAATCAGTTGTATTCTGTGTATTTGCAGTTTAAGGATGGTGTAGGTCACAAGGGAGTTACAGCTGGTATGTCGGCTATGGTTTATGGTCGTAAAAGTACTCATCGCAGCAGTATGGATGAGACAGGTGTAGTAAAAGATGAAGAGCATGATATCATTATTCCTGCCACTTCGTTGGTGAGAGATGGAGATGTAACTCGTGTGTTTGTTGTTGATGAGAAGGAGGGTGTTGTTAGGGAACGAGTTGTAAAACTGGATATTATCAATCCTGATGGTACGGTTACTGTGTCGCGTGGTTTGAGTGTTGGTGAGAAGGTAGTTCGTACTGGTGCTCACAGTTTGTCAGACGGACAGAAAGTTGAGATTATGGCAGAGCCTTCAAAGACAAATGTTGGAGGTATGATTTAACAGAAGAAAACAGATTGCAGCGATGAATATAAGTAAATGGGCTTTAGATAATAGAAATCTTGTCAACTTTCTGGTATTCTGCCTGATGGTTGGCGGTATGGTTGCCTATTATGCCATGAGTAAGTTGGAAGACCCTGAAATAAAAGTGCGCCAAGCTATGGTTGTCACAACGTACCCGGGTGCTTCTGCCCACCAGGTTGAACTGGAGGTGACCGATCCGCTGGAGAGGGCGATAAGGGAGATGGCAACGATAGACAATATTGACAGTAAGAGTTTCGCGGACCTGAGTCTGATTACGGTGGAACTTGTTACAACAACTCCTCCGACAGAGATAGAACAGCAATGGGATATGTTGCGCCGTAAGGTTGCGAATGCACAGAGCGTGTTGCCACAAGGTGCATCGGCGTCAATTGTGAAGGACGATTTTGGTGATGTGTATGGAATGTTTTTCGCATTGACTGGTGATGGTCTTGGAGACTACGAACTGTCGGAATATGCTGATTTGATAAAGCGTGAGATAAATGATATAGACGGTGTGACACGAGTAAATATATATGGTCGCCGCAATGAGTGTATCAATATCGAACTGCTTGAGGACCGCATGGCTCACCTTGGTGTGATGCCGATAGAGGTGTTGCAGACATTGAGCAATCAGAACAGTACGAGCTATGCTGGTTACTATGATAATGGAAACCGCCGTGTTCGTGTGACGGTTAGTGATAAGCTGAATAATGTTGAAGATATTGCTAATGTGATAATTCAAGGACACGAGGATGATCAACTGCTTCTCAAGGATATAGCTAAGGTGTATGAGGGCTATGAAAGTGTTACTCGCAACGAGATGTCGTATGACGGAGCACGTTCTTTGGGTATTATGATAGCATGTTCGTCGCAGTTCGATGTCGTTAAGATTGGCAAGAAGGTTGACGAGAAGATGGCAGAACTTGAAAAGCGTCTGCCTGCCGGTGTGGAGACTCACAAGGTATTTTTCCAGCCTACCCGTGTGAACGATGCCCTGAGCACTTTTATGGTAAACCTGATAGAATCGGTGCTGATTGTTGTGGTGCTGCTGATTTTCTTTATGGGACTGAAGAGCGGACTTATCATCGGTTACAGTCTGGTGGTGATTGTGTTCGGTTCGTTGCTTATTCTGAAAGGCTTTGACGGAACGCTGCAACGTGTGTCATTGGCCAGTTTCATTTTGGCGATGGGTATGCTTGTGGATAATGCCATTGTGATTGTGGACGGAATACTTGTGGATAGTCAGAAAGGGTTGTCGCGACTGGAGACGTTGACGTCGATAGGGCGGAAGACAGCCATGCCGCTTCTTGGTGCTACGCTGATAGCTATTCTTGCCTTCCTGCCTATATTCCTCAGTCCTGATACTGCCGGAGTGTATGTGCGTGACTTGTTTATAGTCATAGCTGTTTCGCTGATGCTCAGTTGGGTGCTTGCCTTGCTCCATGTGCCATTGTTGTCCGACAGGTGGCTGTTGCCAAAGGATTACGGAATGAAAGGTTCTGCAAGTAATAATAAAGGTGATGCAGCTGATACCAATGAACTGTATCGCGGAAAAGCCTATACGGTGCTTGAGAATATTCTGAAATTCGGTATCAACCACCGCATGATGATAGTTCTGATAGCCGTAGTCATGTTTGTCGTCAGTGCGTTCTCTTACCGTTTCCTCAATCAGGCTTTCTTCCCTGATATGGAATACGACCAGCTGTATATGGAGTATAAATTGCCTGAGGGTAATAACTTCAAGCAGACGGAGATAGACCTTGACTCCATACAGCGCTATCTGAAGAAAAAGGATTATATAACTCACATAACAGCTTCAGTAGGTGGTGCTCCGGGACGCTATAATCTGGTTCGAAGCATTCCGACGCCGTCGTTAGCGTATGGAGAACTGATTATCGACTTTGAATCTCCAAGTGCCCTTGTAGATAATATCGACGAACTGCAGGAAGAAATAGACAGAATGTTTCCAGAGGCGTATGTGAAGTTCAAGAGATATAATCTGATGTATAAGAAATATCCTATCGAGGCTTGTTTCCACGGACCTGATCCGGCTGTGCTACACCGACTGACCGACAGTGCCATGGCAATTGTGGAGAGGAGTGATAAGGTGTTCTTGCCTACGTCAGACTGGGAACCTAAAGTGCCTGTTCTCTCTGTTGATTACAGTCAGCCGCTTGCCCGTCGCAGTGGACTTTCCCGTTCGGATGTGTCTCTTTCGATGATGGCATATACCGCTGGTATTCCTGTGGGCAGTTTCTATGATGGAACGCATTTGGAACATATATATGTAAAATGTACCGACCCTAACGGAAAACCGGTGTCGAACCTTAGCGGCGTTGAGTTGTTCAGTATCGTACCGCGTCTGCGTCAGTACTTGAACAGAAATACTATTCAGCAGCTTCTTACTCGAAACCTGACGAAGGCAGACCTTGTTCGTGCCTTGACAGCTACTACTCCTTTGCTTCAAGTAGCTAATGGCATTGATATTCTTTGGGAGGAACCTGTTGTTTGCCGTTATAACGGTCAGAGAACTCAGCGACTGCAGTGTAGTCCGCGACCTGGAGTGGGAACAGAAGATGCAAGAAAGGCTATAGCGAAAGAAATTGAGAAAATCCAGCTTCCAACAGGTTATTCTTTGACTTGGGAGGGTGAAAAGAAAGCCAGTGACACGTCGATGAAATACCTCTTCAATGCGTTCCCGATGGCTATTATCATGATGATACTCATCCTTATCATGTTGTTTAAAGACTTCAAGAAGCCGACGATTATATTCTGTTGTATCCCGCTGATACTTGTCGGAGTGATTCCTTCGGTAGTGGTTTCAGGCAAACCGTTCGGATTTGTGGCAATAGTGGGTGTGCTCGGACTTATCGGTATGATGATTAAGAACGGAATAGTGCTGATGGACGAGATAAACCTGCAGATAGAGCAGGGCGTGGAACCTAAGCGTGCGTTGATAGACAGTTCCAAGTCGCGTCTGCGTCCGGTTATGATGGCAAGTCTGACGACGATTCTCGGCATGATACCGCTCTTGCCCGATGCTATGTTCGGTGCGTTGGCGGTGACTATCATGGGCGGTCTGTTTGCCGGAACTCTGATTACCCTTATATTTATTCCTGTGCTTTACGCACTGTTCTTTAAAGTGAAATGATTATGAAACGATATATTGTATTAGTTAGTACATTTGTCTGCGGACTGCTTTGTGTTCAGGCTGAAACTCTGACTCTGGACGAGTGCAGAAGCAGGGCGTTGGAATACAACAAGTCTTTGGCGTCTTCAAAGTTGCAGATTCAGAAACAGGAGGCTGATTTGAAGGCGATGAAAACCAACTTCCTGCCAAACTTCAAGATTATAGCAGCAGACTTTTACAACACCGGTAAGACAACAATCAATCCCGACTTGAGTACTACGTTTGCCAGTGGCATTGCAAATGCTCAGAATGTGTTGGCACAGTTGGCTGCCAATCCGGCTTACACTCCACTGATAGGAGGTATTAAGAGTATTGCAAACGGATTCAAGATGCCAGATGATTTCTTGGAGTTTAAGATAGGAAACGTGTTTACTGCCGGAGTGAGCTTCATTGAGCCGCTCTATGCCGGAGGAAAGATTACTGCCGGATATAAGATGAACAAGTTGGGAGTGTCGATGGCTCAGAACAAAGTGCGACTGACGGAACAGGAAGTGCTGCTGAATACCGACAATGCTTACGTGCTCTGTGTCAGGGCAAAGGAAATGGGTGGCGTTGCCAGAAGTTATAAGGCAGTGCTCGATGAACTGAAGAAGACCGTTGAGAATGCCCGGAAACATGGTGTACGCACTCAGAATGATGTGCTTAAGGTGCAGGTGAAACTGAACGAGGCAGAACTGAACATTCTGAAGGCTGACAATGCTTACAGACTGGCTCAGATGAATCTTGCCCAGGTGATAGGCGCACCTCTTACGGAGCGTATAGAGGTGACTACGGACGGATTGAATATCCCGACGGACAATAATGTTTTGTTTGACGGCTCTACAGATATTTCCAATCGTCCGGAATACGACCTTCTGAACCAGAAGACCGAAATGGCTCGCCTGAAGATAAAGCTGACACGCAGCGACTTCCTCCCGAACCTTGCCATGTTCGGTTCGTATTCATACTTGAATGGTATGAAACTTATGGGCGAACGCCTGTTCAACAAAGGGTCGGCTACGGTAGGTGTAGTACTGAAAGTGCCCTTGTTCCACTTTGGCGAAGGCATACAGAAAGTGCGTTCTGCAAAGGCGGCATACCAGATTTCGCAGTTGGAACAGCAGGAACTGAACGAAAAGATGCAGCTTGAACTCCTTCAGGCAACGAATCTGTTGCAGGAAGCAGCGCTTGAGATAGCCGTTACCAATAAGTCAGTGGAACAGGCAGCCGAGAATATGCGTCTTTCCAAGCGACATTACGAGGTTGGAACCGAAACACTCTCCGACCATCTCGAGGCTCAGGCACTGTGGCAGCAGGCAAATGCAAGTTCTGTTGAAGCCCGTTGCAACTACCTCGTTGCCTACACCAAATACATGAAGGCAAGGGGAGGAAAGTAATGCGCTTTCCTTATTGCGAGTTAGCATCCTCGGACTAAATACAGGGCAGCAACTTCGGGTTGCTGCTTTTTTGTTTATTTATCTTTTTGCTTTTAAAATTATTTATAATTTTTATGGTTGATTATTTTGGCGAACAAGAAAATATTCTTGCATTTGCGCCATAACCCCTTTTTAAGGTAAAAAGTTCAATGAATATCTCCAATTTCCATCATAGGATGGCAAAAAGCGTCGGAAAAGTGCGACGCCCACCGCCAAAGAGCTCGCGGAACCTCCGCGAGCGAGAATTTGTGTCTTGGCTCATTCGCGGGACCCCCGCGAGTGTGAAAAAGTATTATGGCATTCTCGCGGGACTCCCGCGAGCAAGAAAAAGTGTTTTGACACTCTCGCGGACTTCCCGCGAGCAAGAAAAAGTGTTTTGGCACTCTCGCGGACTTCCCGCGAGCAAGAAATCTATTTTCTATGTTTTCGCGAGCCTCCCACGTCGGGAAAAACGTTTCAAACACAAAAGTAGTGTTTCCCCGCACCGGGAAAAACGTTTCAAACACAAAAGTAGTGTTTCCCCGCATCGGGAAAAACGTTTCAAACACAAAAGTAACGTTTCCCTGCACCGGGAAAAACGTTTCAAACGCAAAAGTAACGTTGCCCCGCATCGGGATTACATTAAATTTTTTTTCTCAATTAAGTATTATATTTTTAAGATATGAATTATTTTATTAAATTTTCAAGAAAAAATTTAAAGAATGCACAGCATTTTTCGCTGTTTGAAGCATTCATCGCTGTTTATAGAGAAGCAGGTTTCACAGTCGCAAAACTCGTGGCTCTGTTCTCTGTGCTTATTAACCGTTTCTCTATCGAGAACAACTACTACATGAGGGCGAGGGCTAGTGAAGTAATTGCTCGTAGAAATGCCGCCGATGTTTTGCGTGACAAACTCTACACAAGACTTTATGCTCTCGTCCGTGTATGGCTCGGTAGTGGCAATTCGATTATGGATGCAGCTGCAGCTGAACTCATAAAAGTATTTAAGCTATATGCTGTAAATACTTCTGCTCAGATTGATGAGGTGTCAGGGCAACTGGATAATCTCATAGCTGATCTTTCTACTCAAGCTAATTTGGCAAACATCGAGACCAAGGTGGAGGAACTGGCGACAACACTCCAACCCCAACGCCAACTCCAACTCCTGACAGTGGTGGCGATAATACGGGTACTGTCACTCCAACGCCAGACCCTGACCCAAGCGGTGGTGGAGGAGGTGGTCAGACCGATGATGGTACTGACGAGTCTTAAACGGCTATCGGCTTTTGCTATTAGCATTTGATAAATTGACCCCGAAAGTTAAGTGGTAACTTTCGGGGTTTATTTTTAGAATCTAAAACTTGAATTCGAAGAGTTTATAGTCTAAACTCAAAAAGTTTGGAGAAATATTTGATGCTGCATAAGAAGAAATTGGAGTAGTATCCGTTGGCACGACAAGCTTTCGCGTCTTCCATCGTAATTTTCAGTCGGTTTCTGATGCTGCGGGTCGATATGCCGCCGGTGCGCATTGTGACAAAATCCAAGGGCAGATAGAGGCCACGGATGCGTGCTTTCTGAAAGAGTCGTACCATCATTTCGTAGTCAGCGGCAATTTTGAAGTCGAGGGAGTAGAGTCCGTTCTGCTCATACACTTGGCGCCGGCAATAAAAGGAGGGATGAGCCGGCATGTAGCCGATGCGCAGTTTCCAGGGGCGGAACCACTTTGACGAGTAGTAGCGCACGCACTTCTGAAGATTGTCGGGGTTGACAAAATGGATGTCGCCATAGACTGCATCCGTTTCGGGATGGGCGGTAAGAGCGTCGTCGATTTTCTCCAGTATGATGTCGGAGGTGAAGAAGTCGTCGCTGTTGAGAATGCCGACGATGTCGCCTGTGGTGGCACTGATTCCTTTGTTTATTCCGTCGTAGAGTCCTTTGTCGGGCTCGGAGAAGATGCGGAGTCTGTCACCGAATTTGCCGGAGTATTCGCGGGCTATGGCGAGGGTGTTGTCAGTGGAACCTCCATCCTGAATGATGAGTTCGTAGTCTGCGTGTGTCTGGCAGAGCACACTTTCCAGTGTGTCGCGCAGGGTCTGTCCGCTGTTGTATGTTGCTGTTATGATGGATATCTTCATGAGGGTGGAATCAGAGTTTAATGTTGCGTAGATGGCGGTAGCATGCCATGAGGCTTGCAAGCATATGTTTGATGTATATCATCGGGGAATAACTCAGGGGGTGCCTCCAGAAGATACGCGATACTTCATATTGGCATTGCAGCATGTTGCTGATATGGTAGGAGGCGGGTTTTGGTGCGTTGAAGGCGCTTTCGGAGCGTTGACGGTAGCGGTATTCTGCCGTCTGATCGGTGAACTTTACCCATTTCAGCCGGTCGGAGATGAGAAACATGAAGAGGGCATCTTCTCCGTTTTTCAGGGATTTGTTGAAACGCCGTCCGGCTATGACGTCACGGTGTAGCATCTTTGCGTAAGGCACATAAAAATAGCGTCGCGCCACTGTGTATGGCAGTCGTTCGCGGGTGTCCCTGTATTGGTGGGTGAGGAATATGGCACGTCTGTTGTCCTGACCGTCATCGAATGCGGTGATGTAGCTGAGAGCCGTAGTGTCGTCTGAAGCAATTTCCAATAGGGTTTCAAGGTAGCGCTCTGTCACCAGATCGTCATCGTCCATAAAGCAGATGTATTCTCCGATGGCTTCGTCCAGTCCTCTGTTGCGGGCTGCGCTTACGCCTGCCTCGTCGTTGTATATCAGTCTGCAGGAAAGGGTAGGGTGTGCGGAGAGAAACTTCGAAATATTGTGATAGTACGGATTCCTCTCGCCGTTCAACACCAATACGACCTCAAATAGTTCGTGGTCAAGTGTTTGGCGCTCCAGTGAAGTCAGACAGTCCCAAAGATAATCTTTTGGTCGGAAAGTGGGGATTATGACGCTTATTTTCATGGAAATCTATATGTTTTTCAGTTTCTCCTTTATTACCTTTCGCAGCGCTTTCTGCATGTCCAGTTCTTCGCGGTTGCACTTGCCGAGAAACTTCTTTAAGTAACATCTTGCCAGAAGTATAGTGTTAATCTGCAGATAGGAGTTCAGAGTCTTGCGGGCAGGGCGTCCCTTCTTGCCGTGAAGGAGGAGGTCGGAGTTGAGCATTTTCTCCTCTGTACGTACATCGGGACGACGTCCGAGCATCAGATGCATGTAGCGAATGGATGTGTCGTATCTGAACCCGAGTCCGAAGCGCTGCATCAGGCGGTAGTGTATGTCATCTTCCTCGCCGTACATGAAGACCTCTTCGTCGAACAGCCCAACTGCCTCGAACATGCTCTTGCGCACATAGAAACAGGAGCCGGAGAAGTGCATCCAGCGAGGCGAGTACCAATCCATGCGGGTACAGAGTCCTGTCAGCAGGGTGCGCATGTAACCGTTCATCATCTTGGTGAACCAGAAAGAACCCGTGCTGGGTGTCGTTTCTGTGAACATCTGCTTCATCCCATACATAATCAGTTTAGAATCTTCTTTGAAGGCTTTCAGCGGCCGGGCAAAGAAGGGGTCCATAAGGCGCACGTCGGGATTCATGATGAGGATGACGGGAGCCGTGGCACGTCGGATGCCGACATTGTTGCCCTGTCCGTAGCCGCCGTTCTTCGTGTTCTCAATGAGGATGATGTCCTCGCCCCATTGCTTCTGAAGTTTTTCGAACATAGGCTGAGGCTCACGACTGCAGTTGTCCACGATGATGAGCTCTATGTCGTCCTTGGGGATGTCAGCGTGAGTCTGAATGGAATCAACGCAATCGTAGATGTCCTTCTCAGAGTTGTATGTGACTATGATTATGCTAACTTGCTTCATGGTTTTTCTTTCAGTTTATAAACTCTTATCCAATCAATATCCATGTATGCAGGGAAGGTCTCAGGTTCCACACTGCTTGCCCATGATTTGGGAGGATATGTCTGCATGTCCATCATTATATGTGACTCGATGCCGTAAGGAAACTGATTTTTGTATTCCTCCTTTTTCGGATAACGGAAAGTCTCTTTCCCGTTGACAGCGAAGATGAGCATATCGGGCAGAATCTCCACACTATAGATGTTGTACTTGTTGACTTTGATAGTAGGGGTGTGCTGTTGTGGAGGTTTGTACCAATTCTTCTGCTCTGCCAAAGTGTAGGCATTATGTGCTGTCTGATAGACGAAGTCGTTTCGGTCCACGTATTCCAACAGATCAATCTCTGTGTATTTAGGATTAGGATTCTGCCATAGTTTCCGGTCTTCGGGCATAGTCCATATAGCAGGCCATGTGCCGATGGCTCCATGCAGACGCACGCGCACTTCTATCTTGCCATAGGTGAAGGTGCGTTTGCCTTCGGAGGTGACGCCTCCAGTAAGGAATGTGGCTGTGTCATTGGGCAGGATGCCCTTATTGTGTCGTGCATAGAGACGCAGACGCCCTTTGCGCACTTCGTACATCCTGTCGTCTGGAGTCAGGTTGCACAAGCTGCGTGCTGTGGGCATGCGCTTCATCTTGCTCCATATGCTGTCGTTGAGCTTTCTGCCGTTGAATTCATCATGCCAACTGAGTTCGTACCAGTCGTTACGGTCGGCAGTTTTCTGGGAGCAGGAATACAGAGTGCAGGAAAACAGACTTATTAGTATTATTACGAGTTCTTTCATGAGAGCTTTGTTTGTCGTTTTACCATTTGTTGCTCCATACGGCGATACCACAACAGATAGTTGAGAATGGGCAAACGCCTGGCAGGAGTAAGCGTCATGATTTTACTTAGCAGATAAGTGAGATGCATCTGCCATCTGAATAATTTGCCCCACAAAGGGGAGAAAGATTGCATCAGGGACGCCAGTTGCAGATTGTAATCATTATGGACTCCGGTGCGGGAAACCTTGACATAGAGAAACATGACGCCGCGGTAGAGTGCGTGGTCGTAGCGATGACTGTAGCGCTGCTGAATGAGAGAATAAAAGCGCTTTGTGGCATAAAGATTGCTCTCGAAATGGGCCGCAGAGAGAATTTGCTTGGAAACAGAGCTCGTGCTGGCGGTGCGGTAGCCGTAGTCAGGGGCAAGGGTGGAATAGGCATAGTGCATACCACTTAGGATACATTCCAAATTGAATTGGGCGTCCTGAAGCGACAACAGATGTGTGTCCCAACTGATGCCGTATTTCAGAAGTGAAGTGCGTCGGTAGATATTGTTCCAAACGATGAACGGCATGGTGCGAGAGCAAAAGGCTTCGATGTCATCATTATAAATTTGATAACCGTAGTTGAGTTTGTCGGGCTCTTGATGAAAAGCATTGTCGTAGTAAGTGCCGCTGCGGAATACCATGAAGTCCAGTTCGGGATGTTCGCTTATCTCCTTCACACGTTGCTTCAGACAATATGGAGCCACATAGTCGTCGGAGTCGAAGAAAACAATGTATTCTCCTTGTGCCAGTTCAAAACCTGTGTTGCGACAGGTCTGAGCTCCCTTTGGCTCACGTTCACGCTGTATGATATTTATTCTCTTGTCTTGGGTGGCATATTGCTTAAGGACTTCTTTTGTCTCTTCATCGGAACCATCATCCACAGCCAACAACTCCCAATCCTGATAGGAATTGTCCAGGATGGAGTTGAGCATTGTCTTCAAATCATCTGTGTGGTTAAAGACAGGCATCACGATGGAAAGGGTTACTGGAGTTTGCATAAGTCACCGAGTATATTAAGAAAATCTTGGGTGTAGAAGTCATTAAAGCCCGCAGCAGGAGTGAAGGTCATTTCTCCGAAATAGGGCTTGCCATCCACCTCATAGAAGTCCATTCTTACTACAGGGAAACCTTTGGAGAGGACAGAAGCCGCATTCAGAATCTTGTCTAAAGAAACGGGGCGGGGAACAGGCTTGTCTGCTAGGACGTAGTGCGGTTCTGAATGGGAATATTCGGGATGGAAGTTCCAATTCAGATCGTACACAGCTACTTCGCATGACTCTTTGGTCCTGTTGTAACAAACCCATACATAAGCGGGCTTTCCGTCGAAGGTCCATACCTTATAGTCCACCAGCGAACTTGATTCTATTTGTTGTTTTGTGCAGTCCATCAACTGTTCTGCAATTATGCAAGGTTTGATTTTGTCATAATGAGGTTCGCCCATTTGTGTGCCAAATTTTTCCTTGAGCAGGCGGGAGAAGTATTGAGTCCAGTGCTTGATGTCAAGTTGGGATTTGTCAGTGCAGATTAAGGCGTCGCCGCTGCCGTGATTGGTCTTCATGACAAACTGATTGGGCAGTGCGTTCCAGTCAATGTCTTCAGCATGCTCCCATCTGCCAAGCAAAGGAATGAGCATGTCTTCAAATCCTTTTTCCTTTATATATTCACGCACAGCGTATTTGTCGGCAAGACGAGTCCATCGACTGGTGTCTCCATAGAACTTGAGCCACTGAATCTTCTCGTTAATGTCGCGAGGATGTTGCCAGTTCAGACGGCGTCCGGTGGAGCGACGGAAGTGTACTGTCACGCATCCTTTTGGCCATAGATGTCCAAGGATGTAGTAGATGCATTTCCAAATGTATTGTTTTATGGTTTTCATATCTTGAAATTTATATGATCTACAATGTTATTTTCTCATGATTATATTTACGATTTTATTTCGTTCCTGCGATGTGGCAGAAAACAAGAAGATGGAGATTACTCCAAAGAGCAGATTAGTGCATCCTGTGATTAGAAAACGATAATCCATAGTGAGCCAACGACAACTGGCATAACAAACCGCACACATTATCAAGCATGAGGGCGCAATTCTCAGAATCACCTCGCTGATGAAGGTGTAGAACTTCATCCCTCCATTGTGCATTAAATAGGGAACACGAATAATACTGGACAATATTTCAAAGACTAAAAAGGCCAGTACTGCTATTTCAACAGATTCACCGCGAAGCAAAAGATAATAGGCTACAGGCACAGATAGAGCTTTGGTTGTGAATACTAAAAGTGTGAAGTTTCTTATCTTTCCAATGGCAGTGTTAGCTATATTAAGACCGATTGTAATCTGGTCGCACAATACAGATAATAATAAAATGCGACAGAATATATCAGCATACGGTGGAATATTGCCAAGCCAAAAACGCAGTATTGGACGAATCTCGAATATGAGAGGAATAATGCAGAGTGCAGACATAAGAAAACAGTATTTGCATGCCTTTATGGCGAGGTTAAGCATCTGTTGGCGATTGCCACTTCCTTCTGCCATGACCACTTGAGGTCGAACAGCATTAACGATTGCTTCGGATAAGAATTGAGTAGCACCGAAAACTTGAGTTGCGACTCCATAAGCTGCATTGATAACGGTGCTGAAAAATCTGTTTAAGACAACGGCAAAACCTTGATTTCTAAAGTATATGCATAAGGTGCTATAGAGTGTCCATGTGGCGAAGCCGATAATTTTTTCTGTGACTTCTTTCTTGAAAAACTTGATGCTGGGCACAAGGATACATTCTTGATAGTGCAATTTACTATAGATTGCCAGCATGAACAAATTGAATAACTGAATAGTGGCAATAATCAGCGCATATAATGGAAGACGCCATTCTTCAACGAGAAAAAGACAAAAGACAAGAGATAGTTTGAGAATGCCATCCAAAACATCTACGATAGAAATATATATAATGTTTTCGTGAGCAATCAGCAATGAGCGAAATGGGGCGGTAATAAAAGAAAAAAATACCGATGTCAGTACTAGTAAATAGACATATTTTGATTCAAGCAATTTTTCAGGCTCTATGTTGAGAAAACCATAGTCGAATATAAGTGAAACCGCAGAGATGGCCACTAATGCTAGCAGACCTCCGAAAAGCCAATGAAGCATATAGCTATTGGCGAAAATCAATTTAACTTCAGTAGTGTTGCCTTGTCCAAATGCGAAAGACAAATGCCGCTGTGTAGTGGTGACTAAAGCATAGACAAGGTAGGGTAATAGTGTGACGATGCCGGCTACCAACATGTATATTCCAAAATCAGAAAATCCTAGCGCGTGCATAACAATGCGTGTGGAATAGAGCGATAGAATTACGTTGATAATTGTTCTAACGTTCTGAGCTATGGTGTTGACAACAAGGCGTGTGCTAGGATTCATTTTGCGAAGATAGTTGAGCGTTTAATTGCGGATAATATTCGGCAAGGGTAAATAGACAAAATATTATAGGTAAAGGATATGCTTCCATGAGCATCATCAAACAGGAAATTGATATTGCAGTAAGCAGACAATCTCCGTGGAAGTTATGGACACTGGCAACGCTGAATAATGAACGCATCAAAATATAGAGATATATGGCAAAGGCTATGACACCGCCATAAATCAGTGTGGCAAGAAGAATATTGTGCGGACCGATGGCGAAGGAGGTCATGTGGGCGAGATACCAGTCTTTGTCCGGGAAACCGTAGCCAATGAGAGGAGATTCGGCTATAACGCGGAGTGCGGAATCCCACATATGGGTTCGGTATGTGAATGTAATATCCTTGCCTAAGACATCTTCTACAAACCAAACGGCAAATTCGTTATGTTCAATGCCATTTCCAGAGAAACATACGAAAATCTGGAAAAAGGCAATGAATAACAATAAAACCTTAACACCTGTTCTACGAAGGTATGCTGAAGGAATAAGACATAATAGAATAAATAATATAATACAAGTGACCGCGGTCATGGAGCCTACCATAATAGAAATTGAGATACCTGCAATGATGGAAGGAATAAGTAAAAAGTAAAATGCTTTGCTAATTTTTAAACAAAGGAAATTTGCGACAAGGGTAATCAATATGCGTATTCCCATCTGATTGTAGTTTCCACCCAATATATATTCAGCAATTTCTTTTTCTGTCTCAGGGACTAACCACATTTGTGGTTGGGTAATTAACTGGTATAATTGTGCAAATAGTCCAATATTAAAGCCAAAAGCTAATCCAAGTATTAAATACGTTATATGACTATTGTAGAAATAGAATGCTAATCGAACAAGTAAAATGCCAACTGAGGCATAAATCCAGTTTTTGGCATCTGTACCATGGATGAATGAAGAGATAGCAATAATGGCTATAAATAAGAAAAAGATTAAATCATGTTTTGCTAAAGTCTTCTCCCTTGCTATTTTGTAAAATAAAAAAAATCCCCCCAGTAACATAAGTGCTAAAAGCGCATAGGAGGCTATTTGTATTTCAATAGCAGTAAAATCCATTGCCGCATTCATGGAAAAAAATACCATTAAAAAAAATGGTATTATCTTTTGAATATTTAGACTAATTTGCATGCGTTTATGTATGGTCGGAAATTTAGAAAATATCTTTTCTGGTTAACCATACAGATAATACTATGCTGGACAGGATAAGCATCATTGCTACAAAAATCATACGCTTAGGACCTGCGGGCTTAATAGGTACGATTGCACTCTTCAGTGTGGTAAATGCTGGGGTCTTCTCCTGCAGTTTTACTTTGGTGCTCTGCAGTTGGGTTTCCATAGCGGCAAGGGCATTCTGCTTCAGCATCATATCGCTCTCCAATTTGTCGCGTTCACTCTGATAGGATTGAAGGATGGTGTTCATGTGGCTGTCGCAATAAAGGCTGTATTTTTCCATCGCTTTGTTGTATTCTATCTCAGCACTGTCGCGCATCAGCTGGTAGTGGGCAACGTCTTCTTTTGCCTTGCTGGTACGGTAGCGGATGATGAAGTTCTGCAGGTGTTCCTTTACGCTGTCGGCCATAAGTGTGCAGACAAGTGGGTCTTGATCTTTTACACTAATGGTGATGACGTTGGTCTTCTTGTCAACAGCACAATTGATGTTTGACATTATGGCTTGCATCAACATATAATCGCTGTAGCTCATCATGGATGGGTTTATGTCGGCGATGTTGTCAGAAGAGGGCTCCTTTGGACTGATAAGATCGGAAATTCGTTGCTTTGCCCAATTGAATGGGAGTGTAAGCCAGTTCTTTTTTTGATGTTTACGAATATAAGTGTAGTAGTTTGTCTCTATGCTTTCTTCACCTTTTTTTTCCATCGTCTTGATTTGTATGCCATAGAGACTTACAATAAATTCCGGACTTTCAAACAGTTCGGGATAGAGTTCCGGGTAGATGGCATCCTGACCTGTCATGCCCCCGATGTTGAAACCAAAAGATGATGCGATTGATGAAAGTCCTCCTACATCTTCGCCATTTATTTCAGGCGCCAAGGTGACACTACTGGTGTAGTAGCGAGGCTGAGGGAAAATCCAGATACATGAAAGTACAAAAGTCCATGCCCACACTTTGTAGAATTTTTTTCTCTTTTCCCATATGGTCATGAATATTTTTCTGAGGTCGATAATTTTCTGCTCGTTAATGTTGTTTCCCATTTTATTTGGTTGAAAGTTTAAATTTGACAATTAAGCTGTAATAAATTCGGTACAAAGATACGAAAAAAGTCTTTCTTATTTAGTACTTCCGATTTTTTCTGCACTCCAGATGAAGATTGAGTAAATCATTATGTCTATGAGGAATATCCAGGTAATGTTCATGTCGCTGACGTATAGTCCCCAGTTGATGACTCCAATAATGAAGTATAGAATTAATATGGTGTATAGGGCGTAATGCATGCTTAGTCCCATCTGCATTATGATATGATGGATGTGAGTTTTGTCGGGGGCAAACATCTTTTTCCCTTTGAATAATCGTGTTAGTGCAACTCTTGCTACGTCGATACATGGAATGAATACAAGTGTGATTGATGTTAGTAGTGTAGCATCGCCATTTGTAATATTAACCCATCCTTTCATTTGATATTTTATCGCAAGGTATGCAATGACGAATCCTATAAATAAGCTGCCGGTGTCGCCCATGAATATCTTGTTTTTGCCAATTCTGCCATAGTAGTTATAGTAGAAGAAACCAATTAGTGCTCCTGTCAGACTTATGGATAGCAATACAAATAGGGGCGCGTTGAGTTGGTGAAACAAAAACGCAAATACAAGAAGCATAATAATAGACAGACTGGATGATAAACCGTCTATGCCATCAATAAGGTTCATTGCATTTACGATTAGTAATATTACAAATACTGTTAAGGGGTAACTAGCCCATAGTGGCAGTTCGTATAATCCGAAAAGACCATGCAGGTTGTTTATCATCAGGTTGCAAAGAGGAAAGATTAATGCTGCGATTGTTTGTATGATGAATTTATGTGAAGCTTTCAATCCTTTCAGGTCATCTATTAATCCGATAATATAGATGAGCATAGCTCCGACAATCATTAGAAATGAAGAAAGATAAAATTCGACCTCTTCGTTGTGACCTTTATTCATTAACATAAGACCGACCAACATACCAATAGCTGTGATTGGCATAAAAATGATACCTCCAAGGCGTGGTATTGCAATTTTGTGTATTTTCCGACCATTGGGCATATCATACAGTTCATGTTTATAGCACATTCTTACAATGAATGGAATGATAGCTAGTGCTATAACAATACAAATTGTAAATGGTATCATATAGTTGGAGTTTAATATCATTGTAGTTAAAACTTACGATATGTTATACGAGCATTTTTTGAACGCAGTATCATATCATCTTTTGTGAGATGTTCTATTTTGAAAGTGTCCTTCAGGGCATAAAATCCCCACTGGTTTATTATGGATATGTTTTCCGGAGTAATAGGGTAGTTGTCTGGTGCAGTTGGGTGTTCTTCTGCCATATCAGAAAACTGTCTGAATATAATACTGTCATTTATATGATCGAAATAACCATAATAGAATTTGTTATTCTTGACGGTTGTCAGCTGAAACAGGTCGAGTTGGAAAGATAGGTAAAGTTGTGAGTCTTTTACATCGTCTGTAGTACCACTGTGTTCTATGGTCATTAGTTGCCACATACCATCTAAGTCGCCGTTTTTAGGCAACTTATCACATGCAGTTGTAATCCAGCAGCATATTATAGCGAATAATGTGTAAACCAGTTTTTTCATTTTATTAGTGTAAAACTCTTATGTACGGTTAATTGAGCTCCAAATGAATTGCCTATTAAATCTCCATGGTCTAAACCGAATGCTAATTTCCCGCTCCAGCCTTTCAACTTATGTGGTTTGTATCCGATTTCAGCCATATAGTATTGTTGCTTCAATTTATCCTTGAATGGAGTATTATATGTTCCCCAGTTTTGAGTGAATGTTAAGAACAGACGCCAATGTAATTCTGGAGTAGGATCTCCGCATAATCCAATGTGCCATGCCTTTACACGATTATTACGAAAGTGTATATAACCGTTTTCATTGTAGATTGGCGATGTGATAAGTGGGTTGCCTATTGCCATTCCCCAGTGTTGCCATCCTGAATATATATTATGATTGTAGTAGTTGTCCCTTCCATTCATTTTGTCGGGGATAGATTTTGTACGGTCGTGGTAAACTGCACCAGACTGGTTTCTTGTACTCATGTGCTCTATAGTAGCGGCTGATACAAAATGATTTTTTGGGAAAGTTGCATCAATTCCTATAAGGTGGTCTTGTATTCCATATTGAACTGTTAGCATTGATTGATCCTCAAAAAATCGCTCAAAATATGCTCCTACTTCCCATGCATTTTCAGTTCCTGTATTTCCATGCCAGGCAAGTCTCATGTTGTAACTGCCAAGCATATTTCCAGAGTTGTTGCTTTCTGTGAAATCAGTTACATCTCGTCCACCGCCAAAAACTGCTTGCCAAAATGCTTTTAAATTTTCTGGCATATTTATTGTCTGTTTGCCTCCTGTATGTTCACGATAGTTAACGTTGTAGGCTGTGCCGCCAAATTGTGTGAACATTTGCAAACCTATTTCAAATGTAAGAGGACATTTGGTCGCATTTTCTTTTCCGAATTTCCAATACAGAGCTTTTTCATGGTATAAAATATTGGAATTATATCTTGTATTAGCAGCAGCAAAACCTCTTTGCCATCTTCCATCTGTCGTAAAACCGAAGGAACCGCGTAGTTTCCACTTCCACCATCCACGGGTAAATGGAAAACTAAAATAGTCTATGTCTATTCTTGCTTGTGGAATAGGGCGGGCATTTAATCCTGCAGACAAGCCACCACTTGTCAGTTCGTTGTTCTTAAGCTCTATTCCTCTTTCTTTTGCACCTAATGAAAGAGTAAGTTTTTTGTATGCAGCCTCAATATATGCTTGCTGAATAAAGAAAATAGAAGTGGAGTGCTGGTTCAGCATAAGGTCAACTCCATATCCTCGTTTCCATACTCTGGCTGAGTCAGTATCGATAGAACGAAATACTCCAACTCGTTCGTATGCTGAATTGTCAAATGCCGATACTTTACCATATTTGTTACTTGACAACCATAAAGGTGCATAACTGCCACTACTTGCGGTTCCGCTTACTTCTGCTTCAAGTTTTAAACCTTTAGCCAAGTTCTGAGCGGCACAACAAACAGTTATAAGAAAATACAGCGCAAATATGAATAATTTATTCAGACTATATGTAGAGCATTTATGCATGGTATATACTATTTATTTTATAAACGTAAGTTAACATTATTTATTGTAAATATACTACAAAAAAAGGGCTACCCCGTCGCTCGCGCGAAAGAATAGCCACAACACAAACACAAAATAAAAACACGACAAAACTACATAAAGTAGTTTGCTTCTATAGATATCTATTATTGGATACCATTTTCACGTAATTTCTGCTGCCATTTCCAAGCTGAACGCAGAATGTCGTCAAGTGGAGTGTCTGCCGACCATCCAAGCACTTTATTTGCTTTATCGACATTGCCCCAAATAGCTTCGATGTCGCCTTCGCGACGTGGAGCATATTCCCATGGCAGCTTCACTCCTGTTGCACGCTCAAAACCTTCTACAATTTCAAGTGTTGAATATCCATGACCTGTACCGATATTGAATACTTCTACAGGGTCTGTTTCCTGATCAAGTACGCGTGTCATTGCTTTTACGTGTGCCTTTGCAAGGTCAACAACATAAATGTAGTCACGTATACAGGTTTTGTCTGGAGTGTTATAATCGTTTCCAAAGATCTTCAGTTGTTTACGGATGCCTATAGCTGTCTGAGTAACGAATGGAATAAGGTTCATTGGAACTCCGTTAGGCAATTCTCCGATGTTTGCAGATGGATGAGCACCAATTGGGTTGAAATATCTCAATATGATTGATTTTATTGGTGCGCCAGAGTGAATAAAATCTTGTATGATTTCCTCATTAATCTGCTTTGTATTACCATAAGGTGAAAGAGCTTTCTGAATAGGAGCCTGTTCTGTTACAGGTAAGTTTTCTGGAGTAGGTTGTCCGTAAACTGTACATGAAGATGAGAAAATAATTCCCTTAGCATCATATTTAGTCATCATCTCCAAGACGTTCATCAGAGAGTTTAGGTTGTTGCGATAGTAGAGTAGAGGTTTTTCCACTGATTCACCTACGGCTTTAGATGCGGCGAAGTGAATAATACCTTTAATAGGATATTTTTTGAAAACTGCCTCAACTTTGTCAATCTCATTCAAATCTACTTTTTCAAATGCTGGACGGATACCTGTAATCTTTTCGATACCATCAATGACATTTTCATTGGAATTTGAAAGGTTGTCAACTATGACTACATTGTAGCCTGCTTGCTGTAACTCTACTGTCGTGTGTGAACCAATAAATCCTGTTCCACCTGTAACTAAAATAGTCTCTTTCATGATTTATGCTATCACTTTTTTTGTTTGTTTGCTTTTCGGGTGCAAAATTATATATTTTGATATAACTTACAAATAAAAAGCGTTTTTTTTGTTAATTATTTACTATAAAATGTGAATTATAATCCTTTACCGTGGCAATTTTTGTATTTTTTTCCACTTCCACATGGACATGGATCATTTCTACCGATGTTTGGTGTGCTGTTTACAATTGGCTGTCTAGAGATCTGTTCACGTGTATCTCGATTTGCGGCATTCTGCTGGGCAGATTGACTCTGTTGAGGCTCATCAAGATTTTGTTTGCTCTCTGTCAGTCGTTGACGTGGAGCGTCAGGAATATTACCTGGTGCTTGTTTGACATCGTTTGGATCTGCCATTGGCAATGAACAACGCATCAATGTTGAAATTGTTCTATCATTGATGTCATTAACCATGTTGTCAAACAGAGTTACTGATTCCAGTTTGAATATCAACAGCGGGTCTTTTTGTTCGTACGATGCGTTCTGAACTGATTGCTTCAGTTCGTCCAATGCTCTCAGATTTTCCTTCCAAGCCTCGTCGATTGTATGCAAAAGAACTATCTTCTCAAAAGCAATAAGAATGTTCTTTGCTTCTGATTCATAACATTCTTTCAGTGGCAGGCTAATTTGGTAAACACCTCTTCCGTCGCTGATAGGAACAAGAATGTTTTCATACATATGACCAGATTCCTCGTACACTCGTTTGATAGTTGGATATGCCATAGAAGCCAGTCTTGCAGTACGTTCTTTGAAATGACTGATTACTTTCTCATAAGTTTCGTCTTCCAGTTCCTGACGGTTTTTGTTTTCAAATTCCTGTGCAGAGAATGGAACTTCCATTGCAAAGATTTTCAGGAAGTCTTCTTTGCATCCTTCATAATCGTTTGCTTCCATAATGTGGAGGGTGCGATCCCAAATCATGTTCGAGATGTCCATTCCTATACGTTGTCCCATAAGGGCATGGCGACGACGTTCGTAAATAACCTTACGTTGTTTGTTCATCACGTCATCGTATTCGAGCAGACGTTTACGGATACCGAAGTTGTTCTCTTCCACTTTCTTCTGAGCCCGTTCAATGCTCTTGTTAATCATTGGGTGCTCAATCATCTCTCCGTCTTCAAATCCGAGACGGTCCATAATCTTTGAAATTCGGTCGCTCGCAAACAAACGCATCAGTTTGTCTTCGAGTGATACGTAGAAGACAGAAGATCCAGGGTCTCCTTGACGTCCGGAACGTCCTCTTAACTGACGGTCAACGCGTCGGCTTTCATGGCGTTCTGTACCGATGATAGCAAGACCTCCTGCTGCTTTAACTTCGTCGGAGAGTTTGATGTCGGTACCACGACCAGCCATATTCGTTGCAATCGTAACAATACTCTTCTGACCGGCCTGTGCTACGATGTCAGCTTCCTTCTGGTGTAATTTTGCGTTCAATACGTTATGCTCAATCTTTCTGAGTTTTAACATCTTTGAAAGCATTTCTGATATTTCAACCGATGTAGTACCTACAAGAACTGGTCGTCCGGCTTTCACCATGTTTTCAATTTCCTCGATTACAGCCTTATACTTTTCTCGATTGGTTTTATACACGCGGTCGTTCATATCCTTACGCGCAATAGGACGATTGGTTGGAATCTCAACAACATCTAACTTGTATATATCCCAAAATTCGCCAGCTTCTGTAATAGCTGTACCAGTCATACCAGCCAGTTTGTGGTACATACGGAAGTAATTCTGCAGGGTAATTGTTGCGAATGTCTGTGTAGCAGCCTCTACTTTTACACGTTCCTTTGCTTCCACAGCCTGGTGCAAACCATCGCTCCAACGTCTGCCTTCCATGATACGACCAGTTTGCTCATCTACGATTTTTACTTCTCCGTCCATTACTACGTAGTCATCGTCTTTGATGAACATAGTGTATGCTTTCAGCAGTTGCTGCATTGTGTGAACACGTTCCGACTTCACTGCATAATCTTGCATCAACTCATCTTTCTTTGCCAGTCTTTCCTCGTCGCTCATCTTTAGGTTGTCCAGTTCGGCAAGTTGTGTTGTTATGTCAGGCAGAACGAAGAACTGGTCGTCTTTCACAATGTTTGCGATAAGTTCATTACCTTTGTCTGTCATTTCTACAGACTTTTGTTTTTCATCTACTACGAAGAAAAGGGGATTTGTGGCCTCTGGCATCCTGCGGTTGTTATTCTCCATGTAGATTTCCTCTGTTTGCAGAAGTCCAGTCTTAATACCTGGTTGTGAAAGATATTTTACAAGGGCTGAATTCTTTGGCATACCCTTGAATGCGCGGAACAGAGATAGGAAACCAGCTGTGACATCATCTTTATTGTCACTTTCAATCAGTTTCTTTGCTTCTGACAGATAGTTCTGAGTCAGACGTCGCTGTGCTTCTACCAGTTGTTCTACAATAGGACAATATTGTTCAAACATCTGGTCGTTGCTTCTAGCAACAGGACCGCTGATGATGAGTGGAGTACGTGCATCGTCAATAAGCACAGAGTCTACCTCGTCGACAATAGCATAGTTATGTTTTCTCTGTACTAAATCTTCTGGTTTCATAGCCATGTTATCGCGCAGGTAATCGAAACCAAATTCGTTATTTGTACCGAATGTGATATCTGCTTGATATGCCTTACGACGAGCTTCTGAGTTTGGTTGGTGTTTGTCTATACAATCAACAGAAAGACCGTGGAACATATAGAGAGGTCCCATCCATTCTGAGTCACGTTTTGCAAGATAGTCATTTACTGTGACTACATGAACACCATTTCTTGTGAGTGCATTGAGGAATACAGGCAAGGTAGCCACAAGTGTTTTACCTTCACCGGTTGCCATTTCTGCAATCTTACCCTGATGCAATACGATACCGCCAAACAACTGTACGTTATAGTGAATCATGTTCCATACAGTGTCATTTCCTCCTGCTACCCAATGGTTGTGCCAAATAGCCTTGTCTCCATCTATGTCCACAAAGTCACGCCCTTCACCAGCTAACTGGCGGTCAAAATCGGTTGCTGTTACTACGACTCCTTCGTCGCCGCTCTCTGCAAAACGTCTTGCTGTATCTTTTACGATAGCATAAACAGTAGGGAGAACTTTGTTCAGTTCTTCCTCAAAATGGTCTGTAATGCGTTGCTCTGTTTTGTCTATCTCATCAAAAATAGGCTGGCGTTTGTCGATATCAGTACTCTCTATCTGTTGGGTGAGTTCTGTTACCTTGTCACGCAAATCTTTCACACTATCTTGCAGGTTTGCCTTTATCTCGTCCACCTTACTACGTAGTTCGTCGTTACTGAGCGATTTGATTTGTGGCTCAACAGCAAGAACCTGTTCTACGATAGGACGTATTTCCTTTATATCTCTTGTAGCTTTATTGCCGAAAATACTACTTAAAAATGCATTTAATGAAAATCCCATATATATATATTGTAATGATGTTATCGTTGTTGTTGAAAATCTATCTCAAAGTTGTTATCTTTCTTCGCATCCATTAGGTGCTCTGATTCTGGCATATCTAGCAACTGTTGGTGCTACGTATTCTATGCTTTTAGGTGTTTCTTCTTGTTTTGCTTCAAGTTTGTATCCGTAGAAAATCAGAGGGAAGTCAATCCAAGTCGTACGCCATATTTTTGTTTTTCCGTTTCCTGAGTCTTCTAAGGTGCAACCTGGGGCAATCTCAATTATTATGTCACCCGAATGTTTTCTGTGGTATCCGTTGCGAATAAGATTCTGCTGTGGCGACCATGCTCCTTGAAGTAATTGAGTACTTGTATATACTTCTTGAATTCCATCAAACTGATAGAGGAAGTTCTCGCATTCTTGCAATATATCCTGAGTTTTCAGTTTTTTCTCTTCCAGAAGTTTCTTGTCAATATAAATATAATTGTCAAAGTATGCTTCTACATAATTACCTTTTCCGTGCAGAGCGACCAGATACATATTCAGCAAGGCCATACATCTGCTCATGTTGAATTCCTGAGTTGGGATTCTGTGGTTTATTGTCTGAAGCAGAGTGGGGGATTCGGTGTAACCAGTCGAAGTTAGGTATATTAGGGTTTTGTCAATGCCTACCGTACGTTCGATTGTTTGTAGTAGCTTGGCAATTTCCGTGTCAAGGTCTACGTAGGTCTGACGAATCTTATCGATGTTGGCATTGGCAGTTGCACCTGCGTCGTAATTTAGAGAAAGGAAGTCTGTGATATGGTCTGCTCCACATGCGCCAGATGTGATACAGTAATTTGCAGCTCTGGTAACTCTGGTGTTATTACTTCCTTTTTCGGCAAGACTGCGTTCTTCAAATTCTAGAGGACTAACCCAATAAGGAGGTCTTTCTCCGTAATATTTGGTGCCAGCCCAGTTTCCTGTGTTTTCATCAATCCACAATGCCCAGTCGGCAGCATGTCCTGCACACAAAACCGAGATAAGTCGGTCTGTGGCAATAGAATAAACTAAACCCTTTCCTTCGGTAGCGAGTTTTATTTCGTCACCAATGGTTGAAACGAGGAGTTTGTTTGGTGAGGAACCTACTTGAGTGTTATAACCCGCAATGGTTCTGTCTTCTACACAATTTTCAAATAGCAGATTTTTGCGGTTTATCCATCCGTCTGCAACTATTCCGTGAGTATATGGAGATGTTCCCGTTACAATTGTTGCTGCTGCCGATGCTTTTGAAATATGTTTGAATGGATAGCTTACATTCTTATATATTTGCCCGTTATGAAGCAGACGTTTGAATCCGTCTTCACCATATAGCGACGAGAACGATTCAAGAAAATCGGTGCGCAATTGGTCTATAGTTATGCCAACAACCAACTGAGGCGACTCCTGAGCCACCGCAATGCCGCATATAGCTGCATACATACAGAGTGTAAGTAATCGTCTCATTCTTTTTCCGCTTTTCTTGTTATACCCAATTTATAATAAAAGACTAATCGCACGATGCATCTTATCAACAAAGTCAATACCATCAAGTTTACGACAGGGTGGAACCACTGATATGGCAGAAATAACACAACGCAGAATACTAATAATACTGCCAAATTGACAGATTCAATTCTCTTCTTCCACATCTCGCCTTTGTTCGTTTTCCAGTTGTAAATAAGGAAAATGGCATAGATAAGAAATAGTGGATTGAATGCTATCACCATCCAATTGCTATCAACTGCAGGGTGTTTACTGAAAAAGAAAAGTCCAGCAACGACAATTCCAGTTATGCCTTGTGATGTCAGCAATAGTATATCAAGCCAGATGAAGAGTTTCTTTCTGATGATATCTATAATTGAAAGACAGATGACTAATCCCAAAATGAATAGAAAAACGATTGTTGGCGTGATAGGTGAAGCTACTTCCCGACTCAGTTCGGTTGGTTCCTGCATTATTTCTGTTTCAGAAACCAACGGCCGTTTCACTCCGTTAGTGTCAACGACATAAGCTTTTGTAAGTTCTGCTTCATAAAAATCAGGCAGGAACATTTGGATTCTTTTCCCGATGGGTTTGTCAATCTCGCTACCCAGAATTATGTCAATACCCAATTGCAGCCAAGGGGCATTAACAAGTTTCTCGTGCAACATTTCCCTTGCAGTCAGTGATATGCTGCTTCGTTCGTATGTTACCTTTCCGTCAATAGCCTTTTCTATAATGTCGCGTGCACGTTCTGTGCAGTTGTCGTAAAGCCAATTATACAGGTATGTCTGATTTTCCCGTTGCATGTTCCAAACGAGCAAATCCCATAGTTGCTGTGATTCGTTGGCTGTTAGACTTAGTTCTTGTCGGGTTACACCGTTACCAGTTTGTTTGTAACGCCAAAGAAAAAAGTCCAATGACTCTGCTTCTAGCAGATAATTGGTGTTACCTGCCATGAAGTTCAGAATGAAATTTTTCTGAGTGTCGTCAAAACAACCATAGTTGAACACCGCATTACGTTTGTTAATAGTGTCTTCCAGTAGGATTGCGGTATGACCGAAATGGGCATAAGCATCCGTTCCTGGTGTACAAGTGAGGACGGAGAAACGGAAAGGGGAGGGTTCAGGAGTTTTTGCTGATAAAGTATCTTGCGCTTTGATTACAATACTGCAACAAAACAATAACACCCCCAGTAGTATGCTATTTTTTGACCAACTCATATTTTAAAATCGTGCAAATTTACGAGTTAGCGAGCGCACTACAAAATAAAATTTTATTTTTTATCTTTTTTTGGCAACACACCCTTCTTTATTGCATAATCTTTCCATGAAGAAAATTTGTGTTCCACGGTTGGCCGGCTCATCTGAATAAAGTGGCAATATGCGGCTGCAAGAGCGTCGGTTGCGTCAAACTGCACATCCATCTCTTCCTTTGGAATCTTCAGAATTCGTTGTAGCATTCCTGCGACTTGCTCCTTCGAAGCAGTACCTGTTCCAGTTGAGGCTATTTTGATTTTTCTCGGTTCGTATTCGGTTATAGGAATGTCGCGCATGATGGCAGCAGTAATGGCAACTCCTTGAGCTCTACCCAGTTTGAGCATACTTTGTACGTTCTTGCCGTAGAAAGGTGCTTCGATAGCCATTTCGTCTGGGTGGTACGAGTCAATTATGCTGGTTATCCTTTCGTAAATTTTTCCCAGTCTCAGATAGTGGCTTTCGTATTGGTGCAGTTTTATCACCCCCATGGCAATGAGTGTTGCTTTATTGCCTTCCACTTTCAAAAGTCCGTAACCCATTATGTTTGTACCAGGGTCAACGCCCATGATTATTTTTTCTGCCATTATCTTATACTTTTTCTATTCTGTTGTTCAATACATACCATACATACCCTTTGACGTTTGGGTAACCGATAGAAACAAGTAATTCCATGTATTCTTTTACCTGATAGAAATGTTCCTTGTTGTATGCTCCTGTTTTGAAATCAATACAGATGGTTTCCTCTGGTGATGATATGACTCTGTCTGCTCTATGCTCCTTCCATTCAGAACTGCCTTTAATAGGTTTCAAAATGGTTCGTTCGTTTATTACTTCCCATTTCTTGTCAAACCACTGAGACGCAGTTGGGTTGGACATAGCTTCTTTGATGTCCTTCTCTACTTGTTCTTTTTCCGCTTTATCTTTGAATACTCCTTCTGAGTATTTTTCGTTTATTACCTTGTCTATATCATCTATGGTAAAAATGTCCTGCAAAACACTATGGTAGAGTAGTCCTTTGTCGATATAAGGTGTTTTTTCTTCCTCTTCTGCGACAAAATCCTTTGATTTGTTCGACTGTCGGAAAACGGGCAGTTGAGTACTGGTTGAAAACTTGATATTTTCCGTGTTGCTCTTTTCGGCTTTACTTGGTGTTGTAATTAGTGCTCCCGTTTCGTAGTGGGGTGTTTCAGTTGCACTTTTAAACAGCACTTTATGAATAAGTTTGCTTATGTCGTTGATTGTGTCTTCCTTCTCTTTGCCAGTACTTTTTTTCTGTTCACTTGTAAAAATGAATAAATTGTTTTTTGCTCGTGTGAAGGCTACATACAGTAGGTTCAGATTATCTACGTTATTCCGCAGGGTTTCTTCGTCGTAGTCTGTTCTGAATATGCTTGCCTGCATCTCCTTTGTGTAGTTTACAGGTACAAGTGGTATGCCGTTGTATGGATTCTCTGTAGGATTGCACCATAATAGGTCAGTTGGTTTTCCTGTAGTGCTCCAGTCGCAGAACGGAATGATGACAGT
>JAEEGF010377403.1_pt1 | contig 30123 bp, 19 predicted proteins | sample 9134171 | NCBI WGS metagenome assembly JAEEGF01 (sample SAMN16246542, study PRJNA631951) | gut metagenome | biome: gut microbiome; feature: rumen; material: AP-attached | host: Bos | place: Iran: Karaj | collected 2018-10 | reverse complement strand
GCAGACGATACAATGAAAAAATACCTGAGCCGGGATTAACAGGATTCAATAAAAATAAGACTTTCCCGTTAAAAAGAACACCCCTGAAACCGGACCAGTACAGTTCAGTTTCAGGGGTGAATTTTATTTAGGGTTTATTACAAACCCTAAAAACGGCGAAGTCAAGGCTTTAAGCGTATGCGTGCCTTGACTCGACGTATTTGTGTGTGTGTTTGTTATTCTTCAATCATGGGAACTTCGAAAAACTCGCCTTCGGCGATTTTCCGAAGCTCCCGACGAGTTTTAATTTCTGATAATAGCAGAAATTAAAACATCGCATTTGCAAAGTTACCTCGAAAAATTGCAATTTTTCGAGGTTCCATTAAAAGATTAGTACTTTGTTCTTGAAGAAATCTGGCCTTCTTTGTTGTTGCGGATTGTATTGTTAGAGAAGCTCATCTTAGCAGTGTTTCCGTTAGCGTCAACACCGTATTTGAGGTTCTTTTCAGCAGTACTGTTCTTGAGAGTGTGGCTTACGCTCTTTTTAGAAGAACCGAGTTTGAATCCGTTTCCATCACCGTTCTTTGTTGTTTTGAGTGATGTGTTGATATAGCCGTTGTATGAAGCTGTACATCCGTCGATTGTTACAGTGTATGGCTGGCTGTAAAGGTCCCATCCGTCGTCTGAGTTGTATTTAGCAATACATTTTACGAATTTGATGTTCTTTCCGCCAGAAAGTTTTGCAGCAAAACCGTCAGCGTTTTCACCGCCGTTAGCTGAGTCATAGTTGTAGTATGATTCACAGCCTGTAACAGTTACGTTGTATGCCTTGTTGTAAACCTGGAGTCCTGAGTCACCGTTTGAAGTGAATTTACAGTAAGAAACTTTGTTGTTACCGCCGTTCTGGAGAACCATACCGCAGTCTTTAGCTTTTGTTACTGTAACTTTTTTGATGTCCCAGTAAGATCCGTTAACTTTTACACCCCATCCTGAGAAAGAAGAACAGTCAAGTGTTTTTCCGTTTCCATCGAATACGATGTACTTGCTTGAACTACCGTTTCTGAGGAGCTGAAGCTGTTTTGTAAGTTTGATGTTTGCTGTCAGTTTGATGGTGTCTCCTGGATTTGCTTTACCTACAGCTGTGTAAAGCGCAGAAGCCGAATTTACAGAGTATGTTGCGCGGTCAGCAGCTCCGTCAACATCTTCCATCGATGAGATGCCTGCACAAGACATCATTGTTGCAGCTACAGCAGTAAGAGCCATAGCTTTGATCATTGTGGTTACTTTCATAATTTGAACCTCACTTTTTTGTATAAACCATCACCGATTGCTGAATTCGAATATAAACTTAAAATAGTCATAAAATAATGGACAAAAACGACATCGTTTTAATCAAAAGTGATTTTTTTAGTGTATTTTGTAAAAATGTGTTCGATAATTAAGATTTTTCAAAAAAGTCTTTAGGATTGTTTTAAGGAAACTGAATTTGATGGCAGAATTTGTAAAAAAATGAGTATAAAATATAAATAAAATGCGGGGTAATGAAGAAAAAATATAATTTTTGTAAAGAATGTTAAAATACGCTAAGAAATTCTATTGAATTTTACAGGTTTGAACTAAAAAGCAGTCGGAAAATAACTTTCCGGCTGCTTTTCAGCAGTTTTAGTATCAGACTGATACCAGTTTACTACTTGTTAGAGATACCTGTAATGCGGTACCACTGATATTTTTTGTTGTTGCTTGATGAACAGTTTGTAACTGACATTCTTGCAGTGTTTCCGTTGCCGTCGTATCCGCAGGCAAGGTTGTGGTGTGCATTACATCCTGAGAGGTAGTGAACTACGCTCTGTCCTGATTTACCAAGTTTAAACCCGTTTCCGTCTCCGTTAGCTGTTGTTCCGCCAGACTGTGTGTAGCCGTTGTATTTAGCTTCACAGTTTACGAAATATACTGAGTATGGCTGGCCATAGAGGTCCCATCCGTCGTCAGAGTTGTAAGCAGCGATACAGCCTTCGAACTTGTTGTTCTTTCCGCCGGAAAGTTTACAAGCGTATCCGTCAGCATTTTCACCGCCGTTCTGTGTGTCGTAGTTATAGTAAGATTCGCACTTGTAGATATAGTTGTCGTGTGAGCTGTTGTAGATCTGAAGTCCTGAATCCTTGTTGTTAAGAGTTTTTACATAGTAAACATAGTTGTAACCACCGCTCTGGAATACGATACCGCAGTCAGGAGCGTTTTTAATTGTCATGTTACAGATGTTCCAGTAAGAACCGTTACATTTAACACCCCATCCTGAAGAAATACCTGAGCAGTCCAGGGTTTTTCCGCAACCGTTGAAGTTGATTTTGCTGCTTGAAGTACCGCTCTTAAGAAGCTGGAGTGTACTTGTCAGCTTGATGTTTGCGCCGAGGTTGATTGTGTCTCCGGCCTTAGCATTGTTAACAGCAGATTTAAGAGCACTTTCTGATGTAACGTTGTAAGTAGTGCGGGCAGCTCCGTCACCATCTTCAATTGCAGAGAGTCCTGCACAAGACATCATCATAGCAGCAGCGGCCACTGCAGCAGCAACAGTCAAAACTTTTGTGATTTTCATTTGATTTCCTCACTTTTTTGGTGTATAAACCCTCTTGAATGATAATATAAAGCAAGTTCTTATATAATAAATTGCACTATACCGACTTCGTTTTAGTTATAGACGTACTTTTTAGCAGAATTTATATTAAAATTAAATAAAATATAACTTTAAGCAGGCTTAAAATAAATTCGTATCTTGAAATAATATGATATTTTGTAAAAATATGTATAAAAACTGTAAGTTTTTGATGCTCTGACAATAAAAAAAATCAAAAAAAATTCAATTTGTGAGAAATTGTAGAAATACCCGTATATTTTGCAAATTTATGCTCATATTTTATATGAATTGAAGGTAATTTTTGGGAATTTTACATACATTCTGTAATAAAAATATAAAAACGGCAGGAACCGCAGAAAATTAACGGTCCTGCCTGAATTAAATTACTGGTTACTTACGCCTGTAATGCGGTACCACTGGTATTTTTTGTTGCTGTATGAAGAACAGCCCGAAATTGACATTGTTGCAGTGTTTCCGTTTCCGTCAAAACCGCATGCAAGGTTGTGGTGTGCAACATCGGAAATAAGTCGGTGGCTTACGTTTGCATAAGCAGAACCCAGTTTAAAGCCGTTACCGTCACCGTTGGTTGTAGTTGTAAGGCTTGAACTGATATAACCGTTATACGCTGCTTCACAGTTGTTGAGTGTTACAGTGTACGGCTGGCTGTAAAGATCCCATCCGTCATCTGAGTTGTATTTTGCGATACAGTAATTGAATTTAATGTTTTTTCCGCCTGAAAGTTTTGCAGCAAAACCGTCTGCGTTTTCTCCGCCGTTTGCTGAGTCGTAGTTATAGTAAGATTCGCATTTTGTAACTGTAACATCGTGTGCAGAGTTGTAAACCTGGAGACCTGAGTCACCGTTGCTCAGGAATTTACAGTACTGTACTTTGTTGTAACCGCCGAGCTGGAATACGAGACCGCAGTCAGGTGCGTTCTGTACTGTAACATTTTTAATGATCCAGTAAGAGCCGTTTACTTTTACGCCCCATCCTGAAGAAATGCCGGAACAGTCGATTGTCTTTCCGTTTCCGTTCAGGGTGATGTACGAACTTGAAGTTCCGCTTGTCAGAATCTGCAGTGTGCTTGACAGCGAAATGTTTGAAGTAAGCGTAATTGTATCGCCGGCAGATGCACTGGAAATTGCAGACTGTAATGCACTGGCAGAAGAAACGCTGTAAGTTGTACGGGCAGCTCCGTCACCATCTTCATTTGCAGAGAGTCCTGCGCAAGACATCATCATTGCGGCAGCAGTCATGGCAGCAGCAATAGTCAAAACTTTTGTGATTTTCATTTGAAATCCTCACTTTTGTGGTGTATAAACCCTCTTGATTGCAAATATAAAGCAAGTTCTTATATAAAAAATTGCAATATACCGACTTCGTTTTTATCCTTTGCGTACTTTTTAGCAGAAATTATATTAAAATTGAATAAAATATAACTTTAATTAGGGTGAATTCGAATTCGTATTTTGGAATAATGTGATAATTTATAAAAATATGTATAAATATTGTAAGTTTATGAGGCTTTTGCAATGAAAAAATTCATGAAAAATTAAAAATGTTAAAAATTAAAGAAAATTTTAAGAAAAGTGCTAAAATATACTCATAAAAACAGCGGATTGAATTAAATTTGCGGGAAAAATTATAAAATACTTAAGAAAATCTTAAAAAAATAGCCCTCATTGTCGCAGAACTGCGAATTCATTATAATTCTGCCCATGTCTTTTTATGATTCATTTGATGTAGCCGTAATCGGCGGTGGCCACGCAGGAACCGAAGCATGTTTAGCCTGCGCCAGAATGGGCCTAAAAACTCTTTTAATTACCCAGACTCCGGACGCAATTGCCCGCATGAGCTGCAACCCTTCTATCGGAGGAATTGCCAAAGGAAACATTGTCCGAGAAATTGACGCACTCGGCGGCGAAATGGGTCATTTAATCGATAAATCAATGATTCAGTTCCGCATGTTGAATAAGAGCCGCGGTCCTGCCGTTCAGGCACCGAGAAGCCAGGCCGACAAAATCGTTTATTCACAGATTGCAAGACAGACTATTGAAACAACTCCAAACCTGCATACACTGCTCGACACCGTAGTTGATATTTTAACCACGGCAAGTTCAACTGATTTGCCGCCTGACTCAGAAACAAAGGCTGAGAAGGGCACAATTCCTGGGGAAGTGCGTTCTACAAAACTGACTGAAGCAGCCGCTTCCGGAAAAAGACAGAAGGTAACGGCCGTTGTAACTGAGCGGGGACGAATCATTCCTGTACGCGCAGTGGTTTTGACTACCGGAACATTCCTCGGCGGACGCATTTTTATCGGTGAATATGATGCACCGTGCGGACGCCTCGGAGAAGCAGGTGCTTTTGGGCTCACATACAGCCTGAACAGACTCGGCTTTACTACAGGCCGTCTCAAAACCGGAACTCCGCCACGCATTCTGCGCCATACAGTTGATTTTTCTAAGGCAGAAGTTCAGCCCGGAGATGAGGAAGTAATTCCATTCAGTTTTGAAACAGAAAAAATTGACCGTCCTATGGTGGACTGCCATCTGGTTTACACAAATCAGGAAACACATAAAATTATCCGCGACAATATCGGCCGCTCTCCATTGTATTCCGGCAAAATCAGCGGAATCGGACCGCGCTACTGTCCTTCTATAGAAGACAAGGTTATGCGTTTTGCCGACCGCGAACGCCATCAGCTTTTTGTTGAACCTGAAAGTCTTCTGACTGACGAAATTTATCTGAACGGTTTGTCATCAAGCCTTCCGGAAGAAGTTCAGGACGCATTTCTGCGCACAATTCCGGGCTTTGAAAACTGTACGGTAAGCCGTCCGGGTTACGCTGTTGAATATGACTATGTCGAACCGACCCAGCTTTACCCGAGTCTTGAAACCAAGCGTGTAGCAGGTCTGTTTGACGCAGGCCAGATTAACGGAACTTCTGGTTACGAAGAGGCTGCCGGCCAGGGACTCGTTGCCGGTATCAACGCCGGCCTGTACGCGCGCGCCCACCAGAAATTATGCGGTCCGCTCTGTTCGGCCGCCCCGGGAATGGGTCAGGCTCCTGCAAGTGCTGAACCAGGCTGTTTTATGAATAAATCTCGCATGAGCGAAGAAGAACTTGAACAGTTTGCAAAAATCTCTGCTGCAGAAACCACTGCAATCAATCAGGCACTCCACAAGTGTCAGAGCGATGCGGGTTACGATAAATTCAATTCAATTCCTGAATGGGAACCTCTGATTATCGGCCGTGATGAAGCGTACATCGGCGTTTTGATTGACGACCTTGTAACCCTGGGCACAAAAGAGCCGTACCGTATGTTTACCGCCCGCGCTGAATACCGTCTTAAACTGCGCCACGATACTGCAGACCGCCGTCTGAGCGAAAAGGCATTTAATGTGGGATTAAAATCTCTTGAACAGATAGAAAAAGTGCGCTCAAAATACGCCCTCGTAGACGAAGCGCTTGCAATCCTGCTCAAAAAGGCAGATGCAGAAAATCCGGGCCTGCCGGAAGCTGTCTGGGAAGAAGCACAGAAAGAATTCAAGTATAAGTATTATATCGAAAAACAGGATGCGCGGGTTGCAAAAATGCACCGTATGGAAAACCACCGCATTCCAATGGACTTTGATTACGGCTCAATTCCGGCGCTGAGTGCAGAAAGCCGTGCCAAGTTGGAAAAAGTACGCCCGCTGACACTCGGACAGGCCAGCCGCATCAGCGGAATCAGAAACTCTGACATCATGCTGCTGATGGTGTATCTGTAGGCTCAAAAAAAAACGGGCTGCACTTCACACACTGCAACCCGTTCTGCTTAGAATAAAGTCTTAACTTCCTCTGCAGTAAAGACGCCTGTGTTGCACAGGTCGGCCGCAAACTGACTCAGTGATTTATTCAATAGAAGAACGCTTTCTGTTCCGGCTTTTACGCTGATTCCTGCGTCGAGGAATGTGCGCACGTATCCGGCCTTCTGTTCCATGTCCATTTTCTGCTCGCCGAGGCAGAGGTTTGGAGTAACAACAACAGAAATATTATTGTCTTTCATAAAACTGATGGCGCGCGGATCTTTTGCCGCAGATTCTCCCTGAATTACTACATCAGGTACAAATGTGCGCAGAAGGTTCATGTAAGCGTCAGAAGATTTTATGTAAGAAGCTGCAATTTCGGTTGTAAGATTGTGATCCTTGGCTGTTGTTACAAAACTTGCAAAGCGCTGCGGAGTTTTGAACATCATGTCACCGTACATGTAAATGCCTGTAAAAAGTCCGCTGCCGAGAAGGGAAGAGGCAATTGCAAAGGTAGACATTTCCATATTGTCTGTATCGATTGCAAGAATCGGGTCGATTTGAATGCGGCCCGAAAACTTTTTGAATACTGATTCAATTACACTGACAAAATTCTCAGGTGTATCACATGCCTTCATCAGAAGATTGTTGAATGTTGCGGTAATTTTTGTACATTTGTCGGCTTCGGCTTCGTTGAGCGAAAGCGTAAGAAGGTTTGCAATATCAGCTTCGGTTTCTACACGGGTCTGTGTGTATTCTTTTACTGCCTTTGCAAGTTCCGGGCCGGCTGCCGAACCGTCCTGAGGAAAGTCCGGAACGTAGAATCCTGCCCACATTACATAGGTAGGGTAGCGCATGCCCAGGTCGAGATTATTGTGGGCGTCGGATTTTGAAAGCCTGATAAAGTCTTCGATAGTTGTCATGACTTCTATTCAACCTTCCATGCATTTTCTACTGATTTGATGGCTGCTTCTTTTTCTTTGTCAGAAAGGAACGAAGCCTTAAAACTGTTGATTACAACCTGTTTGAGTTCGTCCATCTTGAATTTCATGGATTTGTGGAGATTCCAGTATTCGTCCAGTAATTCAACGCCAAAGAAAAGCGGGTCGTCAGTATTTAATGTAACAAGCATTCCGCGGTCAAAGAACGGGCGGAACGGATGTTCGGCGAGTGTCTTTACATATTTTTTGGTAAATACATTACTTGTAGGTGCAACTTCGAACGGAATCTGTTCTTTAACACATTTGTCCATGAGTTTTTCGTCCTGGATTGCGCTGATTCCGTGACCGATGCGTTCTGAGCGGCACAATTCGAGCGCGTCCCAGATTGACTGAGGTCCAACGTCTTCGCCGGCGTGTGCTACAGCATGGAATCCTTCTTTAAGTGCGCGTTCAAAAACAGGCGCAAAGTCTTTTGAAGGGCCTTTTGATTCGGCTCCGCCGAGACCGATTCCGATAAATCCGTCAAACTTATTTGCAAGGAACATATCGAGGTTTTTAGAAGCGTTTTCGAGGCCGAATGTGCGGCTTACGTCGCCTAAAAGCCAGACTGTGATTCCTGTTTCTTTCTTGATTTTTTTGAGGTTCTTTTCAAAGTTCTTTGTCATTTCTTCGTATGAAAAACCTTTTTTGATAAACGAAGACGGAGCAAAGAAAGCTTCGCAGTGTGTAATGCCGTTGCGTACGAGATAGTTTTTAAGGTCGTCAAAAACGAGGTCAAAATCACTTACTTCTGTAAAAAGATTCTGAACTTCGATGAATGCGGCGATAAAACCGTTCAAATCAGAGTAGTTGAACAGTTCTTTGAGAGCTTTTTCGGAAAACTTTTTTCCGTTCTTTTTGAGGTATAACTTTTTAATCGAATCGCGGCTGATGACAGCTTCGATATGGATGTGAAGCTCTGCTTTTGGGACGGTTTTTAAAAAAGAATAAAACTCTGACTTATTCATTTTAACTTTCCTTACAAACAATTTGGTTTTTCATCTACTTTTATCGGCAGAAATACCCGTTTACTTGAGGTTTTTCTCCAGTTCGCTGACGATGGCTTCAAAACTGTCCAGTGCGCTTTGAACCGGTGCCGTGCCTGTCATATCAACGCCTGCAATCCTGAGGCTTTCGATCGGGTATCTGCTGCCTCCTGATTTAAGGAACTTAAAGTAGTCTTCTCTCTCTTTTTCGCCGCCTTCGGTAATTCGCTTTGCAAGTGCGAGGGCTGCGGAAATTCCCGTTGCGTATTTATAAACGTAAAAGGCGTTGTAGAAGTGCGGAATTCTGAGACCTTCCATATCACTTTCTTCTTCAAACACCATGTCAGGACCAAAATATTGTTCAAGAAGTCTGCGGTACAAATTGCGGAGAACTTCTGCAGAAAGCGGTGAACCGCTTTCTACGAGCTGGTGGGCCTTGAGTTCAAATTCTGCAAACATTGTCTGTCTGTGCAGGGTTGCAAGAATGTCATCTGCGCGCATTGCAAGAAGGTAATTGCGCATCTTGCTGTCCTTTGCGTTTTTAATCAGATAACGGAACAAAAGTTCTTCGTTGGTTGTTGAGGCAACTTCTGCTTCAAATATTGTGTAGTCATAACACATGAACGGATTGTTTGTTTTTGAAAAGTACGAGTGCATTGAGTGACCGCCCTCGTGAATCATTGTAAACACGTCGCGGATTGCATCGTCCTTATAGTTGAGGAGGATGTACGGATAACCTGTATAGGCGCCGCTTGAGAAAGCTCCAGAGCGTTTACCTTTGTTTTCGTAACGGTCAACCCAGCCGTTCAAAAGACCGCCGCACAAAATGTCAGTGTATTCTTTTCCGAGCGGAGCAAGGGCGTTGCGGCAAAGTTCAACGGCGTCTTCGTATGAGGTTTTTGATTCTGCGTCCTTTACGAGCGGAACATAAACATCCCAGTGGCGCAGTTCTTTTACGCCGAGCACCTTTTTTCGCAGGGCGTAGTAGCGGTGAAGTGCCGGAAGATTTTTGTGCACTGTATCAATGAGGTTTGTATAAACGCTTTCGTCTACCTTATTTGAATAAAGGGCGGCCGCAAGGGATGATTTGTAACCGCGGGCACGGGCTGCAAATACATCGTTGTTTACCGAGCCTGTATAAAGGGAAGCGAGGGTATTTTTATTTTCGTAAAATTTTGCGTAGAATTTTTTGTATGCTTCTTCGCGGACTTTTCTGTCCTGGTTACGGAGCAAAAGCGAGAAGGTTGTCTGAGTGAGGGGAATTTCCTTTCCGTCAGCTTTTACACTGCCAAAGGTCATGTCTACATTTGTAAACAGACTGAATGTGTTTTGTGCAGTTGATGCGGCTTCGCTGTTAAGCGAGAGGATGCGCTCTTCCTTTTCGCTCAGGATGTGCGGCTTTTCGTGGAGCATTTTCCGGATAAAGACTTTGTAGTCTGCAAACTCTTTGAGTTCAATCCAGTTTTGAATTTTTGAATCTTCAATGGCCATCAGTTCAGGTGCAAAGAAAGAAGTTTCTGTCATTGCGCCGGCGTAAGCCATTGAAGCACGGCTTTCCCTGTCCTGGGCTGCACTGTCACCTTCGTCGGCTGAGTGCTGGAGGCTTGCATATACGTAAACTGTTTCGATTGTTTTGTTTAATTCTTCGTAGGCTTTTAATGCGCTTAAAAGGGTGTCGCTTGCGGCTCCAAGCCTGCCCTTGAATTCTGCCGCCTTTCTGGCAAGGGGCATGATTTTTGCGAGGTCTTTTTCCCAGTCCCCGTCAGATTTATATAATGTAGAAAGATTCCATTTGTCAGACGCGCTGACTTTGTCTCTTGCAGGAATTTCGTGATTAGCCATGGCTAAAGTATAACGCAAAGAAAAGTGTTTAACAACTTATTCAAATTGAGAGCTTTTAGATAATGGAGTTCTAAAAATAAAATTAAAAACCGGATGTTTTTAAATCAATAAAAACGAATTGTTAATTTGATAATTACCATTACCTGGCTTAAAATTATTATTTGAGGCAATCGGATGAGATTCAGTTTAAACAGATTATTTAAGAATAACAGCAGCAAATCAGTAGCAACATTTATTATCGGCATGCTTGCCATCGGTATCCTTTTATACTCCGGCATGATGTTTATTATTGTACGGTTGAATTTAAATGGCGGTCTTACTGATTATTTTTCCAGATCAATGGAAGATAAGGCGACAATTGTACGCGAAGAAATGCAGTTTTCCCTTGAAGAAGCAGAAAATACAGCAAAATGGATTCAGCAGTATTTTGCGGACAGTTATGAAGAAATCGGCTACGAACGCGCCACAATGAACGCCCTTGCAACTTACGCAAAAGAATTCTTTGACGCAAAAAACATCGTATTCTTCAATAAGTGGGGCATGCAGATTTCCAGCCCCAAATACGGTGTAGTTCCTAAAACCCCGAAAATCCGGAGCGCACTGGAAGGCGAAGAAACAGTCATGTTTGAACGCGCAGGCGACATAATTTTTGGTACAGTAATTTTACCGCTCAAATCGAATGATGAAATTTTCGGTGTCGTAGAAATCCGTGTTCCTCTTTCCAATGATGAACTGCTCAAAACCGTTCCCCAGTACACGGGCTGCGAATTTGCAATCTTCAGTGACGACATTGTTACAATGTCAACGCTTCCGGCATTGCAGGATTCAACAATTACAAATCCTGCATATCTTGAATCAAGTCAGGCCGGAACTCCAGTCATTGTCGCAGAAGAACTTGACGGCCAGAAGTACCTTTCTTACTACTTTCCGCTCAATGACCAGAACGGCGAATATTTGACCACAATTTTAATTGCGCAGAAACTTGATATCGTAACCTCCGTTGCAAGCAAAATTTTTACTCCGTTCTTCGGGGCAATTCTTCTGTTTACAATCCTTCTTCTTGTCGGCTTTACGCTTTTGATTCAATGGAAGGTAAGAAAACCGCTTGCAAAAGTTCATAAGGCTGTTGCAAACCTTTCTTCCGGAGACGCCGACCTTACAGTCCGCCTCAACGAACACGGCGGTGATGAATTTGCCCGCCTGTGTGCAGAAGTAAACAAGTTTATCGCAATGCTCCAGCAGATTATCATCGACTTGAATTACTCACAGCGAACCCTGCAGGTTGTAAGCGACAACCTCGGAACAAATGCCCAGAGTTCAGCGAGTGCTACGGCAGAAATTCTTGCCAATATCGAAAGCGTGCGCAAACAGACAATGAGCCAGAACAAGGCTGTAACAAACACAACGAACGTCCTCGAAAAATCTGCGCAGAGCATGGACATTCTTACAGAAATGATCGGCCGCCAGTCAGACGGTATTTCAAACAGCTCTGCCGCAATCGAACAGATGCTCGGCAATATTTCTGCGGTAAGTGCTTCTTCGCACAAAATGGCAGAAACATTCAAGCAGCTTGAAGGTACAGTTGATAACGGCAATACAAAACTTGCAAGGCTGACCGAAAAAGTTAACCAGATTGCCGAAGAAAGCGAAATGCTTATGCAGGCAAACACGATGATCAGCCGCATTGCTTCCGAAACAAACCTCCTCGCAATGAACGCCGCAATCGAAGCGGCCCACGCGGGAGAAGCCGGAAAGGGATTCAGCGTTGTTGCCGAAGAAATCCGTAAACTTGCCGAAAACTCGGCAGTTCAGTCTAAAAACATTTCGAGCGAACTTAAAGAGATTTCAAATTCAATCCAGGATGTTGTCGGATTGTCACGCGACTCCCAGTCAGCCTTTGTTGATATCGTAGACCAGATAAGTTCAACCGACAGAATTATCAACGAAATTGATAATTCAATGAGCGAACAGGAAATCGCAAGCCGCCAGGTATTTGATTCTCTTGCCGGTATGAAAAACCAGTCACAGGAAGTAAGCGACAAGGGACTCGAAGTTAGCAGGAGTATCCTCGCAGTTACCCAGGATATGAACAGCGTTAACCAGATTTCTAACACAATCCAGGGAAGCATGGACGAAATGTCTACAGGAATGCAGCTCATCGGTGACGGAACACAGGGCGTAAGCGACCTTGCAGGCCGCACAAAAGACAGCGTAGAAGACATGAGCGGCAAACTCAGGCAGTTTAAAGTGTGATTTATAACCAAAAGTTAATTTTAATCTTAAACTTGAGTGTTATAATTAAAGGAAGTTCGGAGCCGCGGAGACGGATGTTCGGACAAGCCCACAAAATTGAATTAAAAGTTTCGGTCTGGAACTGATTATAATTATGAATTCAAAGGTTTGCGGCCGCAGTATGAGCCTGAACCTTTAAGGAGAAGATTTTATGAAAAAAATTATTTGTACAGCACTCGCTGCAATGTTGATGGGTTCAGTATTTGCTGCAACTACAATCAAACTCGGCTACTCAACAGGCGAAAGCGATCCTCGCGGTGTTGCTTCCAAACTTTTTAAGGAAGAAGTAGAAAAGAATTCAAAAGGCTCAATCAAAATTGACATTTACCCGAGCGCAAAACTTGGCAGTGATACAGCTCTTATTGAAGGTGTAATGAACGGTACTGTTGATATGACAGTTTCTTCTGCAGGTAACTTTGCCGTTTACGCAACAAACGTTGGTGTAAGTGCCCTTCCGTTCCTCTTTACTGACTTTAACAAGGCATGGAAATTCATGGACAGTGACATCATTGCAGGTGTAAACAAAGAACTTGAAGCTTCAAACATCGTTGTTCTTGCTCACTATGACAACGGATTCCGCTGCGTAACAACAAGCAATAAAGCCGTTAACAAGGTTGCCGACATGAAAGGCCTTCACATCCGCACACCGTCTAACCAGATTGTAATGGAAACAATGACTGCCCTCGGTGCAAAACCTGAACCTCTCGCATTTGCAGAACTCCCTGCTGCATTGAAGGCAGGAAAGTTTGACTCACAGGAAAACCCGATTCCGGTAATCTACAACAACAAACTTTATGAAGTTCAGAAATACCTTGCAATTACCAACCACAGCTATGACGCTATGCCGCTTGTAATCCGCAAAGACCTGTGGAGCAAATTGAGCGCTTCTGAACAGAAAATCGTAAAGGACGCTGCCCTCAAGGCTCAGAAATTGAACCGCGATATCGTTAAAAAGCAGACAGAAAGCCTTGTTGCAGACCTCAAAAAAGCAGGTATGACTGTAACAAATCCTAACCTTAACGAATTCTCTAAGGCAACAAAGAGCGTTCTCGACGACTTCTCTGCAGTTTACGGCAAGTCATTGATGACAAAGGTTCAGAACTTTACTAAATAAACAATCAGTATGAACTGTTTGACCCCCGCAGATGGCAGAACCTGCGGGGGCATTTTTTTGTCCTATAGAATTAACAGCCGTAAAACGCTATACTTTGATTATGCTAAATCGAAAATCCTTTGCACTTGCCGCACTTGCTTTAGTTTGTGGCATTTTTTTATCCTGTTCATCTTCTCTCGGGTACAGCGTTGTTTTGTGGAATAACCCGGAGATTCCGGTAAACGAAGGTGAAATCGTAAAAGTTTACATCAAATCTAATATTTCTCACGTTTATGTAATTCAGGTGCCTGGAACAAACACAAAGTCAGAAATCCCGCTGTGGCAGCTGACAGAGCCGGCTTCAAAAGGAAAGGCTCATAAGACACTCAGCAGATTCAGTGAATATGCACACACATACGCTTCTGTAAAACTCGACGGACTTCCAATCCGCCAGGAAGCAATCAATACTTCAAAACAGGTTTACCGACTGCGCAAGGGAGAAATAATCCGTGTCCTTTACAAGGGAAGCGGCGCCGCACCGACAAACGGACGCGGAAATCTCCAGGGCGAGTGGCTCCGTGTACTTACAAACGGCGGAACTATGGGCTGGTGTTTTTCTTACAACCTCGACCTTTTTGAACGCATAACCGAAGATATTAATTCGTCAATCGTAAAAGACAGCAAGGAAGAAGAAGTTGACGAAGCAGTAGTAGAAATGTTCTCTAAAAAATGGTACCCGGACTACTACACCGGCATGATTAACAGCGGTCGTTACGACTTGAATTTATTTACTGCAGACTTTGGATTTAGTTTTGGAAACCAGGAAGAAGAACTGCACACTGCCCGGATCAAAAAACAGGGCCTCGAAAAAGCCTGGGATTACAAAAAATTGAATAAAACAGGCGAAGGTGAATACCGCTTTGACGAACTTCAGTTATCTTTGACACGCCGCGGAGCAAACACAATCGTAATTCAATACATGGACACTGACGGCAAAATCAAGGTAGAAACCTTTGTTGCCCTCGAACAGGATATCCAGGAACTTATCAACACAGAAGTTGAGCGCAGAACAGAAGAACTGCGCACTGTGATGAACGCAGGCCCGGTATTCAAAAGTTCAAACTATGGTACGATTGAATTTACTTCGGAGACTACAGCAGAGTGGAACGGCTACGGACTTCTGGTTCCTTCGGTAATCAGCGAGAAAAACGCCGGTGGAATTACAATTTCTGCACTGTATTATCTGGACAACTCGCTCAAAAAGTCTTACGACGGTATTCTGACATTTAAATTTGATTCAATCGAAAGACCGGTTAATTTCTTATACAAAATGACCGGCAACGGCTTACGTCTTGAAGACGCAACAAGAGCCCGCATTAAAGACGGTGTTGTAACTTCGCGTGCTTCAAGTCCGCTCGTAATGTTCTTTGCAAAAAAATAATGGCTTTCGTTCAGTTTTCTAAAGTTTCCCTCGCATTCGGGGACCGCGATATTCTCAAAGATGTCTCTGTAAACCTCGCTAAAGGCAGCAAGGCCGCTCTTACCGGAGCAAACGGAACCGGTAAGTCTACACTCATAAAAGTTATGGCAGGTCTTATAACTCCGGACGGCGGAACACGCACTTTTCAAAAAGATGCAAGAATCGCATACCTTCCTCAAAGCGGCCTGACACATAAAGGATGTACCCTGCGGGAAGAAGCCGACAAGGCCTTTGCAGACGGATATGAGCTTGAAAAAGAGCTGGATTCAATCGGGGATAAATTAAAGGATGGCAGCGGAAATCAGAAAACACTCCTTGAACGCCACGACCAGATAATCAACCTTCTTGAATCGACAGGTTTTAACAGGCGCCGCGTTACTGCCGAACAGATTTTAATCGGTCTTGGTTTTGAACGCAGTGACCTGGACAGAAACTGTGAAGAGTTTTCGGGCGGATGGCAGATGCGTATTGCCCTTGCAAAGGCGCTGATGGTAAATCCTGATATTCTTCTTCTTGATGAACCTACAAACTACCTTGATATCGAGGCCCGCGAATGGCTCGAAAAGTTTTTGAATAATTTTGAAGGCGGTTTTCTGCTTGTAAGCCACGACCGCTACTTTCTGGACCACACAATCAACGAAGTTTACGAATTATTCAACGGCGAACTTCACCGTTATCCGGGCAATTTTTCTCATTACGAAAAGGTCCGCGATGTTGAACTTGAAACTTTAATCAAAGAATACGAAAAACAGCAGGAAGAAATTGCACACCTGCAGGAATTTATCGACCGTTTTGGGGCAAAGGCTACAAAGGCAGCCCAGGCTCAGGAACGACAGAAAATGCTCGATAAAATCCTTGAGCACCAGATTGTAATTCCGGAGTCGCTTAAAAAAATCCACTTTAAGTTTCCGCCAGCACCGCATGCAGGAAGGCTCGTTGCAACAGTGCAGGGCCTTACAAAATCGTATGACGGAGACCGCAAAGTTCTTGATAATCTGGACCTCGTACTCGAAAACGGCGAGAGACTTGTTGTTGCAGGCCACAACGGAGCCGGAAAAACAACCCTCCTCAGAATCATTGCAGGCGATGACAGCAATTTTAGCGGAGAAGTTAAACTCGGTGCGGGCGTAAAAATCGGTTACTTTAGTCAGGATAATGCCGAGCGTTTAAAGGGCAGTCAGACAGTTCTCGAAGCGGTAGAAGAAGATGCTCCGCTTGAGCTTATTCCAAAACTGCGTGACATGCTTGGAGCTTTTTTGTTCCGGGGCGATGACGTATTCAAGAGTCTTGACGTTTTGAGCGGTGGAGAAAAGAGCCGCGTTGCCCTGCTCAAGCTGCTTCTGCGTCCGGTCAATTTTTTGATTCTTGATGAACCTACAAACCACCTGGACATGCATTCCAAGGATGTGCTTTTGAGCGCCCTCAGGGATTTTGGCGGAACTGTTATTTTTGTAAGCCATGACCGCGGTTTTATCGAAGATCTTTCCACCCGTGTTCTTGAACTTAAACCGGGTAAATACAGACTTTTTCCGGGAGACTACAGATACTACATGGAGCGCCTTGAACGGGAAGAAGCAGGTCTTGAGCCGGCAGGCACAGAGCAGAACAGATTGCCTGAAAATAAGGCCGGCGGTGCAGAAGGAAACTCAGCCGAAAAATCCGCCCCTGTTTCTTCGGGAAAGGCTTCCTGGGAAGAGCAGAAAAAGCTCGATGCGCAAAAACGCAAAATGGAACGCGCCGTTACTGCCCTTGAAGAAGAAATTCTTGCAACAGAAGAAAAAAAGACTGTTCTTGAAAACAGCATGGCAAACCCGGATGTGTATTCAAATGCGGTTAAGGCAAAGGCTGTTCAGAAAGAAATAGACGAATTGAATTCAAAACTTGACGAATTAAATAAACAGTGGGAAGAAGCGGCAGAAGCGCTGGAAGCCCTGTAATGGAGGAAGAAAATGAACGTACTGGTTATTGGTGGAGCTGGTTATATCGGAAGCCACGTTGTAAAGGAATTGATGAAAAACGGCCACAAGGTTACAGTTTTTGACAACCTTTCAAGCGGCCTTCGCGAAAACCTCTTTAAAGAAAACGAATTTATTTACGGCAATATTTTAATTGAACGCGATCTCGATGCTGCCTTTGCACGCGGCTTTGATGCATTTGTTCATCTTGCTGCCTTTAAGGCAGCCGGAGAATCGATGGTAAGCCCGGAAAAATATTCAATCAACAACATTACCGGAACCCTCAACATTATGAACGCGGCAACAAAGTACAACTGCAAGATTATGATTTTTTCTTCAAGCGCCGCAACTTTCGGAGAACCGCAGTACCTTCCGATGGACGAAAATCATCCTCAGAACCCGATCAATTATTACGGCTTTACAAAGCTCGAAATCGAACGCTTTATGGACTGGTATGACCAGCTCAAAGGACTCAAGTTTGCAGCCCTCCGTTATTTTAACGCGGCAGGCTACGATGTTGACGGCGTAATCACCGGTCTTGAACAGAAGCCCGAAAACCTTCTTCCACGTGTAATGGAAGCAGCCCTCGGTCAGCGCGAACTCAAAATTTTTGGAACTGACTACGATACACGCGACGGAACCTGTATCCGCGATTATATTCACGTAACTGACCTGGCACGCGCTCATGTTCTTGCACTCGATTACATTTCAAAAAACAATAAAAGTATAAAATTGAATCTTGGAACAGAGAAGGGCACAACCGTAAAAGAAATTATCGAAGCAGCACGCAAAATCACCGGAAAGCCGATTCCGGCAGATGAAGCGCCTCGCCGCCCGGGTGATCCTGCAAGTCTGTATGCAAAATACGATCTTGCAAAAGAACTGCTCGGCTGGGAGCCAAAATACAGCGATGTAGACACCCTTGTCCGCACCACCTGGAATGCCTACACAAAACACAACGCTGTAAACTAAAGCAGTTCTGCCAGCTGCGCTATACTTTCTTTTGTTGTGGCCCAGCTGGTGGCAAAGCGCACGACCGTGTGAGACTCGTCATAGCGTTCCCAGAAGCAAAATACAACTTGCTTTGAAAGGCTCTCCATTTTTTTGTTGTCTAAAATTATAAACTGCTGGTTTGTCGGTGAGTCAATGTAAAATCTGTATCCCTTCTTTTTGAACAAATCCTTTAATTCCATTGCGCGGTCGATCGCGTTCTGGCTGATTTTAAAATAAAGCTGATCCGTAAAAAGAGTGTCAAATTGAATTCCTAAAACCCAGCCCTTGGCAAAAAGTGCTCCATGCTGTTTGACCTGAGTGTCAAAGTGGGCCGGCATGTTTTTCTTTGTAAAAACAAGTGCTTCGCCTAAAAGGGCTCCGGCTTTGGTTCCGCCGATGTAGAAGACGTCGGACAAGTGCGCAATGTCAGAAAGTGTAAAATCGCAGTCAGGGCTTTGAAGGGCATAACCGAGACGCGCTCCGTCGATATAAAGCGGAATATTATTTTTTTTGCAGATATCGCTGAGGGCTTTTAATTCGTTTTTAGAGTATAAAGTTCCGGATTCAGTTGGTTGTGAGATGTAAACCATGCCCGGAAAAACCATGTGTTCGTGGTTTGGGTCAGCGTAAAAACTGTTGATATAGTCCTGGAGTTCTGTTGAATTCATTTTGCCATCGTGTGAAGGCATCGTCAGAACCTTGCGGCCGGTCGCCTCGATGGCGCCCGCTTCGTGCACGGCAACGTGTCCGCTTTGAACTGCAATTACGCCTTCGTAAGGTTTTAGCATTGTGCTGATTACAATCTGATTTGTCTGAGTTCCGCCGGTTAAAAAATATACCTGTGCGCCGCTGCATTTACAGGCCCGGGCAATTTTTTCTTTTGCGCTCTGACAGTATTTGTCCGAGCCGTAGCCTGAAAGCTGTTCAAAATTGGTTTTTGTGAGCGCTTCCAGAATGGATGGATGAGCGCCTTCGGTATAGTCACTTGCAAAATTCAACATAAATTCAATATATATCAAAACCAGCGCAAATCCTAGAACCTTTTTTATTCTTCCACACAAATGGCCTGTGTGATAAAATAAAGTCATGAGTAATTTTGATTTAATTAAAGACAAAATAGATGGTTATCGGGACGAGATGATTGAACTTGAAACCCTTCTCTCGTCAATTCCTGCAATTGCACCGGAAAGCGGCGGTGACGGCGAGACAAAAAAATGCGCTGCTTTAAAGGAATGGCTTTTGAAGGCAGGCTTTAAGGAAAGTCAGTTCAGCATGTACGAAGCTAAAGACAGCCGTGTTTCTTCGGGCGTGCGTCCAAACATGATTTTAACAATTCCTGGAAAAAACGATGACTTTAGCATCTGGGTAATGGCACACATGGATGTAGTTCCGCCGGGAGACTTAAAACTGTGGTCAGGCGATCCCTTTACAGTGCGCTACGACAAAAAAACTGACAGGCTCATCGGACGGGGTGTAGAAGACAACCAGCAGGGACTTACAGCCGGAGTTTTTGCAGCCCTCGCACTTTTGCGCAATAACATCACTCCATCACACACTGTAAAACTTCTGTTTATGGCTGATGAAGAATTTGGCAGCGAGTACGGAATTAAATATCTTGTGCGTGAACACAGCGAATTGTTTAAAAAAGAAGATTTGATTCTGATTCCGGACGGCGGCGACAGCAAAGGCGAAACAATCGAAATTGCCGAAAAAAACATTTTGTGGATGCGCCTGCACACAATCGGAAAGCAGTGCCACGGTTCAACACCGGACATGGGCAAAAACGCTCATCTTGCGGCCTGCGCACTTGCCCTTGAACTGCACGACCTTCAAAATCACTTTAACGAAAGGGACGATTTGTTTGAACCAAATTATTCGACCTTCCAGCCGACTAAGCATGAAGCAAATGTTCAGACGGTAAATATCATTCCGGGCGACGATGTGTTCTACATGGATTGCAGGATTTTGCCGCGTTATACTCTGGATATGGTCCGCGAGGAAGCCAGAAAACGAATCGCAAAAATTGAATCCAGATACGGCGTAAAAATTGAATATTCCGAAGCTCAGGCTGCAGAAAGCCCTGCAACCGATAAAAACGCACCGGTCGTAAAACGGCTCGCCGACGCAATTAAACAGGCCCACGGAATTACTGCCCGCACAATCGGAATCGGCGGCGGTACAGTCGGCGCAGAACTCCGCTGCAAGGGCTACAGCTGTGCAATCTGGTCAACACTCGACGAAGTTTGTCATCAGCCCGACGAGTACTGCTATGTGCGCAATATCGTAAGCGACGCACAGACCCTTACGGCATTGTTCCTGCAGGAGTAGTGCTTTTGCAGGTTACCTTTCCCCGCCTTAGGTATTTTATATTTTCTCTTTATTTGTGTGTCAGCATGCTGGCAGTGCTTTCCTGCCGGACGATGGCCGATTATAACTACCTGCGCATTGATTCTAATTTACAGAAAGGAAAGTACGACGAGGTTCTTGCAGAACTTGAAAGCAATGCCGCGCAGATTTATGGAATTCACGATGATCTGCTTGCTGAGCTTGACCGGGGAATCATCCTGCACTTTAACAAAAATCCGCATGACTCAAACAAGGCGCTGGAGGGGGCCGAAAAGCTTGCCCTCAAATACGAGGCAAAAAGCGTAACCCAGTCAATTGCAAGCAGCGTAACTAACGATACTGTAAAGGATTACGCGGGCGAAGACTTTGAAAACATTTATACCAATATTTTTATGGCGCTCAACTATATTCAATTGAATGAATTTGATGAAGCAATGGTAGAAGTGCGCCGTTTTGACAATAAAATCAAGCAGCTGCGCGCAAAGTACGAAGAAGAAGTGCGGAACCAGGACGGCTCGAGCAAAGATGTAAAAGTCCAGAAACAGTATTCGAGATTTACGGACTCGGCACTTGGCCGCTACCTGAGCATGCTTATGTACAGAACTGGCGGCGACATTGATAATGCGCGGGTCGATTTGCGCTATTTAAAGGATGCGTATTCAAAACAGCAGAGCCTGTATGATTTTGACTGCCCTTCGACTGTTGACGAAGAATTGAACTTTCGCCCGTCAAAAAATGCCGCCACAGCCCGGTTGAATGTACTTGCATTCAGCGGGATGGCGCCTGCAAAAAAAGAAGAAGTTGTCCGCGCATATTACGGGCAGTCAGTCTGGTATAAACTTGCCCTTCCGGTAATGAAAAAAAACGAATCCAAAATCAATAGAATTCAGGTTGTGGCAAAAAACGACAAAACCGGTAGGACTTATCAGAGTGATCTGCAGAAAATTGAATCCCTGGAAAATATCAGTATTGATACATTCGGCCAGGCTTATTCACTTTTGTATACAAAAGCCCTTATCCGCTCGATTGCCCGCGCAGTTACAAACAGCACGTTGAGCACGCTTTCCAATGAAGCTTCCCGCCAGGACAACGCCGGAGCAGCCCTTATTTTAATGACCTTTGACCTTGCCCACAAAATGGCCACCGAACTTGTTGAACGCGCCGATGTCCGCTCATGCCGCTACTTTCCGGCTACAGCGAGCGTAACCGGACTTACTGTTGAATCCGGCACTTACACCGTAACCGTAAATTATTACAACGGCCGGCATCTTCTCTTCAGCGAATCAGGTGCTCAGACAGTTTCTTCCGATACACTCAACCTTGTCGAGTCTTCATGCCTCAGGTAAAAAACAATTTGAATATATAACGGAAGGGTGATAGAATAAATCTATTATGCTCTATTATCTTGGTGGTTTGCTGACTCAGTATTTTGGGCCTGCACGTTTGCTTCAGTCTTATACTGTACTTATTGTTCTTGCATTGTACTCAGGTTTTTTAATTGTACGCTATGCAATGCCTCATTTTTACAAGTTTATGCCTCACGACAGGGGCCGCGAATTTACAGTTAATGCGGAAGCCGCAAAAGGAAAGCCAACCGGATCCGGCGTTTTTTTTATAACCGTTTTTGTTCTTTTAAGCGTTCTCATTGTTCCGCTCGACTGGTTTAAGGTGACTGTCCTGGTTTTGACATGGCTTATGATGCTGACCGGCTACCTTGATGACCGCTCAACTTTGAGCTGGGGCGAATACCGCAAGGCCATCCTGGATCTGATTATCAGTGTGACAGCGTCTGCGCTGCTCGCATTGTATCTGAGCAGAAACGATGCCGACGGAAAAATCTATTTCTGGCTCCCGTTTTTAACTCATAAAATCAGCGTAGCTCCATGGCTTTTTGTTGTAATTTCAACAATCATGCTCTGGACATCTGTTAATACAACAAACTGTACTGACGGCGTAGACGGGTTGAGTTCAACTCTGGTGCTGATTGCACTCCTTGTAATTGGTGTCGTATTCTATTTTATCCTGGGCCACAAAGACATTGCCGCCTACCTCCTTGTTCCACACCTGAACGACGGTGCGGGCTGGGCTGTTATGACATTCTGTCTGGCAGGAGTTTTGATGGGCTACCTCTGGCACAACGCCTTTCCAAGCAAGGCACTTATGGGAGATGCCGGAAGCCGCGCCCTCGGATTTTACATCGGCCTGTGCGTAATGATAAGCGGAAACCCGTTCATGATTCTCGCAACTTCTTCAATCATCTTTGTAAACGGCGGAATGGGCCTGATGAAGGTTTTCTTAAAAAGATTTTTCCATATCAGTATTTTTGCAAATATCAGATTTCCGCTGCACGACCACATGCGCGTAAATCACGGCTGGTCGCCTACACAGGTTTTGATTAAATTCATGATGCTTCAGCTTTTAATCACACTTGCTGTAATTGGAATTCTCTTTAAAATCCGTTAGCGTTTTTTTAAGATGCCCGATGCAAGGTCTTCGTCGGTGCGTTCGCGGATGGCAAAATGTTTCTTTTTGCCGGTTGCAGTCATCGGCAGTTTGTCGATGATTGCAAAGTAACGCGGTCTTTTGTACAGGGACAGCATCGGCGAATTCATGCAGAATTCATTCAATTCATCAATAGTAAGGGTTTTATCGTCTGTAACAACGTAAACTGCTACGGCCTGTCCGCGTGTTTTGTCGTTGACGGCTGTTGCAAGGCAGTCCTTAACTTTGGGATGCTCTTTGATTACGTCTTCTATCTGAGTCGGATAAATATTTTCGCCTGAAACAACAATCATGTCGTCCTTGCGGCCGTAAAATGTTACAACGCAGTCTTTGTCCCAGGTTCCGGTGTCGCCCGTGTACATCCAGCCCTTGTAAAACTTTTCCTTAGTCATTTTTGGGTTGTTGTAGTATGAATATGTGGACTTTGCCGGGCTCTTGATTATGATTTCGCCGATTGCGCTGTTGTCTTGTGCAACAAGTTCGTCAGGCTCAGCTTTTGCGTCTTCATAAATTTTTACGACACGAACTTCATCATCTGTACAGCTTGAACCCACTGAACCTGCCCCTTCGGGAAGGTTGTAAGGCCTTAAGAATGAATTCCAGAAGGTTTCTGTAGTGCCGTAGCCGTTAAAAATGCGCGGGCAGAGCTGAGCCATATATTTTTCGCAGTCTGCTTTTGAAAGCGGAGCGCCCATGGTAACAAGACCTTTCAGAGAAGAAAGATCCTTATTCAATTTTTCCTGGGAACGGCAGAGCATTGCAAGGCTGGCAGGAGCTCCCATCAAAAAAGTAATCTTTAACTGTTCAACCCAGTTTAAAGTGCTCTGGGGCGAAAACTTTCTCATTACAACGGCAGCGGCCCCTGCATAAAAAGTCGGGCACAGGCCGCCGGAGTGACAGCCGCCGCGATGGAACCACGGTGTCATGTTGAGCGTAATGTCGTGCGGATTGAGCGGGTAGTGCATGATAACATCGTGGGCAGAGAGCACTTCGTTGATATCGTTGATTGGAACGCACTTTGGCATGGCAGTTGTTCCGCTCGTGCAGAGGCGGAGAACTTCGTCATAGATGTGCGGCCTGAATTTTACCTGCGGTTCTTCAGTTGAATACGAATCGACCCATGCTGTGTAGCAGGTGTGGCCTTGCGGCAGTTCAACTGAACTTGTATTGTCGGCCATTACAACTCGCTTAACCTTGTGTTTTGCCAGCTTTAATGCCTGTTCGATTACATCTGCAATTGCGGCAGAGTAAATCAAAACCTTTGGTTTGTTAAAATCGATTAAGAGGGCAAATTCACCAGCGGCAAACTTAAAATTGGCGGCAAGAAGAATTGCGCCGATTTTGCGCGGGCCGATATACGAAAAGGCAAATTCCGGGCAGTTAAAAAGGGCAGTCATTACAACATCATTTTTTTTGACGCCGTCGCCGGACAGTGCATTTGCAAGTTTATTTGATTCAAGATTAAGTTCTTTGTACGACCATGTTTTGTTGAATTCAATGTCCATTAGGGCCGGGCGGTCTCCAAAGCGCCTTACATTGCGCATAAAGCCGTTAAGCCAGGTGTATTCGTGTTCAAATGTATCGATAAACATTGAGTCGTCGTACGTGCGTTTCATGAATATAATTTTACTGTGCACGCTAAAAATGTCAATGTTGAATTTGACATTTGCGGGCTTTTTGTCAAAGTGGGGGCGATGGGACACAGATGAACACAGGCCGGCAGTAGCCCAGATAACACGATTTTTAAAACTTTTTTTCTCAGGACTTTGCCGATTTTTGAATTTCTCTATCTATATATACGTTAGAGAGTTTTTGCTCTCGGACAAAAAATATAGGAGATCAGAAATGAATCAGAAACAAACTTTACGGCCTTCCCCTACGGCCATCTTAAACCCGCGCTGTGACATCACGTTTAAGGCAATCTTTACCCAGGGAACAGAAGAGTCAAACTTGGCGTTAAAAGATTTTATCGAATCAATGATTCAAAAAGAGGTTAAGGACCTTACACTTCAGCCGAATGAGCCGCCTGTAGATACATCTTCGGATATGCAGATGACTTTTGATGTAAGCGTTGAATTTAACGACGGCGAAAAGGCAGACATTGAAATTCAAAACAGGAGCGAAGATTACGACTTCGGCGAGCGGGCAGAAATCCAGTCAGCACGATTATTAAATACATCAGCAAAAAAAGGCAGTTCGTGGAATATAGAAAAAGTGTATCAGATTTCAGTGTTGAATTTTGAATATAATAAAGATGACAACAAAACAGTCTCATGGTACACTATGCGTGATAAAGACGGCGGAAAATTAAGTGACCGCCTCAACGTAATTTTTCTTGATTTAGTAAAGGTCAGAAGACTTTTCGGTCAGAAAAACCTTACCAAAGCCGAAAAATGGGGAATGTTTTTCTCATACGCAGATGATGAGAAAAAGCAGGATTATCTTAAAGATATTATCAAAGAGGAGAAAGGCATTATGGCAGCTGAATTCACAGTTTCATACATGAGCGAAGAAGACGCAAACTGGTTCCGTGAAAACTCCCGCTTTATCGGCCAGCGTGACTACAACAGCGGAATGGAAGCCGCCACCCGCCGCGGAGTTGAACAGGGCCTGAAACAGGGCGAAAGAAACAACGCCCTCAAAAATGCAGAAAACTTACTTAAACTGAATCTTTTAACACCGGAACAGATTGCACAGGCTGTAGAACTTCCGCTTGAAGAAGTACTGGAACTCAAAGGAAAGGTTGAACCTTAAACTGAACAGATTGCGTAGGCTGGAGCTGCGCTCTGTATCAGACCCGCTTACAGCCTCCCTCCAATCCCCCCCCGGGCTTTCTGTCGGTATTTTACAAGGATAATAATTGTAAACTTACAGAATAAACTTTTCCATCTTCAAAAGAATAGAAAATTATAAGAAAAACTATATAAAATACTTATTTGATATACAAAATATAATCATCAAAAAATTAGAGAAGTCGTAAAAATACAAAAAATTAAAATCTTATTATTATAATTTTACGTAATAATTATCATACATTTATATCATTTATTTTTTCGTATATAAGTCAAATAAAGGAGGACAATATGAAAAAACTTAGAGGCATAATGGCCATTCTTGCGGCCACTGCTCTCATTTTTGGTACTGTTGCCTGCTCTGACGGCGGCGGTAATGACAATAACAATAATAAGACACCAACCGATCAGAGTGATCCGATTTCTGGCGGCGGAAGCGGTACAAGTGACCCGGTTTCTGGCGGAGGCGGAAGCGAAGGTGGAGATGAAGGTGGTTCGACAACTGTTGACCCGGTTACTTACAAATGGTCATTTAATGAAGACACATTTGATGCAACAAAATTCATCACAGTTCAGAACGCAAGTGGTGCTGATAAGTATGGGCTTGCTGAAGACTATGAATATGCTTCAACACCAAGCGGCATGGTAATGACACTTAAAGCTGCTGCCGGTGGCGCAGACCATTACAACCTTGTTGATAAAACTAAAACTATCGGTTCATCAACAGTTTATTATGGAACAGCAACTGTTGGTTGTATTGAACCAAACGGCGATCTTGTTGTTCTCAAGAACGTTCAGGGACCGTTTACTGTAAAAGCTTATGTACAGTGTAACAGTTCAAGTAATAAGACAGACCGCTATGGTTACATTAAAATCGGTGACGAAGAATTTGCAGACGCTTCATACAAAGCAAGCACAACTCTTCCGGCTGAAGGACAGGTTCTCACAGCTACATACGCTTCTTCTGATAAGGTTGACGTAGTTATCGGTTGTGCAAAAATTATGCGTATTTATGATGTTGTTGTTGAAACAGCAGCAGCACAGGATCAGTCATCTGCAGAAACAAATGCTGCTTCAATGACACTTTCTTCAGATAAAGAAAGTGCTAAAGTCGGCGAAAAAGTAACCTGGACTTTGACAGCAAATAATATGGATGTTCCATCAACAGTTGATGTTTACGTAGATGGTTCAGGCACACCATTTATTACAGGCGCTGCCGTAACAGACGGTAAATATGAAATGACTGTAAAAGAAGCATGGCTCGAAACTGATGTAGATGACGATCCGATCGAAACAACAGTTAAGGTTTTCGTTAAATCAGGAGATGTTTCTTCTAATAAGGTTACAATCACATTTGTACCTGCTGACAACATACCTTTATACTCAGATCTCACTCCTGTAAATCTTGTATCAGACGGCTTTACAGCTGAAGAACTTAATTATCTCTTTGCTATGTCAGATGCAGAGATGGAAACTCTGGTTGCAGGACGTTATACAGATGCTGCTTGTACAATTCCGGTAACAGAAGGTTACGAAGGTGACATCTATATTAAGTTGAACAAAACTAAAGAAGAACTCAAGGCTATGATTGATGCTGCAATTGCTGCTGCAACAAAATACACAGTTAAGTTCTATATTAATACAACAGATACAGAACCAGCATACACTGTAACAGATGTAGTAAGCGGAACTCCACTTACAGATGCACAGCTTACAGCCGCAAAAGCCGCTCTTGTAAAAGAAGACTTTACACTTGCAGGTCTGTATACAGATAAAGCTCTTACAACAGAATTTGTAGAAACTGACGGTATCACTGGCGATACATCCGTTTATGCTAAATGGAACGCAGTTGTATATTTCTCTAGCTTTGTAGCAAGTACAGCATTTAGCTCTGCAGATGTAACAGCTGCATCAGGCGGTTATTCTGAAATCACTTCTACAGACGGTCTTGTTACAATGGACCGCACAAAGTATCAGGCTAATGACTGGAGTACTGCTGACTATGACGCAGATACAGGTAAAGGTTATACTTATACAGCCCGCGTAAAAGTCAATAAGTCAAATGGCAGTTCAAACAAGGGTGCTCTTACAATCTCTTCTGTAAAAGTAGGCTCAGTGCTCCGTATCGACGGTGGTAACGCAAGTACTGATGTTCGTACAGTAGCATTTACTGGAACTGATACTGACAGCACAAAATGGGAAGCATCTACAATGGGAACTATCTATGTGACAGCAACAGCTTCTACTGTAGTGCTTACTTCTGAAACAAACGAATTCTGTATCTACGGTATCCATGTTGTAGATGAAAAGGTTGAAACAAGCGTTTTAACTACTGTAACTACATACACAAAACCAACTGTTGAATTGAGCGCATCTTCTTGTGTACTGAATGATGAAGTAACTGTTACAACAACAGTTCCAGATGCAGTCACTAAGACAACTTATTCTGACGGTAAAGTGGTTAGCTCAACAACACCAGTAACAGAAACTGTAACAATCAGTGGTGCAACAGTTACTGACGGCAAAGTTGATACTTCAGCAGCCGGTACACTTACAATCACTGCAAGCTATACAATTGGCGACACTGCTTATACTTCAGACGCAGTTACACTTACTGTATCAAGCGGCTTTGCTGTAAGCACAGAAACAATCGCTAATAACGAAGAAACGCTCGGTCTTACTGCAACAACAGTTTCGTCAAGCAATACAGACGCTGCAACAGTAGCAATCACTGATGCAGGTATCGTAATCACATCAGTAGCCGCAGGTGAAGCAACAATCACATTTGGTGATGGCACAAACGAAGGAACAATTGATGTAACAGTAGGCGCCGGTGGTGACATTACTGCTACTGTCAATAAGTACTCTTCTGTCACCCAGTGGTATGTTATTGGTGCAGATACTGAAACAGCAGCAACATTTACAAACAAGGCTATCACGCTTTCAAAATCAAGTGGTATCTATTTACCTGTAACTTATGCTACAGGTAAAAAAGTAAAACTTACTTTTACAGTAGATATGGCATCTGTAAATGCTGATACAGGTAGCAAGATTTGCGGTGGATTTGCACAGGATGATACATTTGCAGATACAAAATATGCTACTTTCGCGTCAAATAAAGGTATTTCTAACGGCTCTAAGACTTGGAGTAATGGTGGTTCGTCAAACGGATATGCTAATTCAACAAAAATGTGGACTGGAAACACAGCTGCAGTCGCAGATGTAACCTTCTCAGTTGAATATACAATCGGGCAGGAATCATCTGATGGTTCTGATATTGTAATGACAGGAACTATTTCTGACGGAACAACTTCAGATTCAAAGACTGTTAAACAGAAGGATATGAAATGGGGCGGAACAGCTGGTACAGTACAGGATTCTGTCGTTCCATACATTTACTTCGGTGCTGGTCAAACAGATAGTATTACCGTAAGCAATATTACACTTACTGTTGATGGTGAAGCTGTTAATACATCTGCTAACTAAACTATCAATGGGATAGTTTGTAAAAAACGGATTTGTTCGCGTCTAACGCCACTCACATTTTTAGTGAAAAGCGTTAGCTCTGGACAAATCCGTTTATTTTTTAAATACTATCTTTTCGATATTTTAATCATTTATTGCCAAATGTAGATTGCACAAACCGAGGTCTGATTAGTTCCAGTACCATTCTTAAGGTAGTATGTACCTGCAGCAACCTTTTCACTTTTTACATTTGGTGTGATTGTCAAAGCTGAGTATCCATTAGTATCGTCTTTTGCAGATACCAATGTCTTGTCACCATTGCAAAGGAAATAAAGGTCTGATTCTTTAGTAAGAACAAGCTTTATATAGGCACTACCATCAATTTTAAGTCCTGTTGTGTATTCTGTGCTTGAATCACCTGCTTCTTCAAGACCAGCAATTTTGAGACCTGTCTTTTTTGTAGAAGAACTATCGGTTACAAAAGTTTTAGCTGTATCATCACATTCACCATTTGGGAATTTGATTATGTAGACAGAAGAGTACTTATAGGAAGTAAGGGGTAGTTTTTTTAAAGGATTTTTTGCGTGTGATGGATATTTCGGAGAAAAATATCTGATTCAATCTATAACAAATCAGTAATTTTGTTCAACACCTCTCCCCGCCGTGCGGAGACAATAGCACGGTAAACAACAATGAGCTGTCCCAAAAACATGGGGCAGCCCGTTTTTTTTTGTATATACAGAAATATTTCGTTCCTGACGCTTGTTGTGAGATTTTTACGCTGAAGGATCTTGTCCTACAAGTTCTTTGACTTCTTGTACGGAAAGACCCAGTGCCTGTGCGATTTGTTCAACGGAAAGAAGATTCAGCGCAAGCAGTTTTCGGGCTGTGTCTAGTTTTGTCTGCTTAATCATAGATATAACGCGGTTTTCTGCTTCTTCAGCGACTGCCTGTTCCCATGTTATAAAATTCGGTCTCATCCGTGGATTCTCCTT
>JAEEGF010640722.1_pt1 | contig 30126 bp, 38 predicted proteins | sample 9134171 | NCBI WGS metagenome assembly JAEEGF01 (sample SAMN16246542, study PRJNA631951) | gut metagenome | biome: gut microbiome; feature: rumen; material: AP-attached | host: Bos | place: Iran: Karaj | collected 2018-10 | reverse complement strand
CCCAGGCCTCGATTTTCTGGATCTCGTGGCTGGTGCGGAAGCCGTCGAAGAAGTTGAGGAACGGCACGCGGCCCTTGAGGGCGGCGAGGTGGGCCACAGGGGCGAGATCCATCACTTCCTGGACAGAGCTTTCAGCCAACAGGGCGAAGCCCGTCTGGCGGGCGCTCATCACGTCGGCGTGGTCGCCGAAGATGGAGAGGGCCTGGGCGGCGAGGGCGCGGGCTGAAACGTGGAACACGCCGGGCAGCAGTTCGCCGGCAATCTTGTACATGTTGGGGATCATTAGCAGCAGACCCTGCGAAGCGGTGTAGGTGGTGGTCAGAGCACCAGCCTGGAGGCTGCCGTGCACGGCGCCGGCGGCGCCGGCCTCGCTCTGCATCTCGACGACCTTCACGGTCTCGCCGAAGAGGTTCTTACGGCCGCCGGCGGCCCACTCGTCGATATACTCGGCCATAGGGCTGGAGGGGGTGATGGGGTAGATTGCGGCGACCTCGCTGAACATGTAGGCCACATGTGCTGCAGCGCAGTTACCGTCACAAGTCATAAACTTTTTTTCTTTTGCCATAATTGCTTAAACGTTTAAGGATTAATTATTTATTCTTGTTTCCGTTCTTATTATGAGGGTACAAATATAATAAACTTTGCCGATGTGGCAAAATTTATTTCGCATCTGCCCATACAACCTAATGAAAAACAGCCACAACGTCGATTCGTTGTGGCTGTAGGTCGTTGAGCATTTACAGGTTACCGTTCCTCATCGGGTGTGGAGTCAGGCCGCCACCTGAGCCATCCATTGCTTGAAGGGCTCTGCCTTCGGCGACGGTATGGATTGTATAAGCCTGAAAAGCTGTTCGGTATCAGCCACATCGGTAAGGCGCATTTTGCCGTCGGGTGCCTGTATTTTCAAACGGTTACAGTACCCTCTGATAGGGTGTCGCTGTTTACTGTAAAAAAGAGTATTCCGTAGCAATCTCAGATAATCTTTCTTTGGTAATATTCAAGTCCCTAAAATTATCTGGTTTAAATGTTGTTTTTCTAATGTAGAATTGATTGTTCCATACCAAATATGGAATAGTCCTGGTATCGTTTTTAGGGGGTGGAGGAATTTCCTGATAATTATTGCAAATGTATATACAGTTTGTATTATCGAATTCAGTATCCAATGTGTCTATGATTTTCACATTCCAGGTTTCTTCATTTCGCCTTATAAGTAATTGACAATTGGTGCAATTACTGCAGTTGATGCAATGTCTAATAGGGAAGTCATGATTCATAGACTCATTGATTCCAAGTTTTAGGAATTGTCTTTTGTCCCTAACCATTTTTTCCAAAGCAAATAACTCTAACTTGGATTGCGGCAGGTGGTTGTCAATTCTACTACAAGTTATAACTCCATTGCATACCATGCCATGATTTACGCCATTTACATCTTGGTAGGCTGAAAAACGTATAACATTTTGGTCTGGTATTTTTTTCTTTTTTTCAACGCCGTATATGTTTATCTTACAGAACGGAGAGTTAGTGGCTATTTCTTTGCTTTCGGTTAAGTATGATGGTAGGCTCAAGTTATCGTCTTCAACATATAGTTCGACAATCAACAATCCAGAGCTCTGCTTTTCTTCTTCACATGGATGCTTATAGCAAATTTCAATTAGTGCAGGATTTATTTGGGGATTAGAGCTATTTGAGAGTAAAATATCGGCACGGTATTGCCCACAACTACCTTCAATCTCACAGGTATCGTATATTTCTTTTAGGTCTATTATTTTCTTATCAACTCTATTGTCACATTTTAGGCTATCGTATACATGTCTTAATTTGCAATTGTTATATATATCGCACGAGTGTTCAATAGAATACGATATGTATAAATGTTGTTTTTTCTTCCATTGCTCAAAAAAATAGTTTTTCCAGAGCTTGTGAATATAACTTTCAAAGTTGCAAATGTCTGTTTTGTGTCGAAAATGGTGGACATTCTTTTTTCCTAAAGCAGGAGTTAGTTCGCTTCCACACGAAAAACAACGATAGCCACTATGTCGATTATTCTCATTTACTGTCGAAATATGAACAATCTCGTTGGCCTTATTTAGGGCATATCGATAAAAGCTTTTTTTCTCCACTATTCTTTGTATAGCTCTTCCAGGCAACGATTGATTGCGATTCGAATATCGTCAGCCTCTGTCGAACCTTGACCTTCTCCAGTCGCCACACATATTACTTCACTTGTCTTTGCAGAAAGTATCTGAAGTGTGATTTCTATAGCGTATCCACCAAGTCCAGTACTACGTCGTCCAGTTTCTCCATAGTTAATGATCAGGGTTTTGTCTGCCAAATTATCTTTCACTTCAGGCAATCGTACCATTCCCTTTTTAATGAGATAACCAGAAATGATATCTGAAGGATTTGTACTCTTGCTTAGAGAGAAACCATAAACACCATAACCATTACCATTTACACCTCCTGTAGAACCCGTCTTGGTTTCTGTTGGTGTTATATAAAAATATGTGTAATTGTCCAATGATGCGTTTCTCGTTACACTAACAGGTTGAAGAGACACACTCGCACATGATGCAAATATAATGGGCATCAATGCAAATACTATGATTTTCGTTAATTTCATATGTTGAATTTTTTTTTATTTCAATAGTTTCCTATTTTGTTTTGTTCCCCGCTGCGCTATCGAATGTTTTTTCGACATTGCTTCCATTCGGTCGCGATGTCCACTGGACATTATTCACGTCTTTCAGCATAGTCATTTCTCTTGTTTAAACCCTATCCGTTTCCGGGGCGTTGATGGTTTCTCGCGCAGTTGGTCGAGGGCGTCGTTGAGGGCGCTTATCTGCACGGCCATCTCCATGTTGTTCTCGTTTTGCTCGTGGAGAATCTCATCCACTCGGGCGTTGAGGTTGTCGACCTTGTGCGACAGCTGCTCCACCTTCAAGTTGACTCCTTGCCAGACACCTATCGCGTGACGAATGGCCACAAACGCCCGCATGATGTTGATGTTGACCTGTATTGCCGTCTCCGACCGCAGCACCGAACTCAACATCGCAATACCCAATTCAGTAAAAGCATAAGGAAGAGCTCTATCACCACCTCTGTTTGAAATCACAATTTGTGATTTCAAACTACTGCTATTTGTATCAACATCTTTATTATCAGTATTATTAGCATTATCATTTGAGATCACAATTTGTGATTTCAATAGTGTCCACTCGATTTTATTCAACTGGAATAGGAAGTCATCAGGGAATCTGTCAATATTACGTTTAACAGCTTGATTCAAAGCACGAGTCTCTACATTATACAACTCTGCCAAATCACGATCAATCATCACACGCATACCCCGAACCTCATAAATATGGTTCTTTATGGCCTCAATGTTTGTATTCTCGATTATGGTAATATCTGTGCTCATTGATTAAACGGTTCTTGTCGTTTTGCTGACGTCAGCAAAATGATCAACACTCATTTTATTGACGTCAATAAAATGATGCACCAATTGTTTTATGTCTTCACATTTCATGTGTATTCTTCCTAATCCTCTAATAACGACAACAATACGTCTCGTATAATATTATAGTGATGTTACAAAGATACAAAAATAAAATCATTTTGTGGAAAAAATATTTTCGGTGGACGTTGTTCCCGGAGATGGTTTTTGAAGGCCAATTTAACATTTCTCCCAAATGCCTGCATTGATTATTATTTTGTCGTTCCGGAAAAAATGTGTATCTTTGCAGTTTAAAAATAAAAACCAACAATTGGATTTATGAAGAAGATTGTCATTGTCGACGGCGGCCCGCGAAAGAATTTCAACACAGCCGCGATGCTGCAGAAGTTTGCTGAAGGTGTCCGTTCGGTGGGTGAAGAAATTGAGGTGAAGACGGTGCGCCTTTACGACCTTGACTACAAAGGGTGCATGTCGTGCATGGCCTGCAAAATCAAGGACCGGGCCTCGAATGTGTGCCGCTACAAGGATGCGCTGACGCCCATTCTGGAAGAGATAGCACAGGCCGACGGCTTGGTGCTTGGGTCGCCAGTATACTTCGGCGATGTGACAGGTCAGATGCACACTTTCCTCGAGCGGTTGGCGTTCCCGTGGCTCTCGTACAACGACTACAGCCTGACGGCTCCGAAGCGGATGCCTGTGGTGCTGGTGGAGACGATGAACGGCACGCCCGAGCGGAACAACAGCCAGGGCTACGGCTCGATGGAGCATTGCATCGCTGGAGCCCTCGGCCAGCCCGAGCGCCTAGTGGCCTACAACACCTACCAGGTGAAAGACTACAGCCGCTTCGAGCTGGGCGGCTTCTCGGAGGAGGCAAAGCGCCGCTACCGTGACGAGCATTGGGAGGCGGACCTGCAACGCGCCTATGAAGCCGGCCGGAAGATGGCGGAAGAATTGAAAGTTGAAAATTGAAAGTTGAAATTTCGGGATTAACGAAAACAATTCAATCAATGAAAAAGACGATACATTCATTTCTCGCGGCTGCGGTGATGGTGGCCATGCTGGCCGGCTGCGGCGACAACAAGAACCAAGACAACGACAAACAGGAAACGGCTATGAATAGCGAACTGAAAGCATTTGACGTGCAGAAAGATTTTGCCGACAACGGCTTCACCTTCTTCACCAAGAATCTCGTTCTCTGCTGCGGCGACAGCACGGAGAGCAACGCAATGACCATCGGCTGGGGCGCCATCGGCAACTACCTCGGCCACGAGCGGGCGGCCGTGACGGTGTATGTGGCGCCGGCGCGCTACACCTACGAGTTCATGGAGCGCCATCCGCGCTTCACCGTCATGGAATTCGACGACCCGGCCATCTGGCAGTATATGGGCAAGTACAGCGGCCGCGACACCAACAAAGCCGAGGCCTTGGGCCTGCATGTGGCCTATACCGAGCACGGCACACCCTACTACGAGGAGGCGAAGACCGTCATCGAATGCGAGACCATGACCGCCTGGCACCAGTCGGAGCAGGACTTCCGCAATGCGACACCCAAGGAGTGGTACGACGGCTTCGAGGCCGGCATCCACACGGTATATATCGGCGAGGTGATAGGTGCCTGGAAGAGATGATGGGGAAGGTAAAGACATATTGTTTCAGCCCTACGGGAGGCACGTGGCAGGTAGCGCAGCACCTGGGCGACCGGCTGGGTGCGCTGCTGGGCGCTGAGGTGGAATACCATTCCTACACTTTGCCGCGTGAGCGCGAGGAGCTGCCGCAGGTGGGGGTGGGGGATGTTGTCGTGTGGGCGACGCCCGTCTATGCGGGACGCATACCCAACAAGACGCTCGACTATGTACGCCGTGCCTTACGGGCCGACGGCAATCCGGCGGTGGCGCTCGTCACCTTCGGCAACCGCGCCTACGACAACGCGCTGGCCGCGCTGGTGGGCTTGATGGAGGAGGGTGGAATGCGGCCCGTCGGCGCCGCCGCTATGGTGACGCGCCACGCTTTCAGCGACACCCTGGGTGCAGGACGACCCAACGGTGAGGACCTCGCAGCCCTCGACCGTTTCGCCGCGCAGGTGACGGAGAAACTATTAACCTTTAACTCTCAACTCTTAACTGTCTCGGTTCCCGGCGAAGCACATCCCGAGAGATACTATACCCCCTTGAAGACCAACAATGCCCCCGCGGGATTCCTCAAAGCCAAGCCTTCGTGCAACAGCGCGTTGTGCACGCGTTGCGGCGAGTGCATGGAGGTATGCCCGATGGGGAGCATCGGAGCGGAAGACGGTATGCCGACCTTCGACGGCATCTGCATCAAATGCCAGGCCTGCAGGCGTCGTTGTCCCACCGGCGCCATCGCCTTCACCGACCCCGAGTATCTCTCGCATGTGGCAATGATTGAGCGCACCTTCGCCGTCCCCAAGCAGGCGGAGTTCTTTGTGGCAGAAACGATAAAATAACAGATAGATGGAGATCACGACCCTCTTGGAAACGGACGACCGAACGGCGTTGCGCAGCTGGCTGATGGAACACCACCAGACAGAACGCGAGGTGTGGGTAGCCACCTATCGTGGACGGCAGCCGATGGCCGACGCGCTGCCGTATGTGGAGGTCGTTGAGGAGGCGCTCTGCTATGGATGGATTGACTCCACCTGCAAGCGGCTGCCTGACGGACGGCTGGCACAGCGTCTCTCGCCGCGAAGGAAGAACAGCCACTGGACGGAGCGCAACCGGGAGCGGTGCAGGAAACTGGAGCAGCAGGGGTTGATGACGGAGGCAGGTAAATTGAGAATTGAAAATTGAATTCAATTTGAAGATGACTATCGATACCACAAATATGTGCTCGCACCTGCAGCGGAAGCTGTTCGACGAGAATGGCGAATACCACCATTTATGGCTGGCGATGCAGGAAGACCCGGAGCTGACGGCTGCGGTGCGCTCGCGCCAGCTGCATATCTACCGCAACGGGAAGAAAGTGCTGGTGCTGGCCGGCAAGGCGGCGCCGAAGATCATAAGGGAAGACAAACTATGTGTATTGGTTAATGAATAATGGATAATGATTAAAGGGTAATGGTTATGGAAGCAAAATTCAATATCCGTCCGGCGAGGGCCGATGAGGCAGGCCTTGTGCTGGAATTCATCAAGAAACTGGCGGCATACGAGAAATGTGCCGACGAAGTGGTGGCCGACGAGGCGACGCTGCACCACTCCTTGTTCGTAGAGCGCTCGGCCGAGGTGCTCTTCGCCGAAGAGGAGGGCGAGGTGATAGGCTTTGCCTTGTTCTTCCACAACTTCTCCACCTTCGTGGGACGCAAGGGGCTCTACCTCGAAGACCTCTTCATCCTGCCCGAGAAACGTGGTCGTGGCTACGGTAAAGCCTTGCTGAAGCACCTGGCGCAGCTGGCTGTGGAGCGCAACTGCGGCCGCATGGAATGGATATGCCTCGACTGGAACCAGTCGGCCTTGAAAGTCTACCGCAGCATAGGTGCCATACCGATGGACGAGTGGACGGTGCAGCGGCTGGACGAGGAGGCGCTGAAGCGCTTTGTAGAGGAAAACTGATAAAAAATGCAAATGAAACACATACAGTATCAAACACAAGGAACCTGCTCGGTGCTGATAGACGTTACGGCCGACGACAACGACGTCATACAGCAGGTGGCGTTCCTCGGTGGCTGCGACGGCAACCTGCAGGGTATCTGCCGACTGGTGAAAGGTCAGAAGATTGACGACGTTATAGGTAAACTCGACGGCATCAGTTGCGGAGGGAAACCCACCTCGTGCCCTGACCAGTTGTGTAGAGCCCTCGAAATGCTGAAAAGGCTGTCATAGTGAAATATAGAATACCCAATGAAACTCAGTAACGACATTATTTCCATCGAAATAACCGAACATGGCGCCGAGTTGGCGAGCCTCAAGAAAGAGGGGCGCGAATACCTGTGGAGCGGCGACCCCGCCTACTGGAACCGCCACGCGCCCATCCTTTTCCCTGCTGTGGGAAAACCTTATAATAATGAGCTGCATATAGAAGGAAATATCTATCCCATGAAGCAGCACGGATATGCCCGCGATAGCGAATTTGAGGTGATTGGCGAGGGCCTCCTGCGGATGATTGACAATGACCTAAGTGCAAGCTACCCTTATCGGCTAGGATTGGAGGCCTGCTACCTTCTGAAGGACAATACTGTAGAAATAACGTGGACGGTGGAGAACCTCGATGGCAAAGAGGCTTTCTTCCAGATTGGCGCCCATCCCGGCTTCCTGCTGCCCGACTACGACCCCGAGAAGACGATTAACGGATATGTCCGTTTCTATAGCAAGGAAGGGAAACGCATAAATCCGGCTCTTACATCAGGCCTTGAAGACGGCAACCGTGTTCCGAAAGGTGCAAATAACTTCCTGCTTCACGAGACGCCTCTTATGCCTAATACTTTCGCGCATGACGCTTTGATCATTGAGCAGGGACAAGTGGGAGCGGTACAATTGTATGACAGACATTGTGAACCCGTCTTGGCTGTGCATTGTCCTCAGGCAGAGGCTTTTGGTATCTGGGCGCCACATAAAGAAGGCTGTCCCTTCGTATGTCTCGAGCCTTGGTGCGGCATCTGCGACGCCAAAGGTTTCACCGGCGATATCTCCGAGCGCCAGTATATCCACCATCTGGCACCGAAAGAGAAATACACCTTCACCTATACTATCGAAGTGTACCGGTAGTAACAAAACGCTGCAATAGCCAGCTGCACAATCAGTATGGCGGGCACTCCATAGCGGAACTTCTTGTGCTGGGTTTTGTGGTGGAAGAGGTACATCGCCAGCAGGGCGCCGATGCTGCCGCCGAGTGCGGCGAGGAGCAGAAGCGAGGCCTCGCGCACCCGCCAATGTTTAAGGCGCGCTTTTCGCTTGTCGATGCCGTAGGTGACAAAGGTCAGCAGGTTGGCCGCTAGGAGGTAAAACAGGATTATCCGTAGGTACATTTTATCGGTTCTTGATTAAACGGGGATGTTTCCAGTAACGGAACAACCCCGTTGTATTTCATTTTCCGGCGGCGATATATTTTTTCAATGCTTTGACATAGTTCCTGAAGGCTTCCGTCCCCGATGGGGTAATCTTGCAGGTGGTTCGAGGCATTTTCCCTTTGAAGCCTTTCTCCACCGTTATGTATCCTGCTTCGGCCAGTTTGTCGATCTGCACACTCAGGTTGCCCGAGGTGGCACCTGTCTGCTCCTTCAGATAGTTGAAGTCTGCCTCGTCTACTCCGGCCAGAATGGACATGATGGCCAACCGCAGCTCCGAGTGCAGAAGTGAATCCAATTTAGGAAACATATGTTATTTGTATTGATATTTGACAATAAATCCTGTTGCCATCAGCACCAAGCCTGCAAAAGTAAAAATAAGCAATGGTTCCCAACCGGATCCCACGACATAATAAATTGCCAAACCACCGATGCCAGTTATAAATCCGGCAATTTTGATAACCCAGTTCTTGAGTACAACTCCGGTGATGCATTCCGCCAAGCCGAAAAGGAGAACCAATTCTGCTGTCAATCCATTAACTGCGGAAATAAGTCTAAAAAAGTTTGATGACACTTGAATGTAGATGAGAGTGAATGCACCTACTGCACAGGCAAAAAAGCCAAAGGTGGACCAGATGCCGCTGACAAAGCGGCTGACATCGTTCCGCACGAGTTCGCTTCCTTCCTTGCCACGCAAAAACCTCTCGGTAGGGATTCCAATGGCTGGCATCGCGAACCAAAGCCAATTCCAGGCATCTTTGTCGGTGAATTTGCAGAGCAGATAAATCGATAGTGAAAAGATGGTGAGCATTATACCCCATAAAATGAAATATTTCCCGCTGTTGCGAGTGATTTCTTTGCGGGTGTTGTTGAGAGTTTCGGTAATAAGGGACAGGCTTTCCTGAGCCGTCATTTCTTTGTTTTGTTCCATTTTTTTTAATGTTAAAATGTTTTACATTATTTTTATACATTGTGACGTTTTCAATTGCTGCGCAGCTTTCAAAAAATCACGATGCAAAAATAAACAACTTTACAATATAAACCAAATTTTTTTGAAAAATATTTTATAAATCACTGTATATTATAATGATGATTTTTAGTATATGTATTGGAATTTGTGATTTTTTGCAGGAAAAAGCATCAAAAGATAGCTAATTTGACCCTATTTTTCGCAGATGAGCGTTACCTCTACCGTGTCGCCGAAACTCTTGCCAATCCGTCGGCGGATGGCTTTGGTGATGCCGATGATGTAGCAGACATGGCCGTCGGCGTCCTTCACGCCCATATTGACCACGCTGCCGCTATAGGGTACGCCGTCGAAGGTGGCCTCCACCTTGAGTCGCCCTACGCCATACACCTCACGGATGTCGACGGGTACCACCACATAGGCGGCATCCATATTGCCGCTGCGTTCAATGCGGGCATTGAATCGATGCTCCATATTAATGTATCTTGTTGACGGTGCGTATCTTTTCAAGCATGCGGGCGGCCCAAGCCTCGTCACCAGGGAGTTGGTAGCGACAGTTGCCAGTGGGCGAAGGTGTGAATGGGGTCTCCGCATCGGGCAGGAGGGTTACGGTGCCGCGCTCGGAGAGGGTGAAGAGGCCGTCGCCCTCCACGGCGTTGATGACCACCATCGGGTCCCACATCTTTTGGCCGGTGTTGCAGTTGCAGGTCATATACACCTGCTTGACGGGGTGAATATCCGTCCAGTCGATATCGGCGATGACCTGCTCAGGGGTATACTCCACCAGTTGCCCCGTTTCCATAGGTGAGAAGATAATGTCCACATCCGATGGCCATAGGCGGAAGAAGTCTAAGGCAAAGTCGATGCCCTGCGCGAAATTGAAGTCGCCCTCGTTGGCCTCACCGAAGCGGCCGCCCTGTATGTATAGGCACTTCACTTTCTGCCGCACCAGCTCAATACCGCTAAGCGGCGAATATTCGTCGCCCACCGACTCAAGCAATTGCGCCAGACAGACGACGAAACCCACCGACACGATGCTCACCGAATGGTCAGGCTCGGCGGCCAGCAGGCGGCGGTAGAGCTGCCATCCGTCAGGCAACGAAGGATAATCCTCAACCGACCGCTGGAACATCGGGCTCCCGTCGGCAAGCGTATAGGTGGGCAACGCTTTATAGTCGATCCATACCGCCGGATTTTCGATGCCATCCTTCACCAATCCGATAGGCAATTCCCCATGACCGAAGTAAGTGTTCATCACATCGGCACAAGCAGCGCAATCCTCGCCCATGCGGTCGACTACCACGCCTAGCAGGCGGCAGCGCCCCTGATTGTGGTAGTTATAAAGCATCTCGAGGCCGAAGAGGTCGTCGGTCGACGATCCGAGGTCGGTATCGTAGATAATGGCCGGCACAGTGGCGACAGGCTCCTCGGGGTTGTTCTTATTGCACGACAGCAAAGCCTGACTGCCAACGACTATCAGGCAACATAAGATGACAACGTGCAAATGTGAGAATGTATGATTGTTCATAATTCAAAGGTGGATTTTTTTCGACAACAAAAGTACAATTTTTTTCTTATTCCGAAAAAAACAGTTATCTTTGCATCAGTTTATCGTATAATCTACCGAGACGTATAATACTCTGAAGCAGGGTCAGTTAAAGGTTCCAGATAAACACTGATAATTGACCTAATTTTTAACCAACACACAGGGTATGATACGCAAGAAAACGACCATTCTTGTCGCCTTACTGGCGGCTTTTTTCAACCGTCACCGCACAGGAGCACAACCTTTCCTTAGATGTACTTCTGCTCACGTCCGACAAAAGTAATGTTTTTTAATATAAATTCTATGTCAAAAAATCGAACCCAGCATTTAGTCTATGCTCTTATTACGGTATTCATTACCGTTCACCTGTTTGTATTTTATAGCCTGTATGTTATCGAGGGTGACAGCTTGATGCAGGCAACCGGAGCGACCTCGGTACTGCAGGCTCTCGACAGTCAGGGCGGAGTTTACATGTCCGGCACTTATCTGCCTATATGGCTGATGATTCTCATCGAGACGGTTTGCGCTTTTGTGCTTGCGGTGGCAATGGGCAGCCCACTTGCCTTCCGGTTGGCCAGCCGCAAGTTCGACCCACGCCGCAACCACCCGATGATATTCGAGTCGGCTATCATCACGGCCACCGTTTGCCTTATGTGTCCTTCGATGAGCTTGTTGGCCGATGCCTTTTATTACCCTTACTATAAAGGGTTTGACGTAATCGACTTTTTGTGTCGTTGGTTCCGATTGGTATGCTACAACCTGCCGTTTGCCTACTTCTCGCAGATGTTTTTTGTCCAGCCTTTTGTGAGGTTTGTCATACGAAGACTTTTCGCCAGTAACATAGCGCAGCGAAACAAGCAGAACATCAGCAAGACAGTCAAGCCGTCAGACGAGTCGGAAGCAATCGCCGATGTAATCATCCGCGAAGACGAGATTGCTGCTACAGATTAAAACACCAATAATAAATCACCCAAAAACAATTATTTATTATGTCAGTTACAAACTTGAACGAAATCGAAAAGGCAGATGTGCTCGTGGCAGGTCTGCGAAAACACCTCAAAGAGGCACAGGAACTTGGCATCACCACTGATGCCATCAATCGCTTGGAAGAGGCTGCAAAAGCCCTGCGGCAGAAAGATGCCGAAGTGGATGAACTACGTCGGCAAGCCACCCTTAAGGCGCATGAGAACATGGATTTGATTGCTGACCTCAAGGCACAGATGCTCACCATGCGCAAAGCCGTCAAAGCCCGCTATCCGCAATACGAGTGGATTAAGTACGGTGTGCAGGACAAGCGTTAATTCTCTCCAACAAGGTGATACGGGGCTGCGAGCATGCTCGCAGCCCCGTACTATTTTTAGGAGAATCACAAAGTGTTGATGATGGAGGAAATGTCTTCGGTGAAGGCGGTGAAGCGGGGGAGGTTTTCGAGGTAGGGCTCCGGATTGTCGCGGTTGAAGCGGACAAGGGTGGTATGGGGGAAGTGCTGCGCCATCTGCTCGAAGGGAAGGCGGATGATACCAGGAGTGTTGTAGCCGATGCCAAACTCGAGCAACAGCAGATTGCCTTGCGAGGCTTTTTGGACAAAATCGGTGTAGCGACGTGCCTGTTGATGCCAACGGAAGTCCTCAACGAATGTCTCGTCGACGCGCAGGTTCATCGCGGCGGGGCTGCCGTCGGGCATGGTGGGAATCATCTCTGTGGGGATGCGGCAGTCGTCGATGAGCGGCAGCACCTTCATCACCCAGTCGCGGTTGTCAATCAATGTCTTCGGCGTCCCGGACGCTGGCTGGAACCATCGGTAGTCGCCCTGTGTGGCAAAGATTCTCTCGGTTGCGAAACCAGCCAACTCGAACTGCCCGTCGACATTGGTTGTCACCACAAATGCCTCGGGGAAACGCCGTTGCAGCATCTTGTACAACTCGGTAGCCCCCGTGCGGTAGCGGCTGAACCAGATATGCTTGGCCCAATAGGCCCAGTATTCCTCCTGCGTCTCGAAGGGGTGGAACGACGAGGTGTAGAGGTCGGTGAAGCCGTAGCGCTCAATCCAAGGGGCAAACTCGCGGCGGAACTCCTCGCCAGCGTAGTCGATACCCGCTGCGGTTGAAAGGCCACTGCCAGCACCGATGATGATATGGTCGGCCTTACCAACCGCCTGACGAAGGAAGTCAACCCTTTCTGAGTAACTCGCGGTAAATGTCATAGTCTATGTCTTTGAAGACGTTGAAAACTACTGTGAATGCGTTATTGTGTGAATGCGTCAATGCGTAAGTGGATGTGTATTCTTTAACAGTTTGGATAGCGATCTCTGCGGCACGACGGTTTGGGAAGCGGAACTCGCCTGTGGAGATACAGCAGAAGGCTATCGAGCGACAGCCGTTGGCTTCGGCCAATCCGAGGCAGTCGCGGTAGCAGTTGGCCAGCTGACGTTCCTGTTCTTTGGTAGGTACGCCATCGGGTATGATGGGTCCCACTGTATGGATGACATATTTCGCCGGCAGGTTGTACGCAGGCGTAATGATTGCTTCGCCTGTGTTAATCATTCCACCCTTGAGAATATCATTACATTTCTGGCGCAATTGCAGTCCTGCGGCAGAATGAATGGCATTGTCGATACAGGCATGCAACGGGTGCCAGCAGCCTAAACCACGACTGTTGGCGGCGTTGACGATGGCGTCGACCTTGAGCCGTGTGATGTCCCCCTGCCAGAGGTCGTCAGATATCTCAACAATCCCCTTTTCGGCCAGCTGCGCCTGCAATTCCGCGTCCTGCGCGGCAAGGAACTCTCTGCTCAACGGCTGCGGCTCCCAAATATTACTAAGCGCCCGCAGCAGCTGTTGCTTCCTTGCCAACGTGTCAGGTATCTCCACCTCCACACGGTCCTGTTGCATCAGGTAGCGGATACAGAAGTCTATATTCTCAATCCTGCCCATGGTATTTCTCACGGTCGCTGATGATGTCGTGCAGATTGTTGTAGGCCCAATCCATGAGCTGCTGCATGACAGGCATGAAACTGCGTCCACGGTCGGTGAGGGCATACTCCACCCGTGGCGGCATCTCGGGATAGATGGTACGGCATACAAGCCCGTCGGCCTCCAGACCGCGGAGGGTCTGTGTCAGCATCTTCTGCGAGCAGTCGGGGTTGGCCTTCTCAATGTCCTTGAAACGCAGTGCGGCGTGCTCGCCGTGAGCGTCAATGTCGCTGCCGCCAAGCGTATAGAGAACGGCCAGTGTCCATTTCCCACCGATGCGTGCCAGCACATTGCGGATGGGGCACTCTGGGAAGAAAGGGTCTTTGATGAAGTCTTTGTTCATATCAATCTTTTGAATGTGCAAAGATACAACTTTTTCTTAAAACAGGCGGACAATCCGTTTTTGCCCGCCTGCCGTGATGCTGATTGTGTCAAGCCATTACCAAGTCAGCGGCTCGCCGAGGATGTTGCCGTCGGTCATGGGGCTGTCGGCCTCGGTGAAGGAATTGGCCTTGTACTGGATGCAGAGCATCGTCAGGTTCTCGCTTCCGGTGTTCTTCAGTGCACGCTTGCCTTCGGGCGACACACGGACGACCGATCCCTCGCCGACGGGGAACTGCTCGCCGTCCACCTGGTAGGTGCCTTCGCCGCGGAGGATGATGTACAGCTCCTCGTGCGTCTTGTGGGTGTGGAGGAAGCCGCTGTCCTGACCGGGGACGAGGGTCTGGAACGACAGCTCGCTGCCAGTGGCGCCGACAGCCTGTCCGACAAACACCTTCCCCTTGATGGTGACATTTGGTCCCATGGGAAGTTCGTGCTCGATAATCTCGTTCATCTTTCCCACATTTACTGCGGCATAGTTCTTGCCGATCTTGATTGTTTCAACCTGTTTCATGATTCCTGTTGTTTTATTGTTTGACGCTGCAAAAATACAATGCTTTCTGAAACCCCGCAAGAAGGCACCTCTTGGTTAGCCACTTACCTCGGGGTAAGTAATACGGTGAACAAAAGAAAGTAATAATCCATATTTAACAATCTTTAACTTCACAGACAACCACTGGGAATCACGCAAAATCATCACTATTGGTTATTGCCCGTGAGAAAATGCGTGTGTATTTTTGCAGCAGAAATCAAAACAACACATCTGCTAACAAAAAACTGATTGTCATGAAAAAAGCATTCATCCTCCTGCTGATGGCGATAGCTTATCTCGCCACATTCATCCTCGGTGCCGCGAGCGGCGCCATCCACCCTGCCTGCTATGCCTATGCCGGTGCTGTGCTGCCGCTGCTGATCGCACTCATTTACCTCTACACCACCACCCTCCTGCGCGGCTTTGGTGCCGCGACGCTGCTCAACGGTTTCATCCTTGTGCTCTTCCTTATTGCCGGCGAGGCCGACCTGGCGTTTGCCATCGGTATCGTCGTCCTTACGGCACTAGCCGAGTTCGTCCGTTGGCGCTGCGGCTACGGCACCCAGAAAGGGGTACGCTGGAGTTTCCTGCCCTTCGCCTACTCGTTCTTCGCCTACACGGCTCACTGGTGGACCGACACCGAGGGCTCGCTTGAAGCGGCCCGCGAAGAGATGCCTGCGGGCTACGACCTGCTGATGCAGCCTGTCATCGACAACATCCCCATGCTTGTCGTCGTGCTGGTGCTCACCTTCCCCGTTGCCATCCTCGCCATGCGACTGGCCGAACGGCTGCTGAAGAAAAAACTCTGAGAACAATATTTCGCACTGTGTGATATCGTCTTATTGACGGACCTCTTTCACCAGGCGGACGGAGCGGCCGTAGCCGCGGTCTTTGTCGTAAGTTATTTCCAAGTAAAATTTTCACTGCCGGCAGCCACCTCGAAGTTGTACTTGACGATGCCGAGGTCAAGCTTGGCCCAACCCACCATAGAGAAGCGAGTGTGGGCAGCGACGGTGTGATCGTTCACCAGCTCAAATTCGAACTTCTGTTGGTGCACCGCTGTGGGAGCCAGTATGGCCGCTTCCATGCCACGATGGAACCAGTCGGGCAGCGGCATCGAGGCCTTGATGAACTTCTCCAAAGGTCGCATGGAATGCTGCACACCTTGGTTGGCGCCGTAGCCGAGGGCGATGACACAATGCAGTTTCTCGCCGTCGGCAATCGCATAGCGGTCGGGCTGTTTGCCCACCGACATGCCCACCCAGCAGCTGTTCAAGCCTAAAGTCTGCGCCAGTAGCACGAGATGCTCGCCATAGTAGCCCACGGCTTCATCAGCCCCTTTGGGTGCTATCATGGCCAGGTAGTTGCGCACGCCTACGAAACGGCCATACTTAACCATGCCGCCAGTGAAGGCTTTCGGTTCATCGAGCACAAGCTGTATGTGCAGCCCTCCTTTTTGGTTGCAGATAGCAATCTCCTCATTGAGACACTTGATGATGTCAGACTCGAGAGGCTTTTCTTGATACTGCCGCACCGAATGCCGTGCGACGATGGCTTCCTGTAATGTCATATTATTCCTATTTGGGTCATCATTTCGCGGTAGTAGGCGGCTTTCTCGGAGAGGGGCATGGGGTAAGCGCGGGAGGAGGAGGGCATGCGCCATAGGTGCATCTTACGCCCGTCGATGGTAAACTCGTTAAAGGAGCCCATCGTGGGGACGGGGACACCGAAGTCGTCGGTCAAGACAGAGAAACTTTTCTGCCCGGTGCAGACAATGTCGTGACACTGGGGTATCTTGCTTAGCAGCAGCGTGATGTCGGTCTTCTCGACCACTTCCAGGTCTTTGTCGGAGGCATTGCCAGAGAGGCGTCGCACGGCACAGGCGGTGTCGTAGATGGCGATGCCGTGTTCTTCGAGCAATGCCTTGATGTTTGGCAGCCGGAAGGTTTTGTTCTCGGCATCCACCAGCCGTTGGCTGTCCCCGAAGAACACCAGCCCGAAGATCTCCCACATCATGTTGCTGCGGTTGGGGTAGAAGAAATCCATGCACCAGCGTTTCCGTGGTGGCGGGAAGCTGCCGAGCATCAGCAGGCGAGCGTTTGGCGGCAGAAAAGGTGTCAGAGGATGGCGCTCGATGTCAATCATAGTCATACAATCAGGTCGGCCAGTTGGCCGTGGGCGGCACGGACGAGGTCCTGCGGGGCGAGATGGAACTGGAGGCCGCGCTGGCCGGCGCTGCAGTAGACGCTCTCATGATCCATAAGGCTTTTGTGGAACCATGTCGGAAACTGTTTCTTCATGCCGATGGGCGAGCAGCCGCCGCGGATATACCCCGTCAGTGGCAGCAGTTCTTTGACGTGGATCATCTCCACCTTCTTGTTGCCCGTTACCTTGGCTGTTTTCTTGAGGTCCACCTCCTCGGCGCCTGGGATGACGCAGACGAAGAGGCCTGTCCGGTCGCCACGCAGCACCAGCGTCTTGAAGATTCGTTCGATGGGCTCTCCCAGTATTTCGGCGGTGTGTTCCGCGCCGAGATGCTCTTCGTCCACCTCGTAGGGGATAAGTTCATACCGCACCTTCATCTGATCCAGAAGACGTGCTGCATTTGTCTTTTTCAATCCGTTGTCTGCCATCAAAGAAACTAACGTCCAGAGGACAAAAAAATTGTAGAGAACGGAGGCTCTGAAGAAAAAAAGTCGCCCGATTCATTAAATTTTCGTACTTTTGCAAACGAAATGAGACGGAAAATGAACATATTTTTGACAGCTACTATGCTGACAATGATGCTCTTGGGTGTGACCGGAGTGTCTGTGGAGAAATGTTCATGTACGGGACGTGTGACCTTGGCCATCCCTGTGGATGATGGATGCTGTTCAGGAGAGGGAGGCTGCATGGTGGTGAAGTCTATGCAGCTCTCGGATTATGTACCCACGGCCATGGTCTCTCTTGACGTGCCTGTGCAGCCAGTGCTCTTCACCGTCATTCCGCCTCAGATTCCGGTCTTGACGACTTCAGTAGGGAAGGGGCTGGCATCGCACAGCCTCAAGGCCCCTCCGGGGGAACTGTTCACCTCTGTCGTAGTGCTGAGGGTTTGATTGCAGATGTTTCGACTCACTGTGTGAAGAAGAAATAAGACAATCAAACAATCAGACAATTTACAGTAATGAAAAAATATTTTCTCGTTGCCAGCCTCTTAGTGCTGGTTACGGCGCATGTCGACGCGCAGACAGACACCACGAGTATTCAAACGCTCCATGAGGTCTCCATTCAGCAGGAGAGGTCCGCGGGAGTGTCGCGTCTTGGCGGCGCCATCAATGGTAGCCTCATCGGTCAGGACGAGCTGTTCCGTGCTGCCTGTTGCAGCCTCGGAGAGAGTTTCACCACCAACCCTTCTGTCGATGTCAACTACAACGATGCCGCCGTGGGAGCCCGCCAGATCAAGCTCCTTGGTCTCAGTGGCCAATATGTGCAGATGCTGCTGGAGAATCTGCCCGTCACCCTAGGTGCCGCCATGCCCTACCAGTTGGGTTATGTGCCGGGAGCATGGATGAAGAGCATTTCGGTGAGCAAGGGAGCTTCGAGCGTGAAAAACGGTCCGCAGAGCATCACTGGCCAGATCAACGTCGAGTATGTGAAACCTGAAGACGAGCCAAGTCTTCAGGTGAATATTTACGGAGACAGCCGCCTCAAGGGCGAGGCGAATGTCATGGGCAACGTCCACCTCAACCACCATCTCAGCACCGAGGTGCTGGCTCACTATGAGAAGGACTTCATGCATATGGACGAAGATGGTGACGGCTGGCATGACTCGCCGGCCCTCGAACAGCTCCATCTGCAGAACCGTTGGTACTACGCCCAGGGGCGCTATATCATGCATGCGGGTTTCGGCTTTCTGCATGAGAACCGTGAGGGCGGTCAGATGAAAGATTTCTCGCCGAATCCTTATAGGGTAATGATTGAGGCTGACCGACTGGATGCCTATATGAAGCATGCCTTGCTGCTTGATGCGGAGCATAACACCAACCTCGCCCTGCTGGCTACCAGCAGCCTCTACAACCTTGATGGTTCTTTTGGTACCAAGGAATATAGCGACCGCCAGCGCAGCCTCAACACCCAGCTGGTGCTGGAACACGACTTCAACGACATCCACAACCTCTCCACAGGCCTCAGCTTCAATCTCGACCGTCTCGATGAAAAACTATTAACTATTAACTCTAATCTATTAACTGAATATACGCCCGGTGTATATGTGCAGTACACCTACAAGCCCAATCACCACCTCACAGCCATGGCCGGTCTCCGCGCCGACCGCAGCAGTCTCTACAGTCGCACCTATCTTACGCCACGTCTCCATATCAAATGGCTTCCTGTCGATTGGTTCACTCTGCGTGGCTCGGTGGGGAAAGGCTACCGCACCCCTTATGCATTGGCCGAACACCACTATCTTCTCACCTCCGGTCGGACCCTTATGGTGAATGACTTGCAGCAGGAGGAGGCATGGAACAGTGGTCTCAGCTGCGCTTTCTACATTCCTCTTTTCGACCGCACGCTCACCCTCAACGCCGAATACTACTACACAGACTTCATCAATCAGGCCGTCGTCGATTACGACAGTGATCCCACTGCCATCACCATTGACAACCTCAATGGAAGTTCCTACTCGCATACCCTTCAGGTCGATGCCAACTATGACCTCACCGAGGATCTCAATGCCCTCGTGGCTTTCCGCTACAACCGTGTCATGAGTACCTATGGTGGACAGCTGATGGAGAAGCCCCTTCAAAGTCGTTACAAAGGCCTTGTCACCCTCAGTTGGAAACCCATGCTGGCCCTGTGGCAAGTGGACTTCACACTACAGCTTAACGGTGGCGGCCGTGTGCCAGCCTATATTCCCGTAGGCGAGATGCTAGCTGTCAGCAGAGACTTCCCCGCCTATCTCCAGCTCAACCTGCAGCTCACGCGCGAGTTCCGCCACTTCTCGCTCTATATCGGTGGCGAGAATCTCACCAACTACCGTCAGAAGAACCCTGTCATCAATGCTGCCAATCCGTGGTCCTCCACCTTCGACCCCACTCTCGTCTGGGGACCCGTCCACGGCATCATGGCCTATGCTGGCATACGTTTGAACCTTTGATAAATAATAAATAGAAAACAATAAAAAAGAAATTGATATGAAACAAACCCTTTTAATCATCCTATCCAGCCTGCTGCTGATGGCTGGAGCCAAGGACCTTCGCGTGCTTGTGATGACCCCCACTCCCCAGATGCACTGTGAAAGCTGCGAGAACAAGATCAAGAAAAACCTCCGCTTCGAGAGTGGCGTGAAAAAAATCGAGACCAGCATCAAGGAGCAGACCGTCACGGTGACCTACGACGCCACGAAAACCGACGTAAAGAAAATCCAGGCGGCCATGAAAGAAATCGGCTACGAGACAAAAGTTGTCTCCGACACACCGAAAGAGAAAGACAAGAAGAAGTGATTAAAGCAATGAGGCGTTAATATGTCGTCAGGCTGTCGGGGTTGATTTTAGGGATGTTGACATCCTCATATTTCGGCTCCGGCTGGTCGATAGTTATCTCCTGCTGCCGTTTCTCCATAAATTCCATCAGTTCCTGCTCGGTGATGTCAACGGCCTTCATGTTCTTACGGTTGTAGTAGCGCAGGCACTCAGCCATGTAGCAGGCCCACTTGCGCAGACTGTGAATCATCAGCAGTTTCTGCCGCATGCCGGGGTCGCGGGCAATCTTGGCAGCTCTTGTCTCGCCAGGATATTGGTCGGGATGCGAGGCTATCTCGTTGAAAGTGTTCGTCAAATCCTCTTGGATATTATTCCATTTCTCCTCACAGAGATGCATCAGGGAAAAGCTTTTGCCCACCATGTCGATGAATTGGAAGTTGCCCATGTTCTTCCACGTCTCAATGTTGTTGGAGAAGATGCTTTCGGTGGTTTTGTCGTAGTTGATATAATTAATATTCTTGGCCTTCGCTAGAATGGGCAGCAAATCATCCTGATCCATCACGTCTAACGAGTCTTTCGGAATGTTCAGCAGCCATGCAGTGGCAGTGTCGGCGTTTGCCGCCAGAACCCATGCGGTGTCAAGCTGTTGCGCGAAGGCCTCGATGTTGCTCATCACCATCAAGGCGGTCAGGCGACGGTCTTTGGCACGTTGCTGTTTTTCGATAAATTGCGCTGTGCCGAAGGTGAGCACCAACGACACGGTGGTGCCGAGCACCAGCATGCCGAGTTGTTTCCAAAATCCGCCGCGTTTGCCTTTACCGCTAACTTCCGGTGTAGTGACATTGTTAGAAGTATCCATTCTTTCTAGATTTCCTTTATTCCTAGTTTATGCCCCATGCGGTCCTGTTTGGTCTTGAGGTAGCGTTCATTGTATTTGTTGGGCTCGATGACGATGGGGATAATCTCTGTCACTTCGAGACCATAGCCCTCCAGGCCTGTACGTTTCACGGGGTTGTTGGTGATGAGACGCATCTTGGTGACATGCTGGTCGCGGAGGATTTGGGCACCGATGCCGTAGTCGCGCTCGTCGGCTTTGAAACCAAGCTTGAGGTTGGCGTCGACAGTATCAAGTCCCATCTCCTGCAGATGATAGGCTTTGAGTTTGTTGACCAGTCCAATGCCGCGACCCTCCTGACTCATATAGGCGATGAGGCCTTTGCCTTCTTTCTCGATCATCTGCATGGCGTGGTGCAGTTGGTCTCCGCAGTCGCACTTGCAGGAACCGAAGATATCGCCCGTGGCACAACTACTGTGAACACGCACTAGGACAGGTTCTCCTTCTTCCCATTCGCCTTTCTTGAGCACCATGTGGGTGTTGCCGTTGTCGAGCTGGGTATAGGCGATGAGTTGGAAGTTGCCCCATTGTGTGGGCAGGAAGACCTCCTGTTCTTTGCGGATGAGGGTCTCGTGGGCGATGCGGTATGCGATAAGGTCTTTGATGGTGACGATTTTGAGGCCGAACTTCTTGGCCACTTCCTGCAGCTGGGGCATGCGGGCCATAGTGCCGTCGTCGTTGATAATCTCGATGAGTGCGCCGGCGGGATAGAGTCCGGCGAGGCGGGCCAGGTCGACGGCAGCCTCGGTGTGGCCGGCACGGACCAGCACGCCGCCGTTGCGGGCGCGCAGGGGGTTGATGTGGCCGGGACGCCCCAGCTGGTCGGCTTTGGTGGCGGGATCGGCGAGGGCGCGGATGGTGCTGGCGCGGTCGTGCATGCTGACACCCGTGGTGCAGCCGTCGAGCAGGTTGTCGACAGTGATGGTGAAGGGGGTGCCGAGGAGAGAGGTGTTGTCGTGTACCTGCATGTCGAGCTGTAGCTCGTGGCAACGCTGCTCGGTGATGGGAGCACAGAGCACGCCGCGGCCGTTCTTGAGCATGAAGTTGACGGCCTCCGGAGTGATTTTCTCGGCAGCCATGATGAAGTCGCCCTCGTTCTCACGGTCTTCGTCGTCGACCACAATCACAAACTTGCCCTCGCGAAAATCCTCGATGGCTTCTTCTATAGTGTTGACTTTAAAATCCATAGGTATAGACGGTCTATTTTTTTTCTGTTGCAAATATACAAAAAAAATTTCATGCCGTTGTAGAGATTTGGCGAAAAGCCTGTTATATTAGTTTATATGGGAGGGTGAAATTGCCATGATGCAATAAATCGGGAACAAAAACGTTATCGTAGCATGAAAACAACAATGATGATACTGACAATGGCTATCGCATTGGCCTCGTGCGGAAGATTTGATGCGGTGGCCCAAACTGGCCGTTTTTCGGCCGATTCGACGGAGTATATCGTCACCATCGATGGCCGCGAGGAGGCCTTCCCGCTGGCCTTCAGATCCGAGAACTCGCGCGTTTACTACCGCTGCGAGAGCTTCACCGAGCACGACACGCTCTTCTTCGACCGCGAATACGAATTCTACCGCTGCGACACTTGCCGCGAGACCGAACTGACGGTGGTAAACCATTTCCTCACACCCCGCACCGACCCCAATCACGACAAGGCCGTTTGCGGCAATTGCTCTGCCTGGGACCTAGAGAAATACAAAGAATACTATGAAGAGACCTACGCCGGTATCTTTTCCCTGGATTCCATAGGCCAACTGATACCGCAGGACCTCGGCGACGTCCCTCGTATGTGGTACCCCCTGCTGAAGCGTGAGGGAAGCTATTATCTCAGCTTCGACTATCCCTACCCATTTGAACTCACCGACAGCCTGATTATCTTCCAATACATGGAAATCGACATCTCTCCGCTATACAATTTCCAGAAAATCAGCGATGACGAATACTGCTTTGACTATACCGTAGGCAGCGAAAACCGGTATCATGTCTCTTTGCGCCGCAGCAGCAAAAATCGCGACCTTTGGCTGGAGGTCACTACCTCGCCCGACGATGAGCATTATATCAATTACGATGCATGCACTCCACTGGAGAGCATTGGTAGCTTCGACTACATCAACTACCGCACCGGCAACCACAAGCCCATCGGTCTCTGCACCTACGAGGAGACCTCGCCAGACGATTTTTAGAATAGTTTTAACATTTATTAAGTTAATTTCTCGACGCCAAAACCATCCAAGGCACCTTTCCAACCGAAAGGTGCCTTTTTTCGTACATAACGCTAAGTATAATAACCGTATGAACTCCCTACCATCTCCTTACAACTCCTAACCAACTCCTACCACGGTAGGTGTTGGTAGGTCTTTCGTAGGGTGATGGTATTTAAGAGTTGTTAACAATTACCATCGGAAGGGGGTGGCGAAATAAAATTTGGCCGTTTGGGAAAAAGTGCGTATCTTTGCAGATTACTTTTTGAGGAAACATCTATGAAAATTGCACTGATAGGATACGGAAAAATGGGGCATGCCATCGAGGCGCTGGCCGCTGAACGCGGCCACGGCGTCACCGTCAAGATAGACAAGGACGACCCCTGGCCCGAGAAGATAGAGGCCGACGTGGCCATCGAGTTCACCACTCCGAAGACAGCGACAGCGAACCTGCTGTGTTGCATGGAAAAGGGTGTGCCCGTGGTGTGCGGCACCACAGGATGGTATGCCGACTATGAAAAGGTCATTAGCGAATGCAAGGCCCGCAACGGACGTCTGTTCACCGCCACCAACTTCAGCATCGGGATGAACATCATGTTTGAGCTGAACCGTCGTCTGGCCGAACTGATGAAAGGGCGCACGGACTACAAGGTAAGCATCAGTGAGACACACCACATACATAAGCTCGACGCACCGAGCGGCACAGCCATCACCCTGCAAGAACAGATAGTGGCAAACGGAGAGCGGAGCGCGGAAAGCATTCCCATTGCCTCGTTCCGCGAGGGCGAGGTGCCGGGCACCCACACTGTGGTGTACGACAGCGCGATAGACACGCTGACGCTGACCCATGAGGCTCACAGCCGCCAGGGATTGGCGGTGGGAGCTCTCATGGCGGCCGAATGGCTTGTGAAGGCAGCCCCAGGGGTGTATACAATGCAGGATATGTTGCAATGAGTCAGGCAAATGATTGTGTGATACAGATGAGCGAAAAAAGAATAAAATCCGGAAGGGTGAATCCATGGGTGATTTTGTTGCTCAGCGTGCTGCTGCTTGTCGCCGTTGCAGCCAGTTGCCTTTTCGGATCTGTGAATCTCAGCTGGAAAGATCTTTTACAGTCGGAAATCTTTTGGAACTTGCGTTTGCCAAAGACTATTGTGTGTATGATTGTAGGTGCTGTTTTAGCTGTCTGTGGAGCCGCCTACCAAGGCATTTTCCGCAATCCGTTGACAGACCCCTATGTTCTGGGAGTGTCGAGTGGAGCGTCTCTGGGGGCTTCTGTAGCCATCTTGCTGGGACTTGACGCAATTCTATGGGGTGTGGAAGGGATGGCTTTAGTGGCTGCGTTGCTCACAGTTCTGCTCATCTACAGAATTGCTTCCATTGGCAACCGCATGCACACCACCACGCTGCTCCTCACAGGTGTCTGCCTGACACTGCTTATCTCGTCAATCATCTCCTTTCTCATAGTGCTCAACCCCCATAAAATGAACAATATCATCTTCTGGACCATGGGGGGATTCAATACTGCATTCGTGGAAGATATTTATGTGCTGGCACCTGTCGCCGCAGTGGGTATCGGTGTAGTGCTTTGGTATAGCCGTGACCTTAATCTGCTGTTGGCCGGCAGCGAGGAGGCCAAAAGTATGGGGGTCGAGGTGGAGAAGGTGAAAAGAAACCTGCTGCTCTTCACCACCCTCATGGTGGCTTTTGCAGTGAGCATCTGTGGTGTGATAGGTTTCGTAGGACTCATCGTTCCCCATGCCGTGCGGCTGGTGACGGGTCCTGACAATCGCAAGGTGGTACCTTACTCCATGTTCTGCGGAGCCATTTTTTTACTGGTGTGTTACACCATAGCGCGTTTGCCATATTGGTCGGGTGAACTCCCTGTGGGGTCGTTGACCTCTATGGTGGGCGCTCCGCTGTTCATCTATCTACTCTACAAAAACAAGAAATCCTACTGATTGCTATGATAGAACTGAGGCATCTGACAGTGAATTTCGGAGAGAAAGCCATCCTCCAGGACCTTTCCTGCTCCGTCGCCGACCACCGCATCACCGCTGTGATGGGTCCCAACGGCTGCGGTAAGACGACATTGTTGAGGTGCATCGATGCCATGCTGAAGCCCACCGAGGGTATGGCACTCATCGACGGGGTGCCGGTACAGGATTTTTCCGCACGTGCCCTGGCACAGAAGGTGGCTTTCGTGCGGCAGCAGGCGCAGACCGACTTCGACTTCTCGGCTTTCGAGACGGTTCTTATGGGGCGCAACCCCTACCAGCACCGACTGCAGAACGAGTCTCAGGCCGACTGGGACATCGTTGAACGCTGCATGCGGCAGACCAACACTTGGCACCTCCGTTTCGCCAAGCCTGGTCAGATGAGCGGTGGCGAACTGCAGCGTGTGATGATAGCACGCGCACTGGCGCAACAGACTCCCGTGCTGCTTATGGACGAGCCGGTGTCGAGCCTTGATATCTCGCATCAGTTGGAAATCATGCACCTCCTCCGCAACGCTTCCGAAAAGACCATCCTCATCGTCATCCATGACCTCAACCTGGCTCTCCAGTTCTGCGACGACCTACTGCTTTTCCATTCAGGCCATCTGCTCTTTCAGGGACCTGTCGCCGACGGCCTCACGCCGGAGAATATACGCACCGTCTATGGGGTCCCCTCCCATATGGCCGACGGCAGAATCATTTTCGACTATTGAAAAAGCAAAGCCATGAAAAAGAATAGATGCATCCTCCTTCTGGTCCTGGTTCTCATGACATCGCTTTTGCGGGCACAGGAAGTAACCTGCATCAACCCCGACTCCGTCATCAGCGAAGCCACGAAGTACATAGGGGTGCCCTACAAGTGGGGCGGCAAGACCCCCAAGGGTTTCGACTGCGCCGGGTTCACCCGTTTCATCTACGGGAAGTTCGGAGTGTCGCTTGCCCCCTCGGCGGCACCGCAATACAAAGTGGGTATCAAGGTCAAGAAAAACGAACTTGCCGTGGCCGATCTGGTGTTCTTCGGCGGTCGCCGTCACCTTAAGACTATTGGCCATGTAGGTATCGTTACCTCTGTGGGGTCCGATGGCAGTTTCGAGTTCATCCATGCTTCCAGCACAGGCATCCGCATCACCTCTTCCAAAGACAACTACTATGTCAAACGCTATATCGGAGCCTGCCGTGTCATCGACCGCGAAGAGGTGGACGAAGCCGGCCTGCTCCGGCAGCCCGTCGACACCATCACCCGCGACAGTCTATACACCATCGCCATGGTTGGCGACATGATGCTCGGCACCCTCTACCCCAAGCCTATGCTTCCGCTCAGCGAGGGTCGCCATCTCTTCGACGATGTCCGCACCGTCCTCTCTTCGGCCACCATTGCCGTGGGCAACTGCGAGGGAGTGCTCTGTGGCGACGATATCCCCTGTGACAAAGAAGAGGGGGAGTATACCTTTGCCTTCCGCATGCCTCCCACCTATGTCGGCCTTTTCAAGGAGGCAGGATTCGATTTCCTCAGCCTGGCCAACAATCATAGCTACGATTTTGGAGCCGAGGGCGTGAAAGAGACCATGGCGCTCTTCGACAGTGTCGGCATCCGCTATGCTGGCATCAAGGGTTTATGCCACACTGCCCTCCTGCAGCGCGACAGCGTCATCTATGGCTTCTGCGCTTTCGGACACAATAGTTATACCTGTCGTCATCAGGACACTGCTGCCGCCCTGGCCACCATACGGGCCTTGCGTGACTCCTGCGACATCCTCATCGTCTCCTTCCACGGCGGTGCCGAGGGTCGCGACCAGGTTCACCTCCCACAAGGCGAGGAGATCTTCCTCGACGAGAATCGTGGTGCACCGCGTTCCTTCGCTCATCTATGTATCGACAATGGCGCCGACATCGTCTACGGCCACGGACCTCATGTCTGCCGTGCCGTGGAAGTCTACAAAGGCCATTTCATCGCCTATAGCCTTGGAAACTTCTGCACCCCGACGGGTATCAGTGTCTCCGGCCCCCTCGGCTACGCCCCTGTTGTTACCATCCGCGTCAATGGCGACGGACTCTTGATCGATGGCCGCATTCATTCGTTCATACAGCCATTCCGCAAGGGCCCGCGGCGCGACAAGAACAACAACGTGGCAAAAAACATCCGCGCCCTCACCATCGAGGACTTCGAGAATCCTCATATCCGTATCGAGGACGACGGCACCTTCCAGCCTGTTGAGTAATACGACGATAGGTTCCTGTTAGTCTTTTTTAAGACTATTTTATTTGGCAGGTAACAATATTTTGTGTATTTTTGCATTGTTTTTACTCACTATACATCGAACACTCATGATAAAACATACTGAACGTATCCTGTTGTTTTTGGCTTTGTTGACACTCCCCCTGGTGGCCTCGGCACAGTCCGACGAACCTGTAAACAGAAACGAAAAATCCGAAATCAAAGTCAATAAACTGGATGTCATTTATGAGGATGAGGAATATGAGGGGGTAGTCATCGATAACCGCAACGACAAAGAAACCGAAAACAACCTGTATCAGCCTCCTTTCATTGTCGATCCCGATGAGGAGTACGACGAGGAAGACGAGATCCCGTCGGTGTTCTCCATCGACGACGACGGAGTCGATAGCGAGGAGGATATCCTCTTCGAGGGCTTCGACACGGCAGCCATACACCTCCCCAAACTGGATGTCAGCACCATCACCGCCCCTATTCTCGTGCAGCTCTGTGACAAAGAACGTGGCGAGAAGTTCACCTGGCCAACCCCGTGGTCGGCACGCCCCTCGTCGCATTTCGGCCCCCGCCGCCGCCGTTTCCATTATGGCCTCGATCTGGCGCTGCCTACAGGTGAGCCCATCTATGCCGCCTTCGACGGCGTGGTGCGCATCTCGAAAAGGAACAAGAGCTACGGCCACCTGGTCATCATACATCATGCCAACGGCCTCGAGACCTACTATGCCCACATGTCGGAACGGCATGTTTCGGCCGGCGACCAAGTGAAGAGTGGCGACATTATCGGTCTCTGTGGCAATACTGGCCGCAGCCGTGGCAGCCACCTACACTTTGAGATACGCTACATGGGCAACGCCATCAACCCCGAGAATGTCATCGACTGCTCCACTCACGACCTCATCAGCGACCAACTCTCACTCACCTCCTCTTCTTTCCGCAAGGTGGCAAAAGGAGGAAAGGGAGGCAAGGGTGGCGAAGGCTCTGGTGGCACTTGGTATCGGGTGCGCCAGGGTGACACCCTCGAGAAGATAGCACGCCGCAACGGTACCACCGTCAAGCGTCTTTGCCAGCTGAATGGTATCAAGCAGAACAAGATACTCCATCCGGGAGACAAATTGAAGGTCAGCGGCAGTGCAGCTTCCTCGAAGGGCTCCACCGCCAAGGCGGACAGTGGAAAGAACAAGACTAAAGGAGGCAACGCCTCTTCTTACACTGTGCGCAAGGGCGACACCCTCTCCAAGATAGCCTCCAAAAACGGCATCAGCGTCAAGGAACTCTGCCGTCTCAACGGCATCCAGGAGACCTCCACCCTTCGTATCGGACAGAAACTAAAACTGAAATGAGACTCGACATCCTAACCCTCTTCCCGAACATGATGACCATGTTCTTCGAGGAATCCATCCTCAAACGGGCACAAAAAAAAGGGCTCGTCGAGGTATACTTCCACGACCTCCACGACTATTCGCTCACCAAATACGGCTCTGTCGACGACTACCCCTACGGTGGCGCCGCCGGCATGGTGATGGCTGTGGAACCCTTGGCCAACTGCATCGAAGGGCTCCAGAAGGAACGCCACTACGACGAGGTCATCTATACTGCCCCCGACGGCGAAATGCTCTCGCAACCAATGGCCAACCAGCTGTCGCTGACAGAGAACCTGATGATTCTCTGTGGCCACTACAAGGGTGTGGACGAGCGCATCCGCGAACACTTCATCACCAAGGAGATCTCCATCGGCGACTATGTCCTCACCGGTGGCGAGCTGGCCACGGCGGTCATCGCCGATGCAGTCATCCGTCTCGTCCCGGGAGTCCTTGGCGACGAGCAGTCGGCCCTCGGCGACTCTTTCCAGGACGGCCTCGTGGCGCCGCCGGAATACACACGCCCCCCGGAGTTCCGCGGATGGCGCGTGCCCGACGTCCTCCTCTCCGGCAACCACGCCAAGATAGAGCAGTGGCGCCTCGAGCAGGCCATTGCCCGCACCAAAGAACGCCGCCCCGACCTCTACCTGGCATACCAGGAACAACCCTCTGTCGATATTCATGAAATGCCGGAGCCTCCTGCCCCGCTCATGTATGGCCCGCCGGAGGACACATTCCGCCCCGACCTACTGACACATTAACACAAGGACACATTAACGCAATATAAAGATATGACAGAATTCGAAAAATACGCCACCCGTCACCGTGGCATCAGCAGCACCACCTACGCCAAATACACCTCGGCCATCAACAACTCGCTGACCCCCTACATTGTCGAAGAGCGCCAGCTCAACGTGGCCCAGATGGACGTCTTCAGCCGCCTGATGATGGATCGCATCATCTTCCTCGGCACCGCCATCGACGACTACACCGCCAACGTCATTCAGGCCCAGCTGCTCTTCCTCGAGAGCGTCGACCCCGAGAAGGACATCCAGATCTACCTCAACTCCCCCGGAGGCTCCGTCTATGCCGGCCTCGGCATCTACGACAC
>JAEEGF012500149.1_pt1 | contig 30143 bp, 22 predicted proteins | sample 9134171 | NCBI WGS metagenome assembly JAEEGF01 (sample SAMN16246542, study PRJNA631951) | gut metagenome | biome: gut microbiome; feature: rumen; material: AP-attached | host: Bos | place: Iran: Karaj | collected 2018-10 | reverse complement strand
CAGTCTTCTGCTTCGCAGAATCCTGCATGTGCTTCGCACATGGCGCGCTTCGCGTCGCGTATCCTCGCTACGCTCGGACCACGGGGCCCTCATCTGCTTCGCAGATGCAATCCCATGGCTATTTTGTTGCGCTTTTGTTATGCGTTCGGTGCTACTATACCCCAAGATGATGAATAATAGTGTTTTTAGGAGGAGATAGATATGCCAAAATTCAGAAGTGTTCAGGAAATGATGAATGCCTTTTCTTATGAGGGTAAAGCGGATGCTAAAAGAAAAGCGATGATAGCAGAAGGATTGGGCTATACTTTTATGAGTGATGCCGATACGAATAAATACAATTCAATGCTGGAGAGACTGAATCCTAATAAGCTGAAGAATAAGGCTTTTAAGGAGGCCGGACTGCATAGTGATGCGCCAGTTCGTCAGGCAATCGCATTTACCTGCTACCTTATGTCTAAAAAAAATATGAGCTTTTTGGAAGCGATTGATTTCGTTCCGGGAGTGGCAGGATTCGATGATACTCTTGCGGAATTCCACAAGTTCCTTGACGAGCATCCTGTAAAGAATCTTGATAGTGATACTACGGAGAAAAATATCGGTGAATGGACAGAGATTTTCATGAAGGCTGCTGATAAGTTTTCTGAATATAAGTTTCCTGATATTAATTATATGAATACGGAGGAAGTTAAAAAGCACTCCTACGAATTTATGAGACTTACAGAATTCGAGATCAATTATTCACAGGAATTCGACAGATTGACGGGTGAAAACAGGTCGTTTGCCGAGAAGAAGGCCGGAAGTGCAAAAAAACTTGGTGATGCGAGAAATAAGGTTGAAGCAATACAGAATATTACTATAGGTCTTTCGGAGGCGTATTTTCACCCACAATTCAGTCCGGATCAATATAAAGTGAGTGGGGACGGATGGTTTAACAGGTTTGCTACGGACAGAATAAAGTTTGGTTTGGGATCTGGACAGCAGATTGGTGGAAAGAGTATTGGCGAGATCAGAGAAGAGACCGGAGTGAAAGGCTTATACAGTATCCTGACAACAGCGATTAAGTCGCCTGTTACACTGACAAATGAAGAGGCGAAAAATTTCTTTATCAAAGGACTTACACCTGAAAAAGAGAAGGAATACATAGAAGCTATCCGTAAATCCGAAAATACTGTCAGGACAGAATACAATTCGAGCTTTCAGTTGTCGGAATTTGAAGGCTTTTGTGAAAAGTTAGCAGTAAGAGCAACCAAGGATACAATCCCATGGAAGGACGTGTTTGATGCTGAAAATGACCCGGCTGAGCTTGTGAAAATAGTAGGCTCTGACAAGGGCAAGGAAGTAAGAGCTGCGCTTCAGGACAGCTTTGGTGCTTTCCTTATGGGTGCAACAAACCCACAGATATGGGAACTTAAAAACATTGAAAGTCCGACCAATATTTTCAAGATAGGCGGAAAGACTCCGGAAGAGCTCTGGGGTGATAAGGTTAAGAATCTTCCTCAGTCAGACAAAGAAATATATTACCAGACTATGATCGTGAAGGAAGCTGCAACCGGCGTTAGGCCGATCACGGCAGGCCTTTATTTTGTAGATGATAAGTATAAGCTTACGTATATAGATAAACCGGTAGTAAGCGATACTAAAACCCAGATCAGGGAGTTCGCGTTCTTTAAGGGTGTTACAAACCTGAATCAGAAGCTTGCATCTATCAGGAAACGTCTTGCTTCAACAGGCGAGACCGGTAAGTCAGAGTTCAAGGCGATGCTGAAGGCTCTTGATAAGTGTATCAAGGCCACTGACATCACGAAGGATAATGATGCGACTTTTGAAAAAATCCTTGATAGTATGAGTGAGCTTAATAAGGCGTCTAAGGAATACTACAAGACACATACAGGTATAAGAGGTATGTTCAAGGCTCATTATGAGAATGGAAAGACCAGACTTGGCATTTCTGACGATCTTAAGGGTATGCTTGCTTCTGAAGCAGATAAGCTTAAGGATCTTTCGGCCGGACTTGACTTTACTCTTGATAAGGTAAACTTTGCAGGAAGCTTTGGCGAGAGAAAGTATCAGATGTTTACTAAGTGGAAAAAGTTTAAAACGATGTCAACCCTAAGAGCTGATGGTCGTGAAAATACACTTCAGAATCTTGATGATAAGTCGCTTAAGGCACCGAATGATCTTGCTGATAAGTATATAATAGATGCTGAGAAGAAGGCTGACATGAGAAAGCTTCTTAACGAAACTTATCTTACAACATCTAAAGGTGAGAATCTTGAAGCAGGCTTTGGCGGTGCATTCTCTGAGGTTGCTCCTCTTGCCAAGAAGTTTGTCTACAGAGAGTACAGTAAGATGATCAGAAGGGCAGGCCTTACAGAAAAGGCTCCGAAGGTTGGAGAGCTTGAAAAAATATTCGTTAAGGATAAGTTCCAGGAGACCTTCCATGGTCAGGTTGATGAGCTGATCGCAAATAAGAATTTCAGAAAGCTTGCAGAGAAGGATCCTAAGCATTGCCTCGAGAAGTGGGCTAAGATGGCTAAGAATATTAAGAAGCCGGCTCCTGAGAAGGCTCCGGAGGAAGCTAATATGGCTCCTAAGAAGGTTGTTAAGGAAGAAAATAAGGCCGGTCGCGGAATGGGTGGCTTTTAAACTTAAAGTATAATAATTCGGGCGTTCCCTTGGTGGGACGCCTTATTTTTATCTATTTTTATTTGACATCTTAAGACGTGTGAATCTATAATAATGTCGATTAAGTTGTTTCTAAATGGAGGCAGATATGAGACATTTGATAGATCCTATAGATATATCGGTTAAGGAACTCGACAAACTCCTCAACCTGTCACTTGATATTATTGATAATAAAAGCAAATACAGCGAACGTTGTAAGGGTAAGAAGATAGCTACCCTTTTCTATGAACCAAGTACCAGAACACGTCTTAGCTTTGAAGCAGCGATGCTTGAGCTGGGAGGTTCCGTGCTTGGTTTTTCTTCGGCCGATTCATCCTCTGTAAGTAAGGGCGAGAGCATAGAGGATACCGTAAGAGTTGTCGGCTGCTTTGCGGATGTTATCGCTATGAGACATCCAAATGAAGGTGCACCTATGCTTGCATCCATGTATTCACCGGTTCCTATCATAAATGCCGGTGACGGAGGACACAATCATCCAACCCAGACACTTACAGACCTTCTGACCATACTTCGCGAGAAGGGCAGACTCGACAATATGACGATCGGTCTCTGCGGCGATCTGAAGTTCGGCCGTACCGTACATTCCCTTGTCAAAGCAATGTCTAGATATAAAGGGATCAAGTTTGTATTTATCTCTCCGAAGGAGCTGAAGGTTCCGGATTACATCATCAGCGAAGTGGTTGAGCCGGCTGAGATCCCTTACGAAGAGGTTACATCTCTCGAGGATAATATCGACAAGCTCGATGTCCTTTACATGACCAGAGTTCAGAGAGAGCGTTTCTTCAACGAGGCAGACTATGTCAGACTGAAGGATACCTACATCCTCGATAAGGCAAAGCTTAAGGATGCTAAGAAGGATATGATCATCCTTCATCCGCTTCCAAGAGTTAACGAGATAGCAACAGAGGTGGATAATGATCCGAGAGCTGCTTATTTCAGGCAGGTTTTGAATGGAAAATACGTCAGAATGGCGCTTATCCTCACGCTGCTCGATCTGGCATACTAGGAGGTTTTATAATGAAGATAGACAGTATTCAGAACGGAATAGTTCTTGACCATATCACAGCAGGCAAGGCCATGCAGATTTACTACGATCTCGGCCTCGACAAGCTTAACTGCAGCGTTGCTCTGATCCAGAATGTTAAGAGTAAGAAGATGGGCAAGAAGGATATCATCAAGATCGACCAGACCATGGATATCGACCTGGATGTGATCGGATATATTGCACCGGAGGTTACGGTCAGCATCATCAGGGACGGCGAGACCATCGAGAAGAAGAAGGTTGACCTTCCGAAGAAGCTTGTAAATATTAAGAAGTGCAGGAATCCTCGCTGTATAACAGCGGTTGAGAAGGGAATCCCTCATATTTTCAAGCTGACAGACGAGAAAAACCGTGTTTACAGATGTATTTACTGCGAAGCAGATAAATAAAAGATTTACAAATTGCCTGAATGTGTTATAATTAGGTGATTATGTGAAAATTTGCATGATAATAATATCGGATCATCCATGTATTTTCTGGGGAGAAGAAGTTTACATGGTGTCTTTTGATTATTTATAAATGTGGGAGCCTTATAGTTATGGAACAGTATGCGATAAAGGGTGGCAATGCATTAGAGGGTGAGGTTACAATTGCCGGTGCCAAAAATGCAGCGCTTGGAATACTTGCAGCAGCGATTATGACCGATGAGAAGGTCACTATCGAAAATGTACCTGATGTAAGTGATACGAGAACACTTCTGGCAGCTATTCAGGATATTGGAGCAACAGTTGAACATATAGATAAACATACAGTTACCATCTGCGGTAAGAATATCGTGGGTGATGACACTCTCTGCGTTGACGGCGTTCATATCAGAAAGATCAGAGCATCTTACTACCTTATCGGGGCCCTGCTCGGAAAGTACAGATACGCTAACGTCGCACTTCCGGGAGGCTGTGATATCGGTTCGAGACCTATCGATCTTCACATCAAGGGCTTTGAGTCCCTGGGTGCAGACGTAAATATAGTATCAGGCGGTAAGATAGTTGCGAGAGCTGATAAGCTTGTCGGTAAGCACATCTACCTCGATACCGTTTCGGTAGGCGCAACCATAAATATCATGCTTGCGGCAGCACTTGCCGAGGGCAAGACAACGATTGAGAACGCAGCGAAGGAGCCACACATAGTTGACGTGGCAAACTTCCTTAATACAATGGGTGCCAACATCAAGGGCGCAGGTACCGATGTCATCAGAGTAAGAGGAGTTGCAAAGCTTCACGGAGCTGAGTATTCCATCATTCCTGACCAGATCGAGGCAGGAACCTTCATGGCGATGGCAGTGGCAACCAGAGGAAACGTCCTCATCAAGAACGTTATCCCTAAGCATCTTGAGGCCATCTCATCAAAGCTTATCGAGATGGGCGCAACAGTTATCGAATATGATGATTCGGTAAGAGTCATGGCGGACGGCGTGCTTAAGCCGACACAGATCAAGACTCTTCCGTATCCGGGATTCCCGACAGACATGCAGGCTCAGATGGCTACAACACTTGCCATAGCTAGCGGTACAAGCGTGGTCACAGAGAGTATATTTGAGAACCGTTTCAGATATGTTCACGAGCTTCGCAAGATGGGCGCAAATATCCAGGTTGAAGGAAACGCAGCCATCATTCACGGCGTTGAAAAATACATGGGAGCCAGCCTTGTGGCATCAGACCTCAGAGCAGGAGCAGCGCTTGTTATCGCGGCGCTTGCAGCGGACGGCTTCAGTACAATAGATGACATTAAATACGTTAAGCGTGGTTATGAAGATTTTGACGGCAAGATCAGAGCGCTTGGCGGAGAGATAGAGATAGTTGATTCTGACAGAGATGTTCAGAAATTCAAACTGAAAATAGGCTAACGAATATACGCCATCGCCAAACGGCGGTGGCTTTTATTCTATAAAATACCATGAGCCGTATCATTAGCGGCGGAAAGGCGGTTTAAAAATGGCAAAGAAAACTTATTACATCACAACGGCGATTGCATATGCGTCAGGAAAACCTCATATAGGTAACACCTACGAGATCGTGCTTGCCGACAGCATCGCAAGGTACAAGAGATTCACCGGATACGATGTCAGATTCCAGACAGGTACAGATGAGCATGGTCAGAAGATTGAGACCAAGGCTTTCGAGAACTTCTCAACACCTAAGGAATTCGTTGACGAGCAGGCCGGTGAGATCAAGAGAATATGGGATATAATGAATACATCTTATGATAAGTTCATCAGAACAACCGATGAATATCATGAGGTTCAGATACAGAAGATATTTAGGAAGCTCTATGACAAGGGCGATATCTATAAGAGTGAGTACGAAGGAATGTACTGTACACCATGTGAGTCCTTCTGGACAGAGAGCCAGCTTGTTGACGGCTGCTGCCCTGACTGCGGACGTCCTGTTAAGCCGGCAAAGGAAGAGGCTTACTTCTTCAAGATGAGCAAATACGCTGACAGACTTATTCAGTACATCGACGAGCATCCTGAGTTCATTCAGCCGGAAAGCAGAAAGAACGAGATGGTTAACACCTTCCTGAAGCCGGGTCTCCAGGATCTCTGCGTTTCACGTACTTCCTTCAAGTGGGGCATCCCTGTTGATTTCGATACAAAGCATGTTGTTTATGTATGGATAGATGCGCTTTCAAACTACATCACCGGTCTCGGCTATGATGTTGACGGCAATCATGATCCTAACTTTGAGAAATACTGGCCTGCAGACCTTCACCTGATCGGTAAGGATATCCTGAGATTCCATACCATTTACTGGCCGATCATGCTGATGGCTCTCGACCTTCCGCTTCCTAAGCAGGTATTTGGCCATCCATGGCTTATCCAGAGTGACGGAAAGATGAGCAAGAGTAAGGGCAACGTGCTCTATGCAGACGATATGGTTGAGCTCTTCGGCGTTGACGCAGTAAGGTATTTTGTACTTCACGAGATGCCTTTCGAGAACGACGGTGTTGTTTCATGGGAGCTCCTTATCGAGAGAGTTAATTCCGACCTTGCAAATACACTCGGAAACCTCGTTCACAGAACTATTTCGATGGTAAATAAATACTTCGGCGGTGTTGTTTCCGACGGAGGAATAAGTATAGATCCGGATGACGAGTATAAGAAGTTCATCCTTGATACAAGACTTAGGGTAAATGATGCGATGGACAAGCTCCGTGTAGCTGACGCCATCACAGAGATCTTCAATCTCTTCAAGAGATGCAACAAATACATCGACGAGACTATGCCTTGGGCACTTGCCAAGGAAGGTGATATGGAGGACAGACTTAAGACAGTTCTCTACAACCTCGTTGAAGGTATAACGATCGGTGCATCACTTCTTTCATCATTTATGCCGGATACTTCCAAGAAGATATTTGAGCAGCTCAATACTGAGCCTAGAAAGGTTACAGAGCTTGGCAGCTTCGGACTCTATCCACAGGGTACAAAGGTTACTGACAGCCCGGAGATGCTCTTCGCAAGAATAGATACAGAGAAGAAGCTCGAGGAGATAGCAGAGAAGTTCCCTGCAAAGCAGCCTGAGCCTGAAAAGCCTAAGAAGAAGGAAGTAGAGGAAGAGAAGACCGAGATACCTTCTGTTGAGGCAGCTGTAAAGGATCAGATCACACTTGATGAGTTCGACAAGATGCAGCTCCAGATAGGAGAGGTTCTTAAGTGTGAGGAGGTTCCGGGTTCAAAGAAGCTTATCTGCTCACAGGTTCAGATCGCAGGAAGAGTTCTTCAGATCGTTTCCGGAATCAAGAAATACTATTCTCCGGAAGATATGGTTGGCAGAAAGGTTGTTGTGATCACTAACCTTAAGCCTGCTAAGCTTGCGGGTGTGCTTTCAGAAGGTATGCTTCTGTGCGCGGAGGACTTTGACGGAAATCTCGCACTCCTTACAGCAGAGAAGGATATGCCTGCAGGAGCAATGATCAGCTAATGTAAAGAACATGAAGCAAAGAGAAGCTTCATAATAAGATGCACGTGTAGAAGGAGGTTAAGATGGGTACAGATAACGATAACAAGAATGTTACTATGGACATCAACGATGCCATTGATAATATTTTTGATGACAAGGCATCTGCCGGCCCGAAATTCCAGAAAAAAGCCGAGGATACAGCCACTCAGGTGGTAGATGCAGCTTTAACAGGAGAGGAAGGAACTACAGTCCTTTCTGAAGATATACTTACAGGAGAAGAGGGTACGACAGTACTTTCCAAGGAAGAGCTTATGGGTATGGACCTGAGCGGAGAGCCAAAGCTTCAGGGCGGCTTTCAGCCGATGAACGGACCTATCCCGCAGGGCGGCTTCCAGCCGGTTAACGGACCAATTGCACAGGGCGGTTTTCAGCCTGTAAACGGACCTGTCGCGCAGAACGCACCTGTTCCACCGGTACCTCCGCAGGCACCAAACTTCCAGCCTAAGAACGGTCCGGTACCACAGAACGCACCGGTACCTCCACAGGCACCGAAGACAGCACCGGTACCTCCACAGGCACCGAAGACAGCACCGGTACCTCCACAGGGAGCACCACAGCAGATACCTAATTTCCAGCCGAGACCGACCGGAAATGCTCCGGTACCTCCACAGGGTGCGCCGGTACCGCAGGCACCAAACATGCAGGCACCAAACATGCAGGCACCGAATATGCAGGCGCCAAACATACCAAATGCGCCTCAGCAGCCGGTTATCCAGCCGGGACAGCCACAGCAGGCATCTGGAGTTATACCGGGATCATTACCGGGAACTATGGCTCCTGCAGGAATGAACGCGGCTTTCCCACCTGCACAGCAGGGCAAGAAGGCAAAGAAAGTTAAAGAGCCTAAGGTTAAAGAGCCGGGCACAGAAGGAAAGGGCATGAAGGTATTTGGCCTTGTTTCGATGTGCATAGCTATAGCAGGACTTATCGCAGTCGGCGTACTTCTTGCACTTAATCTTTTCTTCTCTGACTATACGAAGAACTACAAGGGCGCAGCTGATAAGGGCGTGACCAAGGTTGAGTCGGGCTATCAGGAAACTGACAGTAACGATGATACCGAAGAAGATTCTGCCGATGACGAAGATGATGCTTCGGAAGATGAAGAATAGGAAAGGGGGAACGTGAGATGAGTAGTAAGAGTAAAAAATGGCTTGTTATAGCGATCATTTCGCTTGTTCTCTTTGCTGCAGAGGTTGTTGCGGCAATACTTTTCGTTCTTCCTTCTATGCAGAAGAATGAGTTCTTCGACTATGTTAAGAAGGGCGATGTGGCTTTGGCAGGCGATGCCCAGAAAACGATAGATAAGCTTTCAGACAGCGACAAGAAGGCTGCAGTAGATATGGTTGAGGACCTTATTGTTAAGGAAACTAACAACTATATTAACGGCAAGAAGAGCTACGAAGAGCTTAAGAGACTTCTTGTTACAGTTGAAAATATAAAGAACTGCTGGGGGATGACAGCAGGCTGCTTCAAGGAAGCAAATAAGCTTGAGCTTGGAAAGATCTACGACGAGCTTGTTGCAATCGGTTCGAATGGTTCCGGATATGCCGATAAGGAGCAGGAATTCAAGGATGTATTCTATATTAGTGATTACGCTTCTGAAGGTGAAGAGCAGACAATGGTAAATTATCTGGGATACTTTGAAGAGAGTGTTCAGCTTGAGTACATCAACGGTATCAAGGAATACCTTGAGGCAAAACTCAAGGCAAGCTATGACTCGTATGTTGCGGGTAGTCTTGATGCAGATAAGCTTTCAGATGAAACAGATATACTCATTAAACTTGTTTATGAGGGTTATTACACAGACGGCTTTGCATATACTGTAAGAGACGAGCTGAAGATCAGCAAGGAGATTAGGGAGTACCGCGACGCAATTAAGACTAAGGCTGACAGCCAGGATTATGTCGGCGCACTTAAGACATATCTTGAACTGTATGAGAAATACGGTAGCAACGTAGTTTATCTTGATTACAGAACGGAGATCGAAGAGCTTAGACAGAAGGCTTATGACGATGGTCTGACCTTCTACAAGAACAAGTTTGAGGAGCTCCTGAAGGCTAAGGATAAGGACGGCGCTCAGAAGCTTTACGATGAGATCAAGGACTTCTACGGCGAAGCATTCAATATCGATGAGATCATCGGCAGCATGAAGCCTGAATGGGCAGATGCATATATTTACGTGATCAAGAATCTTGATGACGTAGTTAAGCAGTGTATGGATTCTGAAACAGAGATGGATAAGGTAATGCCGCTCACAAGCGCAGACTTTATTGCGGGTGATGCGACTGATTATCTTATTGCTGATCTTGACGGAAACAAGACGCCGGAGCTTATTATCATGGGTGCTACCATGAGCCATATCTTTACATATGAAAATGGCAATATTGTTTATATAGCATCAACCGGTTTCCTTGCAACGACAGCAGAAAACGGAGTATATGTAACAGCGCTCCTTCTTTCAAATGATACATCGGCAAGTGAAACATATGCTGAGTTCACCTTAAGTGGAAAAACGATCACGGTTCTCAGCAGTTCGTATGGTTACGCTAGCACAGCAGGAGAGTCTGTATTCAAGGTTAACGGAGCAGATTCGGATAAAGAAGGCTTTGTAAACGCAGGCAACGAGATCATTAAAAAGGCTGGTAAAGACTTCGCATCATCAGGTAAGATAAGTGGGGACTATGAAACAGTTATCAGCAATTATCAGGAATAGTATAGTTTCATTTTTACTTCTTACGGCTGGGGCGGTTATTGCCGCCTTCAGCCTTGAGGAGTTTTTAGTGCCGAATAATATTTTTGATGGCGGGATCACCGGTGTCAGTATGATCATCGGCAATTCATCAAAGATACCTCTTGCTGCACTTATTGCGGCGATAAATATTCCATTTCTTTTTGTAGCATTAAAAAAGCTTGGGAAGAAATTCATACTCCGAGCCGCATATGCCATGATACTTTTTGCTGTGATGACAAGAGTATTTGACGGGTTTCAGGATGCAACAGAAGATCTGCTCCTTGCCACTGTATTTGGAGGCGTAATACTCGGCGTCGGGGTAGGTCTTGTTCTTCGTGCGGGCGGATGTCTGGACGGTACCGAGATAGTCGGTATCATGGTGAACAGGAAGACAAATATTTCCGTCGGGAATATAGTACTTGCGATTAATATCGTTATATATATCGTTGCGGGGGCTATGTTCGGTATCGACAGAGGCATGTATTCCATGCTGATGTATTTCATCACCTCGAAGGTGATAGATATAGTCGAGATCGGCTGGGAACAGGCCAAGGCGATAATGATAATCACGGATGACGGTGAGCAGATAGCCGAAGGACTTCATGAGAATTTCGGAAGAACGGTTACCTTCATCAGAGGCGAAGGTCTGATAAGCGGAACGGAGAAGGATATCCTCTACTGCGTTGTGACCAGGGCTGAAATATATGAGATTAGAAAATTCATCAATTCTCTGGACGTAAATGCATTTACGACTATAACGGATGTTTCCGAGATAATCGGAAGAAATGTTAAGATGAAGCCAAAGGACTGAGGCTGTACATGATATGTTGCGGCGGAGTCTATGGGCGTGAAAAAGGGAAAATCGGTGGAATTACAGGGGTTTTTCGACAAACAGAGAGAATTATATAGATCGGGAAGACAGGAAGATATACCGGCTTTTTATGAAAAATGGCTGGCTAAGACTGACAGCGAAGGCGACAGGGAAGCGAGAGTCACCATCCTTAACGAGATGATGGGCTACTACCGCGTTAAGAGTCTTCACGACAAGGCGATAAGCGCTGCTGAGGAGGCGGTCGGCATTATGAGTGAACTCGGAATGGCCGGCACGATTCCTTATGCCATGACGCTCCTGAATGCGGCAACTGTTTACAGGGCTGCGGGAAAGTATCAGGAGTCGGCGGAGAGGTATGCAGAGGTATTTGCAATCTTCCATGAGCAGCTTCCTCCAAATGATTTTAAGTTTGCAGAAGCAAATAATAATGTGGCGCTCCTTTACCAGGAGCTCGGACGTTTTGATAAGGCGGCTGAGGCGCTTGAGAGGGCACTCAGTATATGCAGGGATACTCCTCATAAGGAGTTCCAGACGGCTGTAACCCTTGCAAATCTCGGCAACTGCGAGATAGAAGAGGGCGAGTTTGGCGCGGCTATAGTTGATCTTACCGAGTCTCTGGAGATATTCACCGAGAAGAAGATTAACGACACTCACCATGCGGCAGCGATAACCGGACTTGCGGATGTATACGCAAAGCTCGGGGACAGTGACAAAGCATCAGAGCATTACCTTAGGGCAATGAAAATGATCGAAGACTTTGTCGGACAGAACGATGATCATAAGAGGATCCGAGAGAAGTATGAAGCTCTCTTGGGTCGTGAAAATATAGCAGAAGATGGAAATGTAGCCGATCCGGCGGTTGGCAATGTCAGCAGAGAAAGTATCGCTCAGCCGGACAGCAAAGAAACAGGTCGCGGCTTTGGTCTCAGCCTTTCAAGAGATTTCTACGAGAAGCTTGGCAAGGCGATGATAGAAGAGAAATTCCCGGAGTATGCGGGACGGATAGCGGTCGGCAAAGTCGGTTCGGGTTCGGAATGCTTCGGCTTTGATGACAGCCTTTCGCAAGATCATGATTTCGGACCGGGATTCTCAATGTGGCTTACGGATGAAGATTATGATAAAATCGGTGAGGCGCTTCAAAAAGAATACGAGATAATACTTGATAAATATATTTCGGATAAAACAGGTGAGGCTGCAGATATCGTCAGCAGCTTCAGAAATGAAAAGGCTGCTAAGAGAACGGGCGTCAGAAAGATAGCAGACTTCTACGAGGAGCATACCGGATATCCGGCAGGACCTGAGAAGGACGGGGATTATCTGACCTGCGAGGAATCCGGACTTGCGGCGGCTGTAAACGGTGAGGTTTACAGGGATGATCTGGGCGTATTTACGGCGATTAGGGAGAAGCTTAAGAGGAATTATCCTGAATACGTCAGCTTCCTTAAGATAGCAAATCTCATGACCATGCTCGGACGTGAGGGACAGTACAACTTTAAGAGGGTTTCCGAGAGAAAGGACTACACTGCGGCAGGACTGATCCGTTCATCAGCGGTTAAGGACGCGCTGGAACTTATCTACCTTCTCAATAAAACCTACGCGCCACACGAAAAGTGGCTGCGACGTGGAATTGAGGGGCTGCCACATATTTCCTACCTGGGAAGGCTTATAGATGATATAATGCTTGCCGGGATCACCGAAACGGACAGGATATCAAGATATCTGGAGAAGCTCTGCTTCACAGTGCTGAGAGAGGTTAAGGATCAGGGAATCGTCTGGGGAAACAGTACATTTCTTCCTGATTATGCCGAAGCCTTTCAGAGAAAAGCTCAGATATACATGATGGACATTCCGCATCTTGCGGAGGAGGTTGCAAAGGTTGAGTTCAGGGCCTTCGATGCCGTAAACAACAAGGGCGGCAGAGCCTACTGCCAGAACAACTGGCCGACCTTCCGGATCATGAGAATGAGCCAGTATCTGACCTGGACCAAGGAGATGCTGGTGCAATACCTGACCGATTTTGAGGGAGTCATAGCCGAAGGCAGAAATATGATCACCGAGAAATACGGCTATATGATGGAAACAACGGCTCCGGAGGAGTTTAAGCTTATTAGGGAGAAGCTTCCGCCGGTACCGGAAAATAAAAAAGCTCTTGTGAAAGAGCTGACCAGAATTGAAACCGGATGGATGGAGGAGTTCGCGGCGAAATATCCACGACTTTCGAAGAACGCGAGACTTATTCATACCTCCGATGATCTTGGCTGGAGCACATCTTCAGAAACCTATCAGCGAGGCGAACTGTATTCCTACAGCGACAAGATGCTCCTGATGTACGGAAGATTTGTTGCGGCACTCTGCAGGGAAAACATAAACCTGACGATAAAGATCATGGAAAATACGGTTAAGATGTACGGTTATAAAGACTTAGAAGATGCAGAAGAAAAGATGGACAGAGGTTAAAAGTTATGCTTCATTTGATTTATTTAGGAGTTAGTTTTGTCAGCTCGCTTTTATATGCGTTTGCGAGACACCTTTTCAGTAAAGTATCGGGATATTTCATAGTGGCGGGAATGACGATCACCGGCTACATAGCACTCTTTGCGGCGCATGTGGCTATATTTGCGCTTGTCGGCACCACTATAAATGAGAAGAAGCTTCCGAAATCGATACACACCTTCTACAGGTGGTTCGGACTTCTCACACTCAAGGTATTTGTTGACACCTTCAGGTTCAGGATAAGGATCAGCGGCAAGGAAAAGCTGCCGAGTGAAAATTTCCTGATAGTGAGCAATCACAGATCTATATTTGATCCGCTGATAGGTATCACAAGACTCAAAAAATACGATATGGCCTACATATCCAAGGAGGAAAATCTCCGCATACCTTTCGTCGGAAGGTATATGAAGGCGGTTGGCTGTCTGGATCTCGACAGGGAAAATACCAGAAACGCCATCGCCACTATCAATAAAGCGGCCGAATATATAAAGACCGGCCACTGCAATCTGGGCATCTACCCGGAGGGCAAGGAGAATAAGACCGAGGAACCGCTTCTGCCGTTCAGAGCAGGCGCCTTCAAGATAGCGAAGAAGGCTCATTGTCCGGTTGCGGTCATGACGATCAAGAACAGCGACAGGGTATTCCGACGGTTCATGTTCAAGAGGATAAAGGTCGATATCGACATACTGGGCGTAATACCTGCCGAAGAGGTCAGCAGGATGTCGACTCAGGAAATAAGTGACAGAGCTTTCGGGATGATGTATGAGAATCTGACCGCGGCATAAGATACACAAGGGAGAGGAAAGATGGAAAGTTTTAACAAGGTTGCTTTTAAGAGCACAAAGAAGAACAGGTTCGCAATAGGATTGGTATTTTTACTGTTGGGTCTTGCTGTTACAGCATTCGGCGCAAGGATATTTATCGGCTACATGACAGCAAGTAAGGAGCTGACAAAGTGCACACCTTCGACGATTGATAACGGATATTACAAGTTCTCGGATATGTGGACAGTTGTCGGAGAGTACGGATATGACGATAACGGTAAAGGCTACATACTCTGGATCGTTGATGATTATAACCCTGATAATAACTTCTTCATGGGAATGTATTTCGATGAGAAGGATGTTGATACAGCTGAAAAGGCAGTTAATGCTTTCTGGGATGCATATAATAATTATACAGAGTCCACGGTTTACCTTTCAGGTGCCGGCAGGGTTCGTGATATGAGGAGCGACGAGAAGGAAGCCTTCCAGGAAGCTCTGGATTACATGGGAGCAAATGATTATAACTACAAGGCAGTTTACAAGACTCTTGAGTATAAGGCTTTCCCAAGACAGATGAAGTTCAAGGACTGGGCTATGATCGTCTGCGGACTTTGCTGTGTAGTCGGAGGAATATGTGTATTCTTCACTATGGGCGGAGGCAAGACCAAGAAGAATATTCAGGCTAAGGTGCTTGCTTCAGGCTTTAAGCCTGACCAGCTTGCAAGCGAGATCACCTTCGGTAAGAAGATTGGCAACATTACAGTAACTCCAAATGCTGTATTTGTCGGTGGATTCACTCCGATACTTATCTTCCTTAAGGATGTTATCTGGTGCCACGGCAAGATCACATCTACAAAGAATAAGGCTTACGGCATCGTTACTGTCAGCACAACGAAGACTTACGCTGTAAACTTTATTGACAGACACAACAAGACAACATCTATTACTGTTAAGAATCAGGCTCAGCAGGATGAGTTGATCGAGACTATACATACACAGTATCCTTACATCATCTGCGGATACAATGAGGATATTGCGATGGCAGCTCAGAACAACTTCAACGACCTCATCAACGCCGTTGAACATAGGAAATACGAGCTTGAGCATCCACAGCCAAAGGAGCAGTACATCTTCGATCAGAAGACAGAGGACAGCGCGCCTCTTCCTGATAAGATTGAGTTCAACCCTGGCAGCTACTCAGCTCCAACAGAGCAGCCTACGGAACAGCAGAAGCCACTTGGTTTCGATAACTCCGGTGCTTCTGTAGATCAGTACGGAACCTACGGCTCACTCGGCAACTCTGAACCACTTGGCGGCTCAGAAAACTCACTTGCTAATGGAAATACTATATCCCAGCCTGAAGAACGTGAATCGCTTAATCTCGATATTCCGGGATATGATTCATCTTCGCTTAGTGACGTAAGTGACTATTCAAATACTAATAATTATACAGATGGAATCTTATAATTGTATGTAAATCCCGCCTCGGGCATCTGCCCGAGGCGTTCATTATAATAAAAACTACTTGATGAAACAGTAGAATATATTGTATAATAACGATTTGTTGAACATAGAACAGAAATGTAAAAGCGTATTTATATATTAAGAGGGAGTATTGAAATGTACAAGATTCTTACGAAAAAGGCTCTCAACCCTACGGTCACACTCATGGAAGTGGAAGCACCTCTGGTTGCAAGAAAGGCTGAGCCTGGCCAGTTTATAATTCTTCGTGCGACTGCGGACGGAGAGAGAATTCCGCTCACTATCGCAGGTTATGACCGCGAGAAGGGTTCCGTAACTATCATTTTCCAGATTGTTGGTGGAGCAACAGAGACACTTAACAGCCTTCCTGAAGGCGGATATATTAACGATTTTGTAGGACCTCTCGGTAAGGCTACTGAGACAGAGGGTCTTAAGAAGGTTGCAGTTGTCGGCGGCGGCGTTGGCTGTGCCATAGCTTATCCGATAGCTAAGAAGCTTCATGAGATCGGCTGTGAGGTTCATTCTATAGTTGGTTTCAGAAGCAAGGATCTCATCATTCTTGAGGATGAGTTCAAGGCTTCAAGTGACAAATACGTTCTTATGACAGATGACGGTTCTGCAGGCGAGAAGGGTCTTGTAACACAGGCTCTCGAGAAGCTTATCGAGTCAGGTGAGCAGTATGACGAAGTTATCACTATCGGACCGCTCATCATGATGAAGTTCGTTGTTGCAGTTACTAAGAAATACAATGTTAAGACCATCGTCAGCATGAACCCTATCATGGTTGACGGTACAGGTATGTGCGGCGGCTGCCGTCTTACAGTTGGCGGAAAGACAAAGTTCGCCTGCGTTGATGGTCCTGACTTTGATGGTTTTGAGGTTGATTTTGACGAGGCAATGGCACGTTCTGCTACTTACAGACCATTTGAACAGAAGGCTCGTGAAGAAGCCTGCAACTTACTTAAAATGGAGGTGAAGTAGAGATGCCTAATATGTCTATGGAAAAACATAAGATGCCATCACAGGAGCCTGATGTAAGAAATAAGAATTTCGAAGAGGTAGCTCTCGGATATACAGAGGAAATGGCTATCGAGGAGGCAGAGAGATGTCTTCATTGCAAGCACAGACCTTGCGTTTCAGGCTGCCCTGTACAGATTGATATTCCTGAGTTTATCGAGGAAGTTAAGAACGGAAGATTCGAGGAGGCTTATCAGATCATCGCTCGTTCAAGCTCTCTTCCTGCAGTTTGCGGACGTGTATGTCCACAGGAAACACAGTGTGAGCAGAAGTGCGTTAGAGGTATCAAGGGTGAGCCGGTTGCTATCGGACGTCTTGAGAGATTCGTAGCAGATTACCACAATGCACATGCAACAGAGGCTCCACAGAAGCCTGCTTCAAACGGTAAGAAGGTTGCAATCATCGGTTCAGGTCCTTCAGGACTTGCGTGTGCAGGAGACCTTGCAAAGAAGGGCTATGACGTAACTATTTACGAAGCACTTCACCTTGCAGGTGGCGTTCTTGCTTACGGTATTCCTGAGTTCAGACTTCCAAAGTCTATCGTTCAGAAAGAGATTGACGGACTTAAGGCTCTCGGTGTAAAGATCGAGACAAACGTTGTTATCGGCAAGACTATTTCCGTAGACGAGCTTAAGGACGAGTTCGGATACGATACTGTATTTATCGGTTCAGGTGCAGGACTTCCAAAGTTCATGAACATACCTGGCGAGAATCTCAACGGTGTTTACTCAGCAAATGAGTTCCTTACAAGAATCAATCTTATGAAGGCTTATCTTGATGAGTCGAAGACACCTATTATGCATCCTAAGAAGGCGGTTATCGTTGGTGGCGGTAACGTTGCTATGGATGCGGCAAGATGTGCTAAGAGACTTGGAGCCGATGTAACTATCGTTTACAGAAGAACCAAGGATGAGCTTCCTGCAAGAGCAGAAGAGGTTGAGCATGCAGAGGAAGAAGGAATCAAGTTTGCATTCCTTAACAGCCCTGTAGAGGTTGTTGGCGAGAACGGATGGGTTAAGAGCATCAAGTGCCAGCAGATGGAGCTTTCTGAGCCTGATGAGTCAGGTAGAAGAAAACCTGTTCCTGTTGAAGGTGTAATAAATGAGATCGAGTGCGACTGTATGATCATGTCAATCGGTACTTCGCCAAACCCACTCATCAAGTCTACAACAGAGGGACTTGAGACACAGAAGTGGGGAGGCATCGTAGCTGACGAGGTTACAGGTCTTACATCACGTGAAGGTGTTTACGCCGGCGGTGATGCGGTTACAGGTGCTGCAACAGTTATCCTTGCCATGGGTGCCGGAAAGGCAGCTGCAAAGGCTATGGATGAATACATGCAGGGACTTAACTAATAATTCCCTTGAAAATACGATATTTAAAGAAACGGATGCTTTCGGAGATACGGAGGCATCTGTTTCTTTTTTTATATGTTGATAGAATAATCATAAAAGAAGTGGTATTATTAAGACATGTTTTCAGAATGGATCATGACTTGAGTCATGGAATAATATACGATATGAGGTGCGACTATGGGTATTTTATCAGGACTTAAACCGGAGAAGGTTTTTTATTATTTTGAGGAACTTACGAAGATCCCGAGGGGGTCATATAATGAGAAGGCAGTAAGTGATTATATAACTGCGTTTGCGAAGGAAAGAGGTTTTGAGGTTTATCAGGACAGCCTCTATAATGTGATAATAATCAGACCGGCGTCTGCGGGAAGAGAGGGGGATCCGGCTGTCATCCTCCAGGGACATATCGATATGGTATGTGAGAAGACAACGGAATCGAAGCATGATTTTATGAAGGATCCGCTGGATATCTATATCGACGGTGACTTTATTAAGGCGAAGGGGACAACTCTTGGCGGAGATGACGGAATAGCTGCCGCGTATATGCTTGCAATACTTGATGATCCTTCTGTAAATGCGCCACGTCTTGAGTGCGTATTTACAACGTCTGAGGAGGTCGGAATGGAGGGCGCTTCCGGACTGGGTGTGAGCGTGCTTCAGGGAAGACAGCTGATAAATATTGATTCGGAGGAAGAAGGAACATTCATCACCGGCTGCGCAGGCGGAATAAGAGCAGAGGTACGTCTGCCGCTGGAGATGGAGAGGATTGATGTTGTAGCATCGGAAAATACAGGTACAATTACGTCAGCAGACAGTATATCAGCAGACAGTATATCTGTGGATAGCAAAAGAGTATATGTTCCTGCGGTGATAAAGGTTTCAGGGCTTCTTGGCGGACATTCTGGTTCGGATATAGATAAGCAGAAGATCAATGCAGACCGACTTCTTGCAAGAACGCTGCTTACACTTACGAATAAAGGCTTCTACATAAAGGTTTCTAAAATGTCCGGCGGAGGCAAGGAGAATGCGATTCCTTTTGAATCGACTGCGGACGTATTTCTGGATGACAGCCAGATCGATGAGATCAAAAAAACGCTGGCAGAACTGACAGAAACAGTAAGGAAGGAATATAAAAATACAGACGGTAACGGTAAGATTGAACTGATACTGAAGGGTGAAGGTGAGCTGAGAATCGAGAGTAAAGCGAAGGCCGAGAGTAAAGCGAGTGCTGAAAGCGAGTCGAAGGATGTAAAAGAAACAGAGACGAATAACCCATACGGTGACGATCTTGTTATGTCAGATGCTTCACTCAGGAAGGCTATAGGACTTATCCTTGCGATTCCAAACGGAATCATCAAGATGTCGGGAGACATCGAAGGTCTTGTTGAAACATCTCTTAACCTTGGTATCATGAAGGTGCAGGACAACGAGCTTTCTCTTATTTACGGTCTCAGAAGTTCAGTTGGAAGTGCGAAGCAGGCGCTTGTGGACAGAGTCGCTATCATTGCCGAAAGCCTTAAAGCGAATGCAAACTTCTACAACGCATATCCGGCCTGGGAATATAAGAGTGAGTCGGTGCTCCGCGAGAAGATGGTAAGTGCATACGAGGATATGTTCGGCAAGAAGCCGGTTGTGACAGTGATCCACGCCGGACTTGAGTGCGGACTGCTGGCTGAGAAGCTTCCGGGACTCGACGCCGTATCCATGGGACCTGACATGTTTGATATTCATACGGTAAATGAACGCCTCTCTATCAGTTCAGCCGCAAGGATGTACGAGTATCTGCTTAAGGTTCTTGAAGCATAGTAATGAGTATCTGCTGAAGATTCTTGAAGCATAGTTATAAATATCGTGGTTTGAAATAAGCAGTATCAGAAAGGATCAGATATGTACAATAAAGTCGCAAAGCTGGTAATGTACAGAGATGCCTCGGAGAAGAGCATACTCTACACAATGGCAAGGATAATATATGAGCACGAAAACGGATTTACGGAGAAGGAAGAGCTGGTCAGCCGTATCTACGATGAGATCAGGAAGCTACTTGATGTAGCTACAAGCTTCGGTTTCGACAAGAATCTCTGGAGGGATTACATTGCCTTCTACATCATCATGAATGAGAATCCATTCTCACTGACCTGTGAGAGAGTGGGTGCGAGCGACGGTTCCGTAAATATATTTGCGAAGAGTGACATGAAGCTCTTCAAGGAGATCGCGGAGTATGATTTCACAAGGCTTGAGGAGGATCTGGGCATCGATTGCTTCTCTGTGATTACCAATTATACATCCATCGAGAAGAGGGAGCAGGTATTTAACAGGAATGTCAGCAAATACGTGCGCCGTATCAGCGACGGAATCGCAGCGGCCGAGGATGAAAATGCTGTATTTGACCTTGTTACGGAATTCTACAGGAAGCACGGTGTTGGAATGTTTGGGCTTAACAAGGCCTTCAGAGTCAGCAGAAATGACGAGGGCGGTCTTGAGTTTACAGCCATCAAAAACTCCGAGGAGGCATCCCTCGACAGGCTTGTGGGCTACGAGCTGCAGAAGCAGAAGCTGCGTGAAAATACAGAGGCCTTCGTGGCCGGAAGAAAGGCGAATAACTGCCTGCTGTATGGCGACAGAGGAACAGGAAAGTCAACAAGCATCAAGGCTATAATCAACGAATATTATGACAGTGGCCTCAGGATGATAGAGATATTTAAGCATCAGCTGAACGATATCGCGGCAGTCATCTCGGAGGTAAAGAATAGAAATTACAAGTTTATAATATATATGGATGATCTGTCCTTTGAGGATTTCGAAACTGAGTACAAATACCTCAAGGCAGTCATCGAGGGCGGTCTTGAGGAGAAGCCGGACAACGTGCTTATCTATGCAACCTCCAACAGGCGCCACCTTATCAGAGAGACCTGGAACGATCAGAATGACTATGATATGGACAAGCATCATTCGGATACGATGCAGGAGAAGATGTCGCTCGTTGACCGTTTCGGTGTGACGATAAACTACAGCAAGCCAAACCAGAAGGAGTATTTTGAGATAGTCAAGGTGCTTGCATCAAGATATCCGGAGCTTCAGATTGATGAGAAGGAGCTTCTTGCGGAGGCGAATAAGTGGGAGATGATGCACGGCGGACTCTCCGGCAGAACGGCCAAGCAGTTCATCGATTACATGGTCGGAACTTATATGCATAAAGAGTAGATTTAGTGATGTATCGAAGATAGTAGAACGATAATATGATTATCGTACATGGAACAGACATTATACGTTGCATGGAACAGGAATGAATAATAGTTGGATGTTGGAAGCAGGGAGAGAAGAACATGACAAAAAAGGAACGAGCCGCGAGGGTTGCGGAGCTTCTCAATGAGGAGTATGGAACAAACCTTCACACTTATCTTGAATATAATACACCGTGGCAGCTTCTTTTCGCGACCATCCTCTCTGCACAGTGCACAGACGACAGGGTAAATATGGTCACAAGGGAGCTCTATAAGAAATACACCTCTGTAAAGGACTTTGCCGAGGCAGACGAAAATGAGCTGATGAAGGATATATTTTCGACAGGCTTCTACAGGAATAAGGCGAAAAATATCATCGCCTGTGCGAAAGTGCTGCTTGAAGAATACGGCGGCGAGGTTCCTTCCGACATAGATCTTTTGGTAAAGCTGCCGGGAGTCGGCAGAAAGACCGCTAATGTTGTCCGTGGAAATATTTATAACGAACCGAGTATAGTTGTGGATACTCATGTAAAGCGTGTTTCCAAGCTGCTGGGACTGACGGCCAGTGACGATCCGGTGAAGGTTGAATTTGATCTCATGAAAGTCCTTCCGAAGGAGCAGTGGATACTTTTCAATATTCAGGTGATCGCTCACGGCAGAAAGGTTTGTATAGCAAGACGTCCGAAGTGCAGTGAGTGTGTGCTGCGTGAGGTGTGCAAGTCGGCACCGAAGCAGTGATTAATAAAACGGATGAAGTGATCCTGATAAAACCGGTCGGAATGATCATGGAAATTAATTCGCATTTAGCGATAAAAGAAAAATGAAAGTTGTTTTGAGATATTTAAAAAAATACTGGTATCTGGCGCTCCTGGCATCTCTATTCATGGTGGGAGAGGTAACTGTCGACCTACTGCAGCCGAAGCTGATGCAGAGAATAGTCGATGAGGGAATCCTGGGTGTCGGAAAGGGCGGCAGCTCAAACGTCAGCCTTGTTGTATCCATCGGTATCAGAATGATAATCGTGGTTATATTTGGCTGCCTGTTTGGAATACTGTCGGCTGTATTTACAAATATCGCAGGGCAGAATTTCGGTAATGATGTTAGAAAGGCCTGCTTCAGGAGGATCATGCATTTTTCCTTCGAGCAGACGGATGATTTTACGACCGGCTCGCTGGTTACGAGGATCACTAACGATGTAACTCAGCTGCAGCAGCTCGTAATGCAGGTTATCAGAGGCTTTGTCAGATGCCTCATGTTCTTTGTGGGCGGTACCATCGCCCTTCTTTCGCTTGATCTTACCTTTGGTGTGATCATAGCGTGTGCATTTCCGCTTATCATATTGCATATTGTATTTGTTGTGTGGAAGACGAATCCGCTCTTTCTTCTGCTGCAGAAAATGCTCGACAAGATGAACGGCATCGTGCAGGAAAACGTCAACGGCAACCGCGTGGTGAAGGCATTTGTGCAGGAGGACAGGGAGAGGAAGCGTTTCGGCAAAGCCAGCAAGGATCTGGTGGACACCCAGTTTAAGGTTCAGATACTACTGTCCTTTATGCGTCCGGTCATGAATATAGTTTTGAATGCAGCTGTTGTCGGGATAATCCTGATCGGTTATCACGGCGTTATGGGTGGCGAAATCGCGCCGGGTTCGGTTATGGCTGCTATCACATATATCTCCCAGATTCTTAACGGAATGATGATGCTTGCGATGATATTTCAGACTCTGTCAAGAGGACTTGTTTCATCGAAGAGACTTAAGGAGGTTCTGCAGAGCGAGCCTGTGATCAAAGATGGGCCGGTTGGAGATGAAGCAGATGTTATTGGTGTATCAGGTGTACAGAGTGGCTCATCGGTAGGAACCGCTTCGTCAGCTAAGAGTCAGATCAGTGGATCGGGCGGAACCGTCGAGTTTAGGAACGTAAGCTTCACCTATCCGGATAATGGTACGCGGGTTCTGAAGGACGTGAACCTCAAGATAAATAGTGGTGAGACTCTTGCGGTTATCGGTGCCACCGGCAGCGGCAAGTCTACTCTCGTAAGCCTGATACCGAGATTCTATGATCCGATCGGTGGAGAAGTGCTGGTGGATGGCGTTCCGGTTAAGGATTATAAGCTCAGTACACTGCGCGACAAGGTGACCGTATGCCTGCAGAAGAGTGAGCTTTTCAGCACGACGATCCGTGAAAATATAGCTATCGGCCGTAAGGGTGCGACCGAGGAAGAGATAAAGGAGGCGGCTACAGCTGCCCAGGCTGATGATTTTATCATGCAGCAGAAGGATGGCTACGATACTGAGGTTGCCGAGGGCGGAATGAGTCTGTCGGGCGGCCAGAAGCAGAGGATAGCCATAAGCAGAGCACTTCTCAGAAAGAGCGAGATAATCATATTTGATGATTCAACAAGTGCCCTTGACCTCAGGACTGAGGCCAAGCTTTACGAGGCGCTCAATTCAAAATACAGAAATATCACAAAGATAATAATCGCCCAGCGTGTAGCATCAATAAGAAATGCAGATAGGATAGTCGTACTTGATGGCGGCACTATTTCCGCCATCGGAACCCACGAGGAGCTTCTCGCAGGCAGCGACATCTACAAGGATATTTACGAGTCTCAGCTGAAGCTGTCGGATGACCCAAAAGCAAGAGCCCTCATGGAAGAAAATATCGCAGGAGCTTCAGTTCGTTCGGAGGGAGGTGATCCCTCATGAGTGATAATAAGGCAACCTCTTCTATAATAGAGAGGGGCTTCAGACCGGGCAATCGTCCGGGAAATATGGGCAAGCCGGTTGAGAAGGCTAAGGACCGCGGTAAAACCCTGAAGAGGATGATAGCCTTCTTCAGACCTGAGCTTAAGTCTGTGATAATACTTGCTATCGTTGTGGTTATTACGGTTGTTGCCAGCGTTGTCGCACCGGGTGTTCAGAGCACCGCAATCGACCATATCGTTGAAAGAAAGTTCAGTAAGATTCCATCGCTGCTGGTGATAATCATGATCACCTATGCGGTTCACGGCGCGGCGACACTGCTGCAGGGCTTCCTTTCGGCCAGACTTTCAAGAAGCATAATCGACAGATTGCGCAATCAGCTCTTTGACAAGATAATAAACCTGCCAATCTCATACATCGATACCCATTCCCACGGAGATATAATGAGCCGTATGACAAACGATGCTGAGAACGTTTCGAACGTTATCAGTCAGTCGCTTTCATCACTCTTCTCCGGCATACTCACACTTATTGGAACGCTTGTTGTCATGCTTTGGTACAGCATTCCACTGACACTTCTTACCTGCACGACGGTTATCCTTACGGTTGTCACGACAAGGGTGATGTCTCATTTTATGAGGAAGCTTTATCTGAAGCGTCAGACTCTCCTCGGTGAGCTGAACGGAATAGTTGAGGAGAAGGTCACGGACATCAAGACCGTCACTGCCTATAACCTTCAGGAGGATACGATAGAGGAGTTTGAGAAGGTCAGCGATAATATGACGAAGACCGGCATAATCGCCGACATCATAGGAAATGCGATGGGTCCGGTCATGAACACCATCAGCAATATTTCTTTTGTTATCGTTGCAGCCTTCGGTGCATGGTTTGCCGTAAAGGGTGAAATATCGGTCGGAGTCATCTCCGCATTTATCATTTATTCGAAGCAGTTTTCGAGACCGATAAATGAGCTTGCCCAGCTCTACGGCCAGATAGAGACTGCCATCGCCGGTGCCGAGAGAATATTTGGCATCCTTGATGAAAAGGAAGAGGATAAGAGCGGTGATGCTGATTTTTCAATCGATCACGGTATCATAGAATTCAAACATGTTGACTTCAGTTATGTTCCGGGTCAGAAGGTTATCAGCGACTTCAACCTTAAGATAGAAGCAGGCAAGAAGATCGCTCTTGTCGGTTCCACCGGCAGCGGCAAGACCACCGTAGTCAACCTTCTTATGAGGTTCTACGACAATTACGAAGGCGAGATAACTGTGGACGGTAAGGAGATAAGAGGTATAGCTTCAGATGTGCTGAGGGATTCTATCGGAATCGTTCTTCAGGATTCGGTGCTTTTCTCTGACACGCTCCGCGGAAATATGAAATACGCCGACGACAGTATTTCCGATGAAAAGATGGAAGAGGCGGCTAAGCTTTCACATGTATATAAGGTTGCGGAGAGACTGCCGGAGGGCTATGACACCTTCCTCAGCTCGGCGGGTGCAAACCTCTCCCAGGGCCAGAGGCAGATGATAACAATAGGCCGTGCATTTCTGTCATATCCTAAGATACTGATACTTGACGAAGCGACGTCCAGCGTGGATACAAGAACCGAGCAGCATATCCAGAATGCCATGGTGAGACTCATGAAGAACAGAACCAGCCTCATCATCGCTCACAGGCTTTCAACCATCCGCGATGCAGACACGATAGTGGTTATGGATAAGGGGCACATCATTGAGCAGGGTACGCACGACGAACTGCTCCGGAAAAAGGGCAGCTATCATAAGCTTTACATGACCCAGTTCGCCGGTAATGAGACCTAATTTTTATCAAATAATGTTTGTAAAATCACGTAAATAGTGTTAGATTGTTCTGTAGACAAAATAGACACCCTAGAAGGAGTATGAAAAATGGTTGATTTCAGTAAAAGAAATTCAAAGAAGAGAAAAGTAGTTGCCATTGCGATCTGCGCAGTACTCGTGCTTGGATTTGTTATTGGTATGCTCGTATCAGCATTATAATCTGGAAGTGAAAATATGAAACGTAGAATAAACGGTACTTTTAAAAAACTGTATATTCTTACTGCATTTATGATGTGCCTTCCGCTTGCCGGAAACCTTGCATCTTCTACAGGCGATGTACCTGAGGTTTACGCAGAGGAAACTGCCATCCGTAACGGAGTGACCATCGACGGAGTTGACGTCGGCGGACTCACAAGGGATGAGGCGAAGGCGAAGATCAGCGAGAAGGTTGAGGCGCTTGGCGAGACCAAGGTTGTTCTGAAGAATGACACCTACGGCAACGTTGAGACAACCCTCGGCGATATCGGACTCAGTGTCGATTACGACGAGGTTATCAGTGAGGCTGAGAGCGTTGGCAATTCCGGAGATATTTTCAAGAGATATAAGGAAAATAAAAATATCGAAAACGGAAAGGGCGTAAGCTACACCAGCAAGAAGACTGTCAATCAGGAAAAGCTCAGCTCGGTAGTAAATGCGGCTATCGGCAGCAGGATCAACGAAGGCGCAGAGACCACACTCATCAAGAAGGATGACGGAACCGTAAAGGTAACTGCATCAAACATCAAGATGTCCGTTGATTACAAGACTGTGACCGACGCTATAAATACAAAGCTTGAGTCTGAGAACGGTATATCCGATATGGAGGCAGAGCTTGTCGTTTCACAGAATAACGACAATTCAGCCGATGCACTGGCTGAGATCACAACTCTTCTCGGTACCTACACTACCGATTACGATAGTGCAGAGGATCGTATGAAAAATGTTGAGAGAGCAGCGGAAATACTCGACGGAACCATCATGTATCCGGGCGAGCAGCTGTCCTTCTACTGGACCATCAGCCCGATCAATGCAGAGAATGGCTTCTACAAGGCAACTGTATTTATCGGTGACGGAACGGGCGAGGACTACGGCGGAGGAGTCTGCCAGGTTTCAACGACACTGTACAACGCGCTTCTTCGCGCGGAGCTTCAGATAGATGAGAGAAGCAACCACGGTCAGCCGGTTCACTATGTGGATCTGTCTTATGACGCGGCTATAGCCGGTGGTTATCTGGATCTTATATTTACAAACAGCAACAGCACGCCTATTTACATCGAGGCAATCTGCGATGGCTGTTATATTACATTTAATATTTACGGCAAGGAGACCAGACCGTCAAACAGGACTATCGAGTTCGAGTCTTACATAACTGAGGTTCTTCAGCCGGGCAAGGAAGTTATCACGGATGATGAGACACTGGAGCCGGGCGAGGAGAAGGTTACTCAGGAGGCCAGAGAGGGCTACAATACCGAGCTCTGGAAGTTTGTTTACGAGGATGGCGAGCTTGTTGATAAGGTTCTTATAAATACAAGTACTTATTCGCCGGCGGCTAAGCATATTTCAAGAAATCCTAAGGAGCCGGACGACAAGGATAAGGACAAAGACAAGGACAAAGACAAGGACAAGGATAAAGACAAGGATAAAGATAAGGACAAGACTGAGCAGGGAAGCACAGAGGCAAATACAGCTGAAGGCGCTTCGACAGAGAAGACTACCGAGGCTACGACAGAGACGGTGGCAAGTCCTACAGATGCGGTGAAAACTGAGTGATCCTTGTGTGAGTATCCGGATGTTTCTGTGAGTATAGCAGAACTGAGGAAAATATAAAAAAGAGTAGATGGATGAATACAGGTAGTATTTCGGAAATGGTGCTTAACAGAAGCGTTGTTAAGCATATCGCGAAAAATAAAAAAATAACTGATGGTGGAGCGGCTGCAGGATATGACGCCGCTCTGCTTGATATTAGGGAGGATGCTCACCTGACTGTAGCTGAAGGCTATTGTGACAGCGCAGAGCTTCCGAAGGATAATGACGTGGTCTCAGGGCTTAGCTGTCTGGAGATGGCTTACATCAGAGCCTGCAATAACCTTTATGCTGTGGGAGGAAAGCCGAACTTTATTTCAGTAAGGCTGACGCTTGGTACAAAGGTTAAAGAGGGTATTGTCAGGAAGATGATGAACGACCTGACAGAGCTTACTTCTTCACAAGGGATATTCATCATTGGAGGAGATACAAAGATCTCCGAAGCGATGAAGGAGGATGAATACACTGTAGCTGTGACGGCGTTTTCAAACACAGGAAATCCCTGCAGCACAAAAATCCTGCCGGGCGACAGGCTGATAGTCGCAGGAGATGCAGGGCTCTACGGAGCGGCAGTTCTCCGGGAAAGACATAAAGAGGAACTGAAGGACAGATTGCCGGAAAGCTACCTCGACAGAATAAGGATAAATGATAAGTCGGTTCTGACTATAGAGAAGGCAGCGGAAGCGGCATTTAAAGCCGGAGCCAAGAGGGTGCATGATGCTTCCTTCGGAGGCATATATGCTGCCATCTATCAGATAGCAGAAGCGGCAGGACTTGGTGCCCGTGTAAAGCATGAGTGCATTCCGATAAAGCAGGAAACGATCGAGATATGTGAACGTCTCGGACTTAATCCATATCTTCTATGCAACACAGGAGCACTCGTCATCGCCGCCTCCCCCGACCGTACCGACTCCGTCGTGAACTCCATCAAGGCCCACACCGGTCTTCTCGCTTATGACGCCGGAGAGTTTACTCGCGAGAAACTGAAATGCATCGTTTCTGATATATACCTTATAAATCGTAAGTTAGATATGCCGGATGGAGACGAAATGTTTAAATAAACATAAATAGATATAATAGTATTGATTGTAATCAGCCGAGCAGGCTGACATGTGCCTATCGAGACCGTTTTGGGTCTCGGCGCTTAGCGATTCACGAGCCTGTTTTTTGGCGATGTGAGAGCTTAGCGTCCGCTAGGGGTGCCCAAACCGTTCGAGAGATGAGTCGAGAGAGGCACGTGCCAGATGCGAGGCGTCCGTTATAAACATTAGGAGGTGACAAATTATGACAATTTCTGAGAGAGAAGAATTACTCGGCATAATCGAGAAGAACAGCCGTCTTTCGGCGGCCGACATCGCAGCCATGATGGGCAAGGACGAGCAGGAGGTTGCAGACGAGATAACTGCGCTGGAAAAGGCTAAGGTCATCTGCGGTTATCATACAGTAATTAACTGGGATGCATTTGAGGGAAGCGATAAGGTTACAGCCATGATCGGCGTAAAGATCTCACCGGTCAGAGGCGAGGGCTTCGACAGGATTGCTACAAGGATCAGCAGATTTGAAGAGGTGGATTCCGTTCATCTTATGTCAGGTTCTACATCGGACCTCATCCTTACTATCGAGGGTACAAGCATGAAGGACATCTCGCATTTTGTATATGAGAAGATCGCTCCGATGGAGTCGGTCGTTTCAACAGCAACTTACTTTGTACTGAAGAAATATAAGGACCACAATGTGATCTTCCAGTCAGAGAAGGAAAATGATGAAAGGATACAGATAATGCCATGAGAAATCCTCTGAGTAATACAGTTGTCGGACTTAAACCGTCAGGTATCAGAAAATTCTTCGATATAGTCAGTGAGATGCCGGATGCTATCTCTCTGGGTGTTGGCGAGCCGGATTTCGATACGCCGTGGCATATCTGCGACGAGGGTATCTATTCGCTGGAGAAGGGCAAGACCTTCTACACCTCGAATTCGGGTCTTCTCGAGCTCCGAACCGAAATCTGCGATATGTATGAGCGAAAATACGGCTGCAAATACGAGCCGAAGGGCGAATGCCTCATAACCGTCGGCGGAAGTGAGGGAATCGACCTTGCACTTCGTGCGCTCATCAATCCGGGAGATGAGGTCATCATCCCTGAACCTTGTTATGTTTCTTACGTACCGTGCACTCTGCTTGCGGGTGGAAAGCCGGTTACTATCAGCCTAAAAAATG
>JAEEGF012319640.1_pt1 | contig 30148 bp, 27 predicted proteins | sample 9134171 | NCBI WGS metagenome assembly JAEEGF01 (sample SAMN16246542, study PRJNA631951) | gut metagenome | biome: gut microbiome; feature: rumen; material: AP-attached | host: Bos | place: Iran: Karaj | collected 2018-10 | reverse complement strand
TCGTTGGCACCAATGGCATTGAATAACAAGCCCATGAGACCACCACCAAGGACGACAGAGAGCATGACACGCCAACTGGCTATGCCCGTGAGCAACAACAAAATGGCACCTAACAAAATGGCTATCACGGAGGTCTCACAAGTAGATCCGTGAATTGTTCCGATGAACATATCCAAGGCGGAAGCGGAAGGCGGAAGGCCAGCGGCCAGCTCAGCCAAAGGCGTGGCACTCGTGATGGCATCGGTGCCCCAGAGGTCGGCAGCAATCCATACGTTGTCACCCGACATCCGAGTGGGATAGGCGAAGAAGAGGAAGGCACGCGCTACCAAGGCAGGGTTGAGGAAATTCATGCCCGTGCCGCCAAAGACCTCCTTGCCGATGATGACGGCAAAGGCCACAGCCAGAGCGAGTTGCCACAAAGGTGTGGTGACTGGCACAATCATCGGGATAATGAAACCAGTGACCAAAAAACCTTCGTTCACCTCATGGTGACGTATCTGCGCAAAGGTGAATTCGATGCCCAACCCGACAATATACGACACTGCCAACATGGGCAGCATTCTCAAGAAGCCAAACCAAAGGCAGTACCACCAACTGGCCACTGTGCCCAGTTCGTAAGGCCAATCCGTGGCATGGAGCGAAGTCTGGTAGCCGATGTTCCACATACCGAAGAGCATGGCAGGAACGAGGGCGATGACAACCATGATCATGGCGCGTTTCAAATCGATGGCGTCGCGAACGTGGCTGCCGCGCTTGGTGACCCGATTGGGCGTAAAGGCAAAGGTTTCGAAGGCCTCAAAAGTGCTCTGAAGCCAAGCGAATTTCCCGCCTTCCACGAAGTTCGGCTTGATTTTATCGATAAAACGACGTAAGTTATTGAACATTATAATCCCTCCTTTCTCAGTTTCTCCAAAGCCTCACGGACGATGGCTTGGATGTCGGTTTTGGATGTGTCAATGAACTCACAAAGGGCGAAGTCTTCAGGCTCGACCTCATAGATGCCAAGGTTCTCCATCAGTTCAATATCGCCGATGATGCAAGCCTTGATGAGTTGAGTGGGATAAATGTCGAAGGGGAAAACCCGCTCGAAATTGCCTGTGAAGACCAAGGGGCGCAAGTCGCCATGGGTGTTGGTGTCGAATTTCCAGAAGTTCTCGAAGCGCGGGAGCTCTATACCCATAGGCTTGAAGGTGCTTTTCGGCATGAAGCCGCTTAGGAAGGTGCGTGAGAAGCTGAACTTCCTGAAACCAGGCATCAGCCAACCCATGAAGTCGTAATAATCGCCTTCGGGCAGGATGCTCACCAAGTCATCGTAGGCACTCAAAAAGCCATCAGCAGCGATTTGCGTACCGCTCAGGATGTCGCCAGAAATGACACGATTTTCCTTCGTGGCATCGTCGGCATCTATCTTAGGATATTCATTGTTAAGCAGTTGCGCTTTTGCAATCTCAGCCATACAAGCTCCACATTTTACACGATAATAATGAGGGTTCTTGATATTGGGTCCAGCCACGGCGACAACACGCTCAGGCTTGTAAATGCCAGTGGCAACCAATTCACCCAACACGGCAACATCCTGCATGTTCATCGTCCAAATGATTTCACCTTTATTAATTGGGTCAATATGGGCGATTTGTGTGCCGATGTTTCCAGCAGGGTGAGGACCTTTGATGTAATGAGTTGAGATTTTAGCGTTGAGATTTGAAAGCTGTTTCGCCAATCTTTGATTGGGGCGGAAACAGATGTGGACTTTTCCATCCGTCAATTGCGCCAATGCTTCAAGGCCTTTGACCAACATAGGTTCTTTGCCTTGCATGACGAAATCGTAATCAGGTGCAAGAGGCGCACTGCTGAAGGCGCTGACGAAGATGGCCTTGGGATGGTCGTCGGGGTTAGCGATGGTGCCGAAAGGACGTTGGCGCAACATGGTCCAAAGGCCACATTGCAGCATAGCTTCCTTGATGGCTGCTGCATCCATTGGAGTTGGCGAGGATTGGTAGGCGGAGCCTTCCGAACCAGTGGTATTGAAATCCGCCTCCACAACCACCTCTAACAGCTTCCGTTTTTCGCCTCTCACAATGGCCTTCACTTGTCCGTTGACGGGTGAAGTGAAGCGGATGCGTTCGTCGCTCTTGTCGCAGAACAAGGCATCGCCGACAGCCACCCTATCGCCTTCCTCGACGAGCAGACGAGGCGTGAGGCCCACGAAGTCAGTGGGCTTCATGGCGCAGGTCGTGATACTGCGCGCATCGGTGAGACGTTTCTCAGCCGCTCCGCTAATAGGCAGGTCGAGACCTTTCCTTATCGTTATTGTCTCAGACATTTTATTGAAGGTTAAGCAAAGGATAAATCTGCTTCACAAAAATGTCCTCGGCATTCTCTTTGGTGACGTGATGCAGGAGGAAACCGTCGTCACACAGCGTCATGTTCGGCAACTCCTGGTTCACCATGAATCCAGTCTCACACTTAACATTCACGCCATTGATGCATTCGTTAAAGCAAAAACTAGCCTTCAGTTCGATCAAGTCTTCAACATCGTATTTCTTCAGCAAACTCTTGAATTCCTGAATCACGTCGTAAGAACCATTGAGGTGGCACGAACTTCCAGTACAAATCTTAATTATCATTGTTACCTCATTTATTAATTATACTTTGTCAATAAAGACACTACCATACCTATTCGATACATTGTTATCGTATTTGTATCTCGCTGCAAAATTACGACATTTATTTTGATTACAACGAAAAAAAGAAAAATATTTCAAAATAGAGTTTTAATTTGTTTTAACTCTAATTAAATCGTTTATAATCATTTATATTTCAGCAAATTAAATCACATTTTGAGAAATGATTTGTAAATAATTCATTTTTTTGCTTCTAATTCACATTTTCTTTGTACTTTTGCAAACGATAAAAAAATATCGATAATAAATTATAAATTATATTAATTCGTTGAAAATCAAAACCCTTGAAGCTATGACAGCCAAGACAACAGAAAAATTCCGTACCGAGAGCGACCTTCTCGGAAGCAAAGAAGTACCAGCAGAGGCTCTCTATGGTGTACAGACAACACGCGCCATTGAAAACTTCCATATCAGTGGTAATCTGATGGTCAGTTACCCCAATTTCATCAAAGGCATGGCCATCACGAAGAAAGCCGCAGCCATTGCCAACTATGAAGTAGGGATGATCACGGTCCAACAAGCCAATGCTATTTGCCAGGCTTGCGACGAACTGATAGCCGGAAAGCACCATGACCAATTCCCCATCGATATGATCCAAGGTGGTGCTGGTACCTCAACCAACATGTGCGCCAACGAGGTGATTGCCAACCGTGCCCTTGAAATCATGGGCTATCAACGCGGGCAATATGAGTTCTGCTCACCCAACGATGTGGTGAACGCCTCGCAATCCACCAACGATGCGTATCCATGCGCCATCCACATGGCCATGTTCCTTGAGCATGAAGAGTTCATCCCCCATCTGACCCAAATGATTGATGCGCTGGAGAAGAAAGCCAAAGAGTTTGCCGAAGTCATCAAGATGGGTCGCACCCAATTGCAGGATGCTGTCCCCATGACTTTGGGACAGACGTTCAGTGGCTTTGCCGCCTCGCTTCGAGGCGAGCTGCGCACTTTGAACAGCGCGGCTCGTGAATTCCTCACCGTCAACATGGGGGCCACGGCCATCGGTACGGGCATCTGCTCCAAGCCAGGCTACAGCATGGCATGCATCAAAGCCTTGCGTGAGATAACGGGATGGAGCATCCATTTGGCCGACAACCTCATCGAAGCCACCAGTGCAACGAGTTGCATGATCCAATACAGCGCAGCCATGAAGCGCCTCTGCATCAAGATCAACAAGATGTGCAACGACCTCCGTCTGATGAGTTCCGGTCCTCGTTGCGGCTTCAACGAGATCCATCTGCCCGAGCGTCAACCCGGTTCTTCCATCATGCCTGGCAAGGTCAACCCAGTCATCCCCGAAGTGATGAACCAAGTGTGCTATAAGGTGATTGGCAACGACATGACCATCACCTTTGCCTCCGACAACGGCCAGCTCGAACTGAATGTGATGGAACCCGTCATCGCCTACAGCCTTTTCGAGTCCATCCACCTGCTCACCAACGGCCTTGACACCCTGCGCAAGTACTGCATCGAAGGCATCGTTGCCAACGTGGAGCGTTGCCGCAAACTGGTGGAAGGCAGCATCGGCATCGTCACCATGCTCAACCCCATCATAGGCTACAAGCAATCCACCAAGATTGCCAAAGAAGCCAGTGAAACCGGTCGCGGCGTTTACGAGCTAGTCCTCGAGCACAACCTGCTCACCAAGGAACAACTCGACAAGATTCTCCGTCCCGAGAACATGCTTAAGCCCATCGACATTAAATTGTAATTTGTGTTTTGTTTTATCTGTTCTAGGTAAGAATAGAATAATTGTTTTGAATAACGGTGTCGCATCATGCGATGCCGTTATTTATTTGTGTTTCACCTTCCGACTAGTTCTTTTAATTCGGCGAACGTAATGATTCTCGTGCGTTTATGTCCTTTCAAATTTCACTTTTCCTTCTCACTACATGAACCCCTTCCGAATTGCGGATCAATTCGTCGAGCGCTTTGGCGAAGTCGCTGCCGGGGTCGTAGCTAAGGGTGATGGTTTCCATATTGAGTCTCATCATTGTTGGGCTGGCAAAGGTAACCAGTTTTTCTAAATTACGCGTCATAGTATGATCATTTTTTATCAATAACGCCGCAAAGATAACAAAAATATATTATTTTATACATTAATTTTAAATATCAAATTTCTATTAATTTTATTTCAGCAATTAATCGACTGATTCAGAAACCCATATAACAACCAAAAAAAACTCTTGCTTCTATATCCCAAAAACACTATCTTTGCGGCAAATATAATTACAACATCAAATCATTAACATCAAAATGAAAGTACAAGAATTAGTCGATAAACTGGGACTGAAAGTCCTCTCCGGCGCCAACGGCCTGGATCGTGAAATTGACGGCTGCTACATCTCGGACCTCCTCAGCGACGTGATGGGTAACGCCATGGAAGGCAACATCTGGATCACCCTCCAGACCCACAAAAACGTGATGGCTGTGGCCTCCCTCAAAGAAATGTCGTGCATCATCCTCGTCAAAAACCTCGTCCCCAACGATGAGACCATCGAGCAAAGCAACGACGAGGACCTGCCTATCCTGCAAACCAACCTCCCCACTTACGAAATCGCCGGATTGGTTTATAACCTACTAAATAATAAATAATTATTCATGGGTAGAGACGCCATATTATGACGTCTCTATGAGGATGAAACCATGGAATTAAACGCATATAGGGCAGATTTGCATATCCACACGGTGCTATCACCGTGCGGCGACCTCTATATGAGTCCGTCGGCCATCGTGGAACAGGCCAAGAAACTGCACCTCGACGTCATCGCCATCTGCGACCACAACACAACCCGACAGGTGAAGGTGACCCAGAAAATCGGGCGCGAGCAAGGTCTCCTCGTCATCGGCGGCGTGGAAATCACCACACAAGAAGAAGCTCATGCCCTCGCCTACTTCGAGACCGACGAGCAACTCGACAAGTTCCAGGAGTTCCTCGACGAGCATCTCCCCCACATCCCGCTGGACGAGGATAAATTCGGATACCAGCTCATCGTGGATGAGAACGAGGAAGTGGTCGGTGAAGAGGAATGGCTGCTATGGTCGGCACTCGATGCGGACCTCGACGAGCTGTACGACGTGGTTCATGGCATCGGCGGACTCTTCGTCCCCGCCCATGTGAACAAACCCGCCAGCAGCTTGGTGAGCCAGCTGGGCTTCGTTCCCCCCGACATCAAAGCCGACGCCCTCGAAATCTCGAAACACGTCACCAAACCCGACTTCCTGAAGAAATATGCCTATCTGAAGAAATTCAACTTCACCAAAAGCAGTGACGCACACTTCCTCCATATCATGGGCGAAGTACACTGCGTGCTGCACATGTATGACAAAACCTTCGATGAGTTCCGGAAGACCCTTCACGGCGAGGACGGACGCTTTATCGACACCGAACCCAACGAGAAACTACAACTCCTTTTTGGATAAGTAAAACCCTTGCAAAACAAGACCATGAAAGAATTAGCAATGCACGTATATGACTTGATGGAAAACTCCACCGCGGCCAACTCGACCCTGGTGGAACTGACCATCAAGGATAGCCTGAAAGAGAACATCTATGCCTTCACCATCAAGGACAACGGCAAAGGCATGAGCCCTGAGTTCTTGGCTAAAGTCACCGACCCTTGGACCACCTCACGCACCACCCGCAAAGTGGGACTGGGACTGCCCTTAATCAAGATGAACACAGAGAATATGGGCGGTGGCATGAAAATCGAAAGCGAAGTCGGCAAAGGCACCGTGCTCAACTTCTGGTTCCAACACGACCACATCGACCGTCCCCCCATGGGCGACTTGGCGGGCTCCTTGGTGATGCTCTTCTCAGCCCACGAGGACATCCACTTCATCTACACCCATATCACCGATGAGGGCGAGTTTGTGTTCGACACCGACGAGGTGAAGGAAGCCCTCGACGGCATGCCGATGAACGACGTCCATATCATGAAATACCTCAAGGAGATGATCCAGGAGAATCTGAAAGAGATACATTATAATGACTGATTTCAAACTTGAAAAAACATACAATTCAACAATTCGACAAAAAATGACTCTCAAAGAAATTGCAGAATTACTGGAGGCCAAGGTCCTCTGCGGGCATGATCGCCTGAACGAAGAACACGAGACGGCCTTCGCCTCCGACCTGATGAGCGACGTGCTCACCCTGGGTGACTATAACCCTGTCATCCTCACTGGTCTTTGCAACATGCAGACCATACGCACCTGCGAGATGGGCAACCTCGACATCATCGTCCTTGTACGCCGTAAAAAGGCGTCGGAGGAGATGATTGAAGAGGCCGAGGACGAGGGCATGGTGGTCATGGAAAGTGACTTCTCCATGTTCAAGGCCTGCGGCTTGCTCTTCAAAGCAGGCATGCTGCCTATTTTTTAATGTCAAACTAAAACAACACGCCATGCATTTCGAATACCAAGTCTATGAAGCTGACTTCGTGAACGCCGGGGCCGCTTCGAGCGCGATCAAGAAGACCTTGAAGCAGCTCAACATCAACCCGCAGATCATCAAGCGGGTGGTCGTTGCCCTTTACGAGGCGGAAGTCAACGCCATCGCCCACGCCTACGGAGGCACGATCTATGCCGATATTGAAGCCGACAAGATCATCGTGAAAGTGGTTGACACGGGTCCGGGCATCCCCGACATCGAGTGGGCCATGAAGGAAGGCAACTCCACCGCGTCACCCGAGGTGCGCAACATGGGATTCGGCGCCGGCATGGGCTTACCTAACATAAGGAAGAATGTTGACCGCCTGGACGTACAGTCCACCGTCGGTGTCGGCACCACCGTTGAGATGGAAGTGCATTTTAATTAAGAAGTTAGAAGTTAGAAGAAAGAAGTTTGTATTATGGAAAAAGTCCCGTTTTTTCATGCGTTGACCCTCGATGAGGATGCATGCATCGGCTGCTCGCACTGCATGAAGGCTTGCCCCACCGAAGCCCTCAGGGTGCGCGACGGCAAAGCACAACTTAACCCCGACCGCTGCATCGACTGCGGCAACTGCTTCAAGGTGTGTCCCACCAAGGCAATCTATATCAAACAGGACGATTTCGACTCTATCTTCAACTTCGCCTGTCGCGTTGCCCTGGTGCCTTCTGTGTTCATGGGACAGTTCCCCAACGACATCACAGTCTCCCGAATCTACCAAATCCTCAAAGAGATTGGTTTCACCCATGTCATTGAGACCGAGGCTACCGTGCCTATTTACACCCAAGCCAAAAACAACTACGCCGCCGAGCATCCCGACATCCGTCCGCTGATCTCCACCTTCTGCCCCGCCATCGTGCGTCTCATCCAGGTGAAGTTCCCCGGACTGGTGGAAAACCTCATCCCTATCAAGGCCCCCATCGACCTCACCGCCATGTATATCAGGCGCAAGCTGGAACAACAGGAGGATTGGAACCCCGAAGACGTGGGAATATTCTACATCACCCCCTGTGCTGCCAAAATCGCCGCTGTGAAAAGCCCTGTCGGAGAAGAGAAGTCGTTAGTGGACGGCGTCATCAACATGGACTCGCTCTTCAACCGCGTCTTCAAACGCATCAAAGAACAAGGCAAAGGCTTTCACGAACAAAAACTGCCTGTATCTCAGCTGGCCGCCGATGGCGTGCTGACCTCGCTGACCAATGGCGAACGACGACTCTCCAACGCCAAACACTCTTATTCCATTGACGAGATCCACAACGTCATCGAGTTCCTCGAGAAAGTGGAAAACGACGAAATCGAGGATGTGGACTTCCTGGAGCTCCGCGCCTGCGACCAGAGCTGTCCGGGAGGCATCCTGACCTGCGACAACCGTTTCCTGATCTGTGAACGCATCTTCGCCAGGGCAAGGAAAATCGCCGACCGAGAGCGAAAAGGTGAACAGACAAAAGACCACGAGGTGGAAAGCGAGCGCAACTACCTTAGCCGCCATGTGAAAGTAGGAGAAATCAGACCACGCTCCATGTTAGTCCTCGACGAAGACATCACCCAAGCCTTGGAAAAGATGCGACGCATCAACGAGTTACGCGCCAAGCTCCCACAACGCGACTGCGGCGTGTGCGGCGCCCCCACCTGCGATGCCCTCGCCCGCGACATCGTCATGGGCGAAGCCAACCTGAATGACTGTATCTTTCATCCAAAAAACAACAATTCCTGATTTATAATTTAGAGGTAGAAAGTCCCACCTTTATCCTCTAACCTTTCTCTCAGTTCTCATCTCTCTCCTTGCCATCACATTCAACATGTAAACGGCAACAGCGCCTATCGCGGCCATTAACAAAGCGATGAAGAACTCACCATTGATGGCAGGCAGATGAAACACATAGTCGAGCATATCCGCTGAAGGCTCCTTCCACGGATACACCACGGGAAGACTGCCCAGCATGAACCCCGACAAGGCAGACAGCGTCTCGTTTCGGAAGTCCTTCATCAGCCATGAAAGCAGATAGGAAAAGCTCACGATACTGATAATCGAACCTAGCACAAAAGGAAACAGAATACGGAAGCCGAACATAAACGTCGAGGCTTTCGTCAAGGCGGGAATAGCTTGCGTGACAATCAGCTCATAGTTGCCCATCAGCAACATCATGTGAGAGCCGGAGATGCCAGGAACCACCATGCCCGTAGCCCCGACCATGCCACATAACAGCATATAGCCAAAACTATCGTTGGACTCAGGATTCAGATGAATTGAAAGCATGAAGGACACTGCCAATGCCACCAGCAAGATAATGACATTTTTGACACTCACCTTCTCAATGCTCTTCATCACGTTGATGACCGAGGCAAAGATCAAGCCGATGAAAAATGACCAAACAAACACTTCATACGACTTCAACAAGCTCTTTAAGAAGATAGCCGTGAACACCATGCCCACCATAAGGCCAGCCATGATGGTGGCAAAAAAACGAAAATCCGTTCTTCGACCAAATTCAGTGACTTCTCCCGCAAAAAGATACTTGAAGTTTTTGTGGTTCAGCGACTTAATAGAATTGATAAAACGCTCGAAAACGCCTAAAACCAAGGCAATGGCACCACTGGAGATCGGCACCACATTGACGGCGCCCATCAAAACACCTTTAAAGAATACTTTAAAGCCAGTCCAAAATTGCATTTCTACACGTTCTGTTTATTATAACTTACAACGGACAAAAAGCCGTTTTGGTATAACCCAAAACAGATTAATGCATCAACAAATGTACCAATTCACTCCTCCAGCTCCGCATAACAGTCGAAATAATCCGCCTGTGTGATCCTCACCTGATAAAAAGCCCCGATTTCCAATTCCTTGTCAGCAGCAATCAAGATCTCGTCATCCACTTCAGGAGAGTCGTATTGCGAGCGACCTACATAAAATTCGCCTTCCAGACGATCTATCAGCACTTTCTCCAAATGACCCACTCGCAATCCATTCAGTTCCAAAGAGATATTTTGCTGAATCTCCATGAGCTTTTCGACACGTTCTTGTTTCACCTCCTCCGGAACATCGTCAGGCAGGTCGTATGCCGGTGTTCCCTCTTCGGGTGAGAAAGCAAACACCCCTGCCCTCTCGAAACGCATGTCTTTGACAAATTGGCAGAGTTCCTCAAAGTCCTCTTCCGTCTCGCCTGGGAAACCCACAATGAAGGTGGTACGGAAAGCGATGTCAGGCACATGTTTTCTGACATTTTTGACAAAACCAATGGTCTGCTCACGGTCCACGCCCCGACGCATGTCCTTCAAGATATGAGTGCTGATATGTTGTAGGGGCAAGTCGATATAATGGCAGATCTTGGGGTTTTCACGCATCAGATCCAACAACTCATCTGGGAAGCCCAAAGGATAACCATAATGCAGACGAATCCACTCGAAGCCTTCGATGTCGCAAAGAGCCTTCACCAGTTCCACGATATGTGACTTACCATCGATGTCATGACCGTAATAAGTCAAATCCTGGGCGATGAGGATCAACTCTTTCACACCGTGCTTAGCCAACAATCGGGCTTCGTCAAGCAGATGTTCCATCGGCACCGACACATGAGGTCCGCGAATCAAAGGGATGGCACAGAAGGCACAGCGACGGTTGCATCCCTCAGAGATTTTCAGATAGGCGTAATGCCTCGGGGTAGATAGCACACGGTGGCTGCAATAGGTTTGTGACGGTTCTTCCTTTAGGATGTCGGCAGCGATCAGGTTCACGCTCTCCACGCCATAGAAGCCGTCCACCTCGTGAATCTCCTCCTGGAGATCTTTCTTGAAACGTTGCGAGAGGCAACCTGTGACATACAGTTTCTTGATTTTTCCTTGTTTGCGCAGTTCGGCATATTCGAGGATGGTGTCCACCGACTCCTCCTGGGCATCGCCGATGAAACCGCAAGTGTTGATGATGACCACGTCCGACTTCCTGTCCGAGTCATGGCGGATCACATAACGGTGTTCAAGCAAAGCCGCCAGATGCTCCGAATCAACTTTGTTTTTGGAGCAGCCGAGGGTGATGATATTTAGAATTGATCTGCGATTTTTTATAGTAGCGTTCATGCATCCCTTAAAGAAATTGAACATGAGGACATAGATAGATAATACTATATCCAGGAGAGTTATTACGACTCAAACAGCGAATCCACAAACGCCTTCCGGTCGAACACCTGAAGATGGTCGATGCCTTCCCCAACGCCGATGTATTTCACTGGGATCTTAAACTGGTCGGAGATGCCGATGACCACGCCGCCTTTGGCTGTGCCATCGAGTTTGGTCAGGGCAAGTGCGTTGACTTCGGTGGCAGCGATAAACTGCTTGGCCTGCTCGATGGCATTCTGTCCCGTAGAGGCATCCAGCACCAACAGCACCTCATGAGGCGCGTCAGGGATGACCTTCTGCATCACCGACTTGATTTTGGAGAGCTCACGCATCAAGTTGACCTTGTTGTGCAGACGGCCAGCAGTGTCGATGATAACCACGTCAGCATCCTGGGCAACGGCAGATTTCACGGTGTCGAATGCCACAGAGGCAGGGTCGGCACCCATGCCCTGCTGAACGATAGGCACATCGACGCGTTCAGCCCAGATCTTGAGTTGCTCCACGGCAGCGGCACGGAAGGTGTCGGAAGCACCCAACACGACCTTCTTGCCTGCCTTCTTGAAGTTATGAGCCAGCTTGCCAATCGTCGTGGTTTTACCCACCCCGTTGACACCAACCACCATGATCACGTAAGGCTTCTTGCCCGTGATGTCGAAGGTGGTGCCGTCGCCCGACTGGTTCTCCTGCAACAGCGCAGCAATCTCTTCTTTCAAGATCTTGTTCAGCTCGGCGGTACCGACATATTTATCTCTCGCCACACGTTTCTCGATGCGGTCGATGATCTTCAAAGTCGTCTCCACCCCCACATCGGAGGTGATGAGGATCTCCTCAAGGTTGTCCAACACCTCGTCATCGACTTTCGATTTGCCGGCGATGGCATGGGAAATACGGCTGAAGACGCTGGTCTTGGTCTTCTCCAACCCTTTGTCGAGGTCTTCTTTTTGCTCTTTCTTTTTGCTTAAAAACGAGAATAAACCCATAACTTCACAATATTACATGAAAAAATAGCTCTCCCATAGCGTCATGGAAAAGCTATTGTATTTTTTCTGGAAAACGCAAATTATCTTTTTGCGAGGAATTCTTGAACCTTGTCAACGGGGACGATGGTTTCTTCGAAATAATAAGCACCGGTCTTCTCGGAACGTTTCATACGGATGACCTTGCTGTATTCCTTACCCAGGGTACGAAGGGTAGCAACTACTTTCTTTGCCATAACTCTTAATTATTTGATCTCCTTGTGGAGGGTCATTTTTTTCAAAATCGGGTTATACTTCATTAACTCCAAACGATCGGGCGTGTTCTTCTTGTTCTTGTAGGTAAAGTAACGAGAGGTGCCCGGCATGCCGCTGGCCTTATGCTCTGTGCACTCGAGGATGACCTTGATACGTGCGTCTTTCTGTTTCTTTGACATACTATCTTCCTTTCAAATTTTTCGGACTGCAAAATTAGAACTTTTTTTTGAATCCACAAGCGCCGCCCCTGATTTTTTTCGGCGAATTATTTTTTTTCGGCGAATTAGGCGAATTATATTATCGGCGAATTAAGCGAATTAAGCGAATTTTTATCGGCGAATTAAACGAATTAAGCAAATTCTTACATATAAATTCGCAAAATTCGCTTAATTCGCCGACCTTTTCTCTTTCGCCGACAAAAACAATTAGCCGAGGATAACGCGGTTGACTATCTCGAGGATTTCCTGCTCCTCTTTCAGTGCCGCGGCTTCGATCTCGGCGGCTTCTTTCAGGATCTCCGCCTTGAAGGCCTCATCCTTAAGCGAAGCGGCGTTGATCTTCACGTTCAAATGAGCGCCCATAACGGCTGAACGAGCGCAAAGAGCACCTACGCCGGCGTCAGTGACAGAGTTCGGGTTACCCGTCTCGGCCATGGCACGAACCACCTCAAAGGCCTTGAAAGCGGCCTTCATGGTATGGAAAGGCACCTGGGTTGCATATTTGGTAGCATCCTGGATAGCCTGGGTACGAGCAGCCTTCTCCTCGTCAGTCTTCTTAGGCAGACCGAAAGCAGCCATGATGGTGTTAAAAGCATTGGTGTCTTCGTCAACCAGCTCCAGCAACTCGTCCTTGATGGCTTGTCCCTTGACGGCCCAGTTGGAGAACTCCTCCCAGCGGTCGTCCCAACCCGGCTTGTGCGACGAGAGGTTGGCAACCATAGTAGCCAATGAGGCGCCCAAGGCACCCATATAGGCTGAGATGGAGCCGCCGCCCGGAGCAGGGCTTTCGCTGGCGGTCTCGTTGGCGAAGCCAGTGCAGGTCATATCAACGAGTTTCTTCTGCGAATGATCTTCGATGAGGTATTCGATGACTTTCTCTTTCGGGTCAAAGGGCTTCAAGTCGTCCAGCCCCATCGACTTGATGGCGATCTTCATGATCTCCTCCTCGCTCACGCCAAGGCTACGTTGCTGTTTGGCCAGATAATAACGACCGGCGTCCATCAGCACCTTCTTAGGAATCAAGCCCACAATCTCGCATCCCGTGACGCGGACACCACGAGCAGCAGCCTTGGAACAGACTTCCTCAAAACACACATGGACAGGTGACACGCTGATGTTAGTGATGTTCATGGAGACCTGAGCGATGCCATAGTCCTCGATGAACCAGCCGATGGCCTTGGTACACTTCAGGGTGCCAGGGATCATGATGGTCTTGCCGTTCTCGTCCTTCATGGGCTTTCCGGTCACCTTGCCACCCTCACGTTGGGGACGGCCTTTCTCGCGCACGTCGAAAGCGATGGCGTTGGCACGACGAGTCGAGGTGGTGTTGAGGTTATAGTTGATGGCCACGAGGAAGTCGCGGGCACCCACTTGGGTGGCACCCGTGTGAGCCACATGCTCGTTCCACTCATTGGGACCGAAATCGGGTTTCCATTGTTCGGAGCCAAGACGAGATGCCAAGGACTCATATTCGCCCGTACGGCAGTAAGCGAGGTTACGACGCTCGGGACGGAAGGCAGCGTCTTCATAACAATAAATCGGTATGTTCAGCTCGTTGCCGAGACGTTCACCCAGCTTGTGGGCATAACCGACTACCTCCTCCATCGTGATGTTGCTCACAGGGATAAGAGGACACACGTCGGTAGCGCCTTGGCGCGGGTGGGCACCATGATGCTGGCTCATGTCGATGAGTTCAGCGGCTTTCTTCACCACACGGTAGGCGGCTTCACATACAGGCTCCGGCTCACCAACAAAGGTGATGACGGTGCGGTTGGTGGTCATGCCAGGATCCACGTCCAACAGTTTGACACCTTCCACTTTCTCGATTTCAGCGGTTACTTGGTCAATAATGTTTCTATCGCGGCCTTCGCTAATATTCGGCACGCATTCGATCAATTGTTTCATTATATATTAATAAGTTTGAAATTGTTCTTTACGCAGTTGTTCAATCGAGCCGCAAAGGTAAGGCTTTTTCCGATACCATTCTCCTAAAACAAGTGAGGTAATGATTCACTCTATCATTATTCGTCAAACTCGGAGTCATCAACCTCCTCGGCTTTTTCTTTGATGACGATTCGGTCGCTGCGGTCATAACGATATCCACTGGTGAAAGTGATTCCAAATTGGATATTCAGGTTAGAGGTGTTGACGGGATTAAAGAAACCGAACACATTGTTCGAGGCAATGTAGAAAAGGGACCCTCCGAGGTTGGCACTTAAGCCAATTCCCAGGTTGCCATAGCTTCCTTTCATCATCGTATAGGTGGTTACCACATCAAAGTTGTTGAGGAACGAACCCACGTAGGCCAGCGTCATCGCCGGACGGAAACCCACTCCGCTGGCATAACCCGTAAGCTGTGCCGAGAAGCGATGCTGTGGAGTCAGGTCATAATATCCGCGAACCATCATCGTGGTGTTCAACCCTGAGGTGTATCCCGGCATCGTCTCTGCACCGATATTGAAATAACGGATCAAGGAGTCGATATAGCCCGAGAAATCCGCATTGCCATTGATGAGATCGTTGACTTGGGACGAGCTCAACCCCTGAAAGACCAAAGCGCCGTTTTGATAATAGCTGCCCGAGTTCTCAACACCCGCGTAAAACCTCGTAGAGAAATGATTCCAGTTGATGAAGCCCAAGTCATTGATGGAGGCAGCCACACCAAACTGGTCATTGATACGATACTCAGCACCGAGGTCAATACCTGCGCCATAGTTCTTGAACAAGTTGGCGATGTTGAAACGGGAGTCAACAACAGAAAGATGGCCTTGCTCCAAAGAAAGCTCGTATGGCAAGGTGGTTCTGACATCCACACCTCCAGAGACCGACAAAGCGTAGGTCTGAGGATCCGTCACAAGCTGCATGTTGAAGCTTTTTGACTTCGCATCTGCCAAACCCATGATGAACTTGACACGAGCACCGATATTCAGATTCTCGGTAAGGCACATCTGATAGCCGAAATTGAACTCTTGATAGGCTCTGAGGGCGACGCCGAGATCCACCGTGGCAGGATGATCGGTCCCAAGGAACGAGCCATTGCCATTCGCCAAAAGCTCCATCATGCCTTTGTTGTATCTGAAGGTCTCCATCTCACGGATGCGATGGCTGTAGGTGAAATAACCATATCTGGTCTGTCGTCCACAGTTGAAGATATCAAAGTTCAAGAAGGTGTTGAGGTAGTTGGTGTTTCTCAAAGAAGCCACCCCTTGGTTGAGGTTGATGGCCACAGGCTGACCCGCTGCGTTGAACTGTGCGAAATTATCGTATTTGAAGCCTATATTCTGAGCAGTGACATTGATACCTCCCAAGGCAAGGTCAAAATACCCAAAAACCGAGGTAAAGGAAGCGGGGTTGGCAAAATTCGCTCTCGGATTGTTACGCATAAAATCCACCGGTGAGATGTTCTGCGCCATCGTCATGGCCGAAAAAACACCCGTCATCAACAATAAAGCGATAATTCTAATCTTTTTCATGTACATTTCTCCTATCTTTTATTCTGTTAATTCCATCAAATCACCATCATAAATGATGTCAGCCTTCAACGTCACGCCCAAAGCATCATTCAGGTCAAGATATACATCTTTTCCATCAGTATCCACCCCAAAACGCATAAATAACTTATTGGCATTCATTAGATTAGTTAACTTTTGATGCGTCACCGAAATCGTAGTCTCTGTCCTCACCGAAGCATCAGTGAAAGAGCCATTGATGAAATGCTCATTGGTGAAGAGTGAGTCGGTCACCATCCCTGTAGTGGCATCAAGTGTGTAAAGCTGGGCTTTCAGGTTAAAGGGCAGCTCCGAATCGAATGCGACGTTGAGAAGCACCTCCTTGAGGATATCAGGAGTGTTTATCGAAGACAAGTTCAGGTCGAGGGTATCCATATAGACCACACTGGGGACATTGAAACGCATGGGAATCACTCCTTCAGCAGCCAACCCAAGGGAAGCAGTATCGTATAAGGTCATGACGTTGTCAAAGCCATCCGGATTCAAAATGAATTCTCCGGAGACATAAAGCGAGTCATGTTCCGTATTCAAAGCCAGATTCAAGGTCTTGTCGAAAGCATGGCTATAGGTTGGCGAATGATGCACATCCACAACGACCGGATAATCGTCAAAAATCATCGTAGGCTTAGCCTGACCACCCGATATCATGGCAGTGTCGATGCGGATGAGTGCCGCTAACTCAAATGAATTCCTCTGCATGATGGAAAGACGCGTGTCAACAAATCTCAACTCTCCACTCACATTGTCCAAAGGAAGGTTGAATGGTTCGTCCACAACAAAACGAGTGGGATAGCTGGAAAGCGATCCCGTCAGCTCCTGCACACACAACTGTCTGACTCCGATATGACTATCGAAGTGAATCTCAGGCTCTGTAAAATCAAATGCCATATAACGGACCAAATAATGAAACTTCAATGAGTTATCTTGATCCGCCTCAAAACGAGCGCCAGCCAAATCCAGCACATACTCGTTATCAGGCGAAAGTTTGTGTTCAAATGGAGTGCCATCCGCATCATAAACGGTAGGAGAAGTGACGACGATCTCCTCGATTTCGCCCAAGTCGGTGGAGATGTTAAACACAAACGCACCCGAACGGATCTTTGCCGCTTTCAGCGACATGACATCAGAATCCAACTCAATAAACTGGTCAAAGGACAACGTGTCCTCCACAGGCTCATCCAAGACAAAAGGAGTGGGATTATCAAGCTCGAATGAAAATGGGAATTGCATGTCATCATAACGCATGAACGTGCTTCCCTTCACCACCGTATCCATGGCATAGCGATATGAGATCTGAAGATGGCCGTCCGCATCGTACGACACCATGCTGTTTTGAGTGAATTGCCCCATCACTTTGTTGAGGGTGACCCTTGCAGAGCCAATAGGCAATTTCCATTGTCCGGAAGCTTCCACCGAGTCAAGCTGGCTGAAGTCAAACCGGTTCTTGTTACAAGAGCAGGTCAGCAAAACGGCAATCGTCAGAGCTAACCCCAAAGTCAATATTTTTCTCATGTTTTAAATAATTTTATATATTTATATATTTATAGATTACTATACAAATTTTCCATTCAAAATCATTTTTGCCACCTTGTTAGCTCCAAAATAATAAGGCATAAACTCAAATTGGCTCATAGGTTCGGTGACGATAAGGTTTGCGATTTTTCCTCGTGTGATGCTACCCAACACATCGCTGACGCCCATAGCGTAGGCAGTGTTCAGGGTGGTGGCGTTCAAGGCCTCTTCGGGAGTGAGCCGATAGCGGATGCAAGCCATGGAGAGGATCAGTTGCATATTCCCCGAGGGTGCGGTGCCTGGGTTGAAATCCGAAGCCATTGCGACAGGCAACCCAGCGTCAATCATCTTTCTTGCTGGCGACAAAGGCAGGTTCAGGAAGAAGGCGCATCCTGGGAGGACGGTCGGCATAGTCTCGGTGTCCTTCAGGCATTCAATCTCCTCATCACCAATCTGTTCAAGATGATCCACTGAGATTGCGCCATATTTCACGCCCACTTGTACACCGCCTGAGATGGCCATCTCGTTGGCATGGATCTTTGGCTTCATACCGTATTTGATGCCCGCCATCAAGATGCGCTCCGTGTCCTCACAGGTGAAAAAGCCCTGGTCGCAAAACACATCGATGAAATCCGCCAGATCCTCAGCGGCCACCATGGGAATCATCTCGTTGATGACCAAATCGACATAATCTTCTTGATGTCCGCGGTATTCCATCGGTATGCCATGAGCTCCAAGAAAATTCGACTTGATGGTCAAAGGGGAGTTCTCTTTCAGTCGGCGTATCACCCGCAGCAGCTTGAGCTCGCTCTCGGTGGTCAGCCCATAGCCACTTTTGATCTCGATGGCTCCAGTGCCCATGCGCATCACCTCGTTGAGCCGCAGCATGGCCATATCGTACAATTCATCCTCCGAGGCCGCCGCGGTTGCCTTAGCGGAGTTAAGGATCCCTCCTCCCCTTTTGGCAATTTCCTCATAACTCAGTCCTTTGATCTTGTCAACAAACTCCATCTCACGTGAGTTCGCATATACCAAATGGGTATGCGAGTCACAGAAGGCGGGCATCACCACCTGACCACTCAAGTCATAGACACGATGGTTCTCCTCGAGATAACGTCTGCACGCTGGAGAATCCATGGAACCATAATCGAGGATGCGTTTGCCTCTGGTCAATAAAAAAGCGTTTTTGATACAACCTGTTGTCGTCATGGCATCACCTTTCTTGAGAAGAAGACCTTCCTCTTCGATGCCGACTAATTCCTTAATATTTACTAATAACATTTCACAATCAAAGTTAAAAGCACAAAAGTAAAAAAAAAACATTACCTTTGCACACTTTCATCAATAATAATTAATAAACATGAAACGAACCATCCTGATAGCGGTCATGCTCTTCGCATCCACCTTGTGTGGAATCGCCCAAAACAAGGAGCAGAAATCACCCGTGAAGAGCCTCACCTACAAAGAGTTTGTCAAAAGCATCTGGAACTTTGAGAAAAACCCGGACACCTTTATATATAAAGGCAAACTTCCGGCTGTCATCGACTTTTACGCTGATTGGTGCGGTCCATGCCGCAAAGTAGGCCCCATCATGGAAAAAATGGCAGAACAATATGCTGGCAAGCTGAATGTGTACAAAGTCAATGTGGACCAGGAAAAAGACCTCGCCACTGTGTTTCAGGTCAGGAGCATCCCTATGGTGCTTTTCATCCCCAAGGAGGGTCAGCCCATGATGCAAACCGGTGCCTTGCCTGAAGCGGAATACATCCGCATTGTGGAAGAAAAACTGCTTAAATAACAGCATGGCACTCTATTCCACCGCATACTTCCCGTGTATCAGCTACATGGCGCAGCTGATTGAAGACCCATCGCCAAGGATTGAGATCTACGATACCTATCACAAGCAGACCTACCGCAACCGTTGCCGAGTCATGACTGCCAACGGCGTGGAGAGTCTCAGTGTTCCTGTGGTGAAGGTAAACGGCAACCATACCATGACCAAGGATGTCGCCATCAGCCACGTCGAGCCTTGGCAGCATATTCACAGCCGATGCCTGGAATCAGCCTATAAAGCAGCACCTTATTTTGACCATTATTACGACTTCTTGAAACCCGTCTTCGAACACCCTTTCGACAAGCTCATCGACCTAAACGATGCCGCCTTGCAGGCAGTCTTGAAAATGCTCAAAATCCAGAAAGACATCGTTCATTCCACCGACTACGAAAAAAACACAGAAAACGACCTGCGTGAAAAGTTCAGCCCTAAAGCCATCCCCAATCCGAGTCGATTCCCAAACTATTACCAAGTTTTCAGCACCAAACATCCCTTCGCCCCCGACCTCAGCATATTAGATTTAATCTTCAACGAAGGTCCAAATTCCCTGAAATACCTGGCTCTTTAACCACTCCTCTAACCTCACCCCCCGACCCCCTCTCCACTGTGGAGAGGGGGAGGGTTCTACCCAGGGCCTACCAAGATAAACCCCTAATGGGGTAGCACCCTCTAAATTCTAAATTATAAATTCTAAATTCTCAATTCTCACCTTTCCGGGTAAGCAATCCGAACGTGATAGATGCTCATCAACTTCTTCTTGAGCACCTTTTTGATGGCTGTGAAGTCACGCATGGTAAGATCCACATTCTGGAATTGTCCGTCATCCATTTGTTTTTGGATGATGTTATCCACCAGATTGCTGATGTTGTTCTCGTCAGGCTCTTTGATGCTCCTTGAGGCCGCCTCCACGGAATCGCAAATCATCAGCACCGCCGTCTCTCTTGAAAACGGTATAGGTCCATGGTAGGTGAAGTCAGTGGGATCCACCTCCTCATCAGGATGTTGACGTTTCTCCATGATATAGAAATACTCCGTGCGCCGCGTTCCATGATGTGTTCTTATGAAGTCGATGACCTGTTCGGGAAGCCGTGCTTTTTTGGCCATCTCGATACCGTCAAGCACATGGGCGATGATAATCTGGGCACTCTCCACATTCGATATGTCATTGTGAGAGTTATAACCACCATGTTGGTTCTCAGTGAAATACATCGGATTCTTCACCTTACCGATATCGTGATACAAAGCACCAGTACGCGCCAGCAAGCTGTCACCACCGATGGCATAAAGCACCTCATCGCACAAATTGGCCACTTGAATGCTATGCTGAAAAGTGCCCGGTGCATTTTGAGCGAGCTGCCTGAGCAACGGCGTGTTCGTATTGTTCAGCTCCATCAAAGTCAAGGAAGTCGTCAGCCTGAACATCTTCTCGAAAAGGAAAATCAACGGAAGCGAAAGCATGGTAAACAAGGCATTCAAGGCCAACATGCCCACCACCGACCACTCGATGACCGCAGAGGACAAGAAAGTAAAGGCAACATAAATCACAAAGTACGCGACAAAAAGCAACAAAGAGCTGTAAAAATAATGCCGTCTCGACCTATGATTGGAAAGGATGAAAATGACAATCATACTGGCCACCTGCTGCATGAAGATGTATTGGAACGGATTGGGCACGGCCATCGCAATCAGCAACACCGTCACGACCTGGATGGTGAACGTCAGACCGGGACTGAAAAAAGTCACCATGATCATGGTCAGCATCACCACCGGCATCATCAAGATGAACGAAGGATGCATCTTCATAATCCAATAGGCGGGGACAATCATGATAATCATCAGCAAAAGAATCAAGTTGATTTTACTCAACTCACTGTAAACATCTTTGTTGTGCAAGGCACGCAAATACAACGCAATCATGGTAATCAGCAAGGCCACCAGGAAAAACTGGCTCACTTTCACCCATAAGCTGTCGTTCTTGGCGTATGCACCAGTGGCATACTCCCGCTGCAAGGAATTCAGCACAGCGAAAGCCCTGTCATCCACAATCTCCCCTTCAGAGATCACCAACTCGTCTTTCTGAACCATGCTGTAGGTCAACGACACTTTCGACAGGGCCTTTTCCTGTTCATGTTTGGTCATCGAAGCGTCATACTGCACATTTTGACGAAGATGGTTCAGCAACAAGGTAGAAACCAGCTGCTTGTCAATGCCTGAATGCCTTTCCAAGACCCATTGCTCGACCACTTGTCTGGCGGTATTCATCGAATACAAAGAACCGTATGTCACTGTCGTCGCGGCTTTGTCCTTGACAATTCGCACCTGTGTCTCCGGAGTCATCTCATCCAACGCCTTGTCGTAGGCCACTACACCACGGTTTTGAATCTGGTCGAAAAGCTCCAACAAAGTCGTCCTGTTCAACTCCTGGTCGAGACCTCCATGACCCTTCCATTGGGTTGCAAAAGCCTCGTCCAATTGCCTCCTTGCCTCCTGGGTCAACTCCTTGTTGAACTGGAAGATTGGCTTCACAGATTTCAGCACCTCCTCATTCTCCACCTTCAACATCTCCGCGTCTTTGTAAATAGGAAAGTCAAATGGCGCGTATAAGGTCTCATGCTGCCAGGGTTTGAAAAGCTGGAACTCGTATTGAAACTTCACCACCCGAGGAAGCTGCCAATAAATGATGACAATAGCCAACAAAAACATCATCACCTTCGACACTTCATAATAACGATGGCGAATACTATTGAAAAAAGACTCTAACTTACTCATTATCAATGTATTAAATAAAAAACAAAGACCTTTTCGATACGCTAAATTAAAAAAAAAGAATATTTCCACCTAAAAACAGGCGTATTTTCAAAACATTTTCAATAATTTAGCCACATCAAAAAAAAACTAACCATGTCATTCGGAATCTGCGATCTACCGGTCATCCCTATTCGCAAAGAGGGAAGCCACACCAGCGAGATGGTGAGTCAACTGCTCTATAACGAGCTTTATGAGAAACTTGACGAAAAGCCAGGATGGATTTTGATCTGCACAGAGATCGACCACTACGAAGGCTGGATTCAGGGCATCCAGCACCATCCGGTGAGCGACCAGGAGTATTTGGAACTAAAAGGAAAAAAGTGGAACATATTGAACACGCCTGTTTTCAATGATCGAGGCCATTACCTCTCTCTTGGCACAATCTTGTATGAGCCCAATGACTTTGCAATAGCGTATCCACCTGTTTATTCCCCTCAGGCGATGGTTGAATTTGCCCAAAAGTTTTTGGGAGCACCCTATCTTTGGGGGGGACGTTCTTTATTCGGCATCGACTGTTCCGGATTGGTACAGCTCTGTGCCCGTGCGGCTGGAAAGCTACTCCCCCGTGATGCCTCGCAGCAGGTTCAAGAAGGAGAGCTGGTCTATTTCCTTCCAGAGATTCAACCCGGAGATCTGGCGTTTTTTGGCAACGAGGATGGAAAAATCGTCCATGTAGGCATCATGCTTGACTCGGAGCGAATCATCCACGCTTCGGGAAAAGTACGCATCGACTATCTGGACCAGACAGGTATATTTAATAAGGAGCGCAACGAGCACACCCATCGTCTCCAGGTCATCAAACGGCTGTAGGTCGATAAAAATCTTCTTTGATAATTCAATCAAAACACCTATCTTTGCGGAACATTTAAGAAATCTTGAAACCATCAATAAAACTTTAAATCCTACTTATGAACAACGCATTGATCACATTTGCGAAGCCGGACAACGAGCCTGTAAAATCCTATAAGCCAGGCAGTCCGGAGAGAATTGAACTCCAGAAAGAATTGGAAAGACAATCCAATGAAATCGTTGAAATCCCCGCCATCATCAACGGTCAGGAAGTCCGTACGGGTGACATGGGCGAGGTGGTGATGCCCCACGACCACAAGCACGTCATCGCCCGCTACCACAAGGTAGGCGAGAAAGAAGTCCGCATGGCCATCGACGCCGCCCAGGCTGCCAAGCACGACTGGGAGAACACCCCTTGGGACGAGCGCGCCGCCATTATGGCACGCATCGCTGAGATGCTGGCCACCAAATATCGCGCCCGCATCAACGCCGCCACCATGCTCGGCCAGTCGAAGAACTGCTTCCAGGCTGAGATCGACAGTGCCTGCGAGACTATCGATTTCTTCCGTTATAATAACCATTATGCCAGCAAGCTCTACGCCGAGCAACCCGCTTCGGCCAACGACCAGCTGAACCGCACCGAATACCGTCCGCTGGAAGGCTTCGTGTTCGCCATCACGCCTTTCAACTTCACCTCCATCGCCTCCAACCTGAACATGACCCCCGCCCTGATGGGTAACACCACCATCTGGAAGCCCTCGACGACCGCCCTGCTGTCGAACTACACCGACATGCGCATCTTCATGGAAGCCGGTCTTCCCGCTGGCGTCGTCAACTTCCTGCCTGGCAAGGGCAGCGTGATCAGCGGCGTGGCCCTGAAGGACAAGAACTTCAACGCCATCCACTTCACCGGCAGCACCGCCACCTTCAAGAGCCTGTGGAAGACCACCGGCCAAAACCTCGACATGTACAAGGCATATCCTCGTCTCGTGGGCGAGACCGGCGGCAAGGACTTCATCTTCGTCCACAACAGCGCCGACCCGCAAGAGGTGGCCGTGGCCATCGTGCGTGGTGCCTTTGAATACCAAGGCCAGAAGTGCTCAGCCGCTTCGCGTGCCTACATCCCCGCTTCGATGTGGAACGACGTGAAGAACCGCGTGGGCGACATGATGAGCACCATCAAGATGGGCGATGTGAAAGACTTCACTAACTATGTCAACGCCGTCATCGACGAGGCTTCGTTCGACAACTGCAAGGGCTACATCGACCGCGCTAAGGCCAGCAAGGACGCTGAGATCGTTTTCGGCGGCAACTGCGACAAGAGCGTCGGTTACTTCGTTGAGCCCACCGTCATCCTCGCCAAAATGCCGAACTACGAGAGCATGGTGGAAGAAATCTTCGGACCCATCATCACCATCTACGTCTACGACGACAACAAGTTCGAGGAGATGCTGGATGTATGCGACCAAAGCTCACCTTACGCTCTCACTGGTGCCTTCTTTGGCAACTGCCTGAAGGCCCAAAAGATCGCCAACGACAAGTTGCGCCACGCAGCCGGCAACTACTATGTGAACGACAAGCCCACGGGAGCCGTGGTCGGCATGCAGCCCTTCGGTGGCGCCCGCGCCAGCGGCACCAACGACAAGGCCGGTGGCCTGTGGAACCTCATCCGCTGGACCAGCCCACGCGCCATCAAGAACACCTTCGTTCCTGCTGCCGCTTATGGGTATCCGTTCCTGGCGAAGGACTAAAAGACGCAAGACTGCGAAACTACGGGACGCGAGACTTTGGGATTGTCCTATGTCTTGAAGCCCTGATTCAAAAATATTAATGACGATTAATATTTGCGATTTACACTATTTTGAAAAAAATCCGCCGAAAGTGTTTGGCGGATTTTTTTTCTACATTCTTTGAAATTTCACCAAAAAGTTTCTATAAGTATTCTAAACACAAACATCAGGATACCTATGGAAAAGAAAAACACCACCACCAAGACCCGTAAAAAGCAAAATCTTACTCTCCTTCAGGCCATCGAGGCTGTCGCCGAAAGCTCTAAGGACTCCAAGATGAGCACCGACTTCTTGAAAGCCTCAGCTTTTGAAATCAATTTCCTCGCCGAGCAGTACGGCATCAGCGAGCGGCAAGCCGTCATTTTTGCCGTCTGCATGGACGAAGGCCCCTGTCGTTTAGATTACCATGACTTGGCCCGCCACCTTGACCTCAGCAACATTGCTGTGCTGGCTTTTGCTAAAGACATCGATGCGCTTGTACACCGCCGCTTGCTGCGCTACCGTGACGTGAAGGATGAGGACGACTTCGATGTGCCCACCGCTGTCATCCGTTGCCTGAAACACAACGAAGTGTATCAACTGCCCGTCCACAAAGGCCTTGACTGTGCCGGCATGTTCGAGGTGCTGGAACAATGGTTCAACGACCTCGATGACAATGCCATCAGTCCCCATGAGCTGTATGAGGAGATGAACAGACTGTTCGACGACAACCCGCAGGTGGCCTTCGGCCAAAAGGTGAAGCTTCTGCATCTTCAGGAGACCGATGAGTTGCTCCTTGTGTTGTTTTGCTATTATCTGATTTGCAAGTGCGACGATGACATCCGTTTTGGACAAATGGAGGACGTCTACAACAACGGTGCCGACTTCAACAACGCCAAGGCCGCTTTGCGCAGCGACAGTCACACGCTTCAAACGGCCAAACTTATTGAGTTCCGCTGCGAGGATGGCATCGTCAACAATACGCAATTCAAACTGACCGAGGAAGCCAAGCGCGATTTGCTTGCCGAGCTTAAAATCAACACTACCACGGAGGAACACCTCGCCGATGTGATTGAGCCTGACCAACTCACGCCCAAGACCATGTTCTACACCGAGACCGTTCAGCATCAGGTGGATGAACTCAACCGATTCTTAGAGCCGGAACAATATGCCAAGATCCGTGAGCGCATGCAGCAGCGCGGTTTCCGACAGGGCTTCACCTGCCTGTTCCATGGCGGTCCGGGCACGGGAAAGACCGAGACCGTCTATCAGCTGGCTCGCCTTACGGGACGTTCCATCATGACCGTCGATGTGCCGAGCATCAAGAGCAAGTGGGTGGGCGACTCGGAGAAGAACATTAAGGCCCTCTTCGACCGTTACCGCAGCCTCGTGCAGCGTGCCGATAAAGCCCCAATACTGCTCTTCAACGAGGCCGATGCCATCATTGGCATCCGCAAGGCCGGTGCCGAAGACGCGGTTGACAAGATGGAAAACACCATCCAGAACATCATCCTGCAGGAGATGGAGACCTTGGACGGCATCATGATTGCCACCACCAACCTCACCGAGAACCTCGACAGCGCCTTCGAGCGACGTTTCCTCTACAAGATTAGGTTCGACAAGCCCGATGCCACGGTGCGCGGCAAGATCTGGCAGCAGATGATCCCCGAGCTGAACGACAGCGATGCCACCACCTTGGCCGAGCACTTCGACTTTAGTGGCGGCCAAATCGAGAACGTGGCCCGCAAGCACGCTATCAACAGCATCCTTTACGGCAACGACGCCGAGATGCTTCCTATCCTGGAAAATTACTGCCGCTGCGAGCAGTTGAACAATAATGTTACAAGAAAGAGGATAGGATTTTGAAAAAATACGAAACGACTATGAAAACATATTTACAGCAATTCTTTCCTTGCTTGGAAAACAGACACGTCTATCCCTATCGTGTTGTCTTTCCGATGATGTTGGAGCATATCGATTTTGCTCCCATCACCATCCTATATGGCAACAATGGTAGTGGAAAATCCACGTTGCTGAATGTTATGGCTCAGCATCTTGGCCTTAAGAAGATGACCTTAGGCAACGACAATGAGTATTTTGCTGGATACGTGAAAAAATGTTCTTCATGTATTGATGATGGCGGGCTTCCAGAAGAAAGTTCGTTTATCCGGAGCGAGGACATTATGGTGAAAATTGCCAGGCAACGGAAACTTTACGCTGAAATGAAAAATGAAGTCCTTTCAGACAAAGAAATGAGCAAAATGAGTGATTATGGAATCAGCATGGAACTATATGAAAAAGCGTTGACGGATCCCGAGTCGGTGAAGGCGGCGGATTATGCCCTCCTGAGTCGAATGTGGGATTTTCAAAAAGCCCGAATGAAGTTGGGCAACAGCGAAGCCACCTCTAATGGAGAAACGGCTTTGGAGTATTTCGAGGAACATCTTTTTGATGAGTCGTTCTATCTGCTTGATGAGCCTGAGAACTCAATGGCTCCTGCATTTCAGCATGAACTGGCCCAGCATATCGAATTGCTGGCTCGATTGGATACTCAATTTGTCATTGCCACCCATTCGCCCTTCCTGCTTTCCATACCTAATGCAAGGATTTACGACCTCGATGCTCGTCCATCTATGGAGAGGGCATGGTATGAGTTGGAAAACATGAAGGCTTACTATCGGCTTTTTAAACAATTTGAGGATCGGTTTTGAAATCTTGAAGGAAACTGTATTTTTGTTTTCTCCAAAATAGTGCTTAATTTTGCAAGTCATTAACGATACTATGGGTTTCAACGACTACTGGAAAGAAAAATCCACCAAACGCAAAAAGTCTTGGGCGGGCAAATTCAAACGCTTTGCCCAAAAGCATATGCAGCTGGAGGCAATCCGAAGCGAGATTATATATGGCCATATGAAAAGAGAAGAGGTGCGCAGCCTTCTGGATGAGCATCGGATTGTTCAGAATCCCATAGCGCGACGGAATTCTGATATGCACTTCTCCTTTTCAGAACAGGGACTTCGTGAGGCCATGCAAGCAGAGGGTGCCGATGTCAGTTCTTTAATGGTGACGATAAGCAAGAAGAATATTGTAGGCCAGCAACCACATGAAATAGCATACGGAGACATGCTTGACGTTGCTGGCAATCGTCGTGATTTGTATGAAAAGTTCACCGATCTGGAAACCTGCACCATCAATTACCGAGAGGTAACGATGGTTATCTACCGCTATACTTATCTGCAGCAGCCTTTTGCCATGTATGAGCTCGTGCCTTGCAAGCAACTGTCTATTTCCGATTTGAGATTGGAGGAGACAGGTTTCAGCACCCTGAACATTGCAACCTTGCTGATGGAAATGGCTGCCGAATGGGAACTGCGGAAGGAAGAGTTCAACTACTACGCCAAGAAACTGAAACTCCGCACCATGGAGGCCGTTCTGGTTGACAGCATTGAGTTTGAGCTCTGGAACGAGAAGAAGTTGCAAAAGAAGATCTCGGAATACATCACTAAGGACTACAACCTTGACAAAATCGTCGAACAGGTGTTCCGTCCTTGGAAGTCGGCTGTCAAGAAGTTTATCGATGCCGCACTAGAACGGTCGTTAAGGGATCAAACTGAGACATTGGAGAAGTTTAGCTTCAGGCACTCCTGCTCTGATAGATTTGTGGAAGAGTGCTTACGCCCTTATTTGGAAAGTGTCGGATTGCAGGAGGTAGCATTGGTGGTTCCAGGTAAGGACCATCCCGATGTCATATTGAAGTACCAAGGGCGCCAGTTACGTTTGTCATCATATTATTCGTCATCATATCATAACGACATCTTCTTTTATCCCAACTCCTATTACGACGGGTGTTTTTGGAATTTGGCGGAGAACACACCCTTGAATGCCATCGCTGATTATTTGAAGCTGATGCCTGCTGCTAACCAGAGGATGGACGAGACGATTTTGAAAGTCCTGCACATCTACGACCAACAGATGCAACAGAACGAAAAATATCATGCTGTCGTAGAGCAATTGGAAGCATTGGCCCAACAGTATGCAGGCAAACCTGTCGGCAAAATGATGAAGTATCTCCGCTGGGAAGCCGGCCGATTAATTCATAGTGGATACTTGAAACCATTGATACCAACAATTAAGGTCGTCAGCGATACTGCCTTTAGTTATGTGGAGGAAAAAAGAAAGTATTTCAATGGCCCAATCATTCAAGAAGAAGTGACGCGATGGGTTGATGCCGATTGCCATCATGTTTATGCTTACGACCCTGTTGCGCCAACTGCTGAAGATAAGCGGTTACCTTCCAGGACGGTTCAAGAGTTCATTAGACAATATGGCCATTATGACCCCAAACCCATCCTTGCGATTGATTTCATTGAACAAAAACTATAATACAATATGCCTATAGCAATTAACGAAACCGAATTGATGACCCTCTTGGAGGTCACGCCCACGTGGCAAAACATCATGCTGGCCGGCCGTCACGGCATCGGCAAGTCGCAAATCCTCACCCGCTATTTCAAGTCGAAAGGCTTGCCGGTGAAGACCCTCTTCCTCGGACAGATGAGCGACCCTGGCGATCTGCTGGGTCTGCCCAACAAGGACGAGAAAACGGGCAAGACCGTTTTCATGCCACCTTATTGGTTCCCTGTCGACGGCCAACCCATCGTGCTTTTCTTGGACGAGATCAACCGCGCCCGTCCCGAGATCTTGCAGACGGTGATGGACCTCGTGCTGAACCGCAAGCTGGCCGGTCGCGAGTTGCCCGAAGGCAGCCGCATCATCGCGGCGGGTAACGACGGCGAGGAGTATCAACTCACCGACCTCGACCCGGCATTGGTGTCGCGCTTCAATATCTATACCTTCCGTCCCACGGTGGAGGATTGGTTGCTGTGGGCGACGCGTACAGGTCTCGACGAGCGTATCCTCAATTTCATCGGCGCCAATCCCGAGTTGCTCGACCGCAGCGCCGACACCAAGGAAGACCAAGGCCTTGACAAAGATCCCGACCGCCGTGCCTGGGAGAAAGTGGCCCGACTGATGGAGAATATCCCCAACCCCTTGCCCGTGCACCAGAAGGTGGTGGCCGGCATCATCGGCGTTCAGGCGGCTTCACAGTTGTTCCTCTCGTTCCGCAAGGACGACCTTTCGCCCATCGACCTGCTCACCGACTTCAAGAAAGCCAAGAAATCGCTCGACAAATACGAGTTGCATCAATTGTCGTTGCTCAACGATGCCTTGGCGCGTTTCTTCG
>JAEEGF010969456.1_pt1 | contig 30167 bp, 33 predicted proteins | sample 9134171 | NCBI WGS metagenome assembly JAEEGF01 (sample SAMN16246542, study PRJNA631951) | gut metagenome | biome: gut microbiome; feature: rumen; material: AP-attached | host: Bos | place: Iran: Karaj | collected 2018-10 | reverse complement strand
CACCATTTGGCCGTTTTCGGAAGAGGGCGGCCATCTTTTTTTGCCTTTTTTTGAAAAAACAACACCCGATCTTTTTCATCGAGTGTTGCTTCTTTTTTCTACGGGACTTTTTTAACAGCCCCTTTTTGTAAAATGATTTTACTTCAGCCGCTCAAGCGTGACGGCGTCGTAGGAGTCTATGATGTCCTTCGCTCTGGGCGGCTCGGTGCCGGGTGTCATGCAGGCGGCGTTGCCGCAGGACATCGCGCGCTTCAGGCAGTCGCCCGGGTCGGCGCCGAGGACGGCGCCCCAGATGAATCCGCCGATCGAGCTGTCGCCGGCGCCGATCGTCGATACGACCGGGATGTCGGGCGGGCAGGAGAGGAATTCGCCCCCGCCGCAGACGAGGATCGCTCCGTGCTTTCCGAGGCTGACGATGACGTTGCCGATCCCCTTCCGGTTCATCTCGCGTGCCCATCCGAGGATGTCTTCGGTTCCGATCTCCTCACGGCCAATATACTTTCTGATCTCCTCCTCGTTCGGCTTGATCAGCCAGGGGGAGCAGTCGATGAGATCCTCGACCGAGAAGGCGCCCGAGTCTATGACGACGCGCACGCCGGCCGCACGGTATTTTTTGAGAAGCTCCTTTACCTGTCCGAGGGGTATCCCGACGGGCAGGCTGCCGGTCAGGGTGACGATGTCGCCCGGGTCGACGTCGCCGATAAGCTCCGCTACCTCCGCCAGGACGTCGCGGTCTTCGGGGACCCTGAATCCCGAGAAGGAGAGTCTCGTCTCTTTTCCTTCCGACGGATGTATCGTGTAGTTCTCGCGGATCCTGCCGGGAACGGTGACGGCGACGCAGTCGAGTCCGCCCGCCTTAAGCATCGAGAGAAATTCGGCTCCGTTCTCCTCGCCTACGACGGCCAGCGCCTCAGACGGGACTCCGCAGGCGAGCAACGCCTTGGATATGTTCACCCCCTTGCCTCCCGGGTCGCGGGAGGTTATGTCCGCCCTTGTTTCCTTTCCGGCCAGAAAGACCGGGCAGGTGCAGTGGACGTCGAAGGCGGGGTTCAGCGTAAGCGTTACGATGCGCACTTTCTTATGCCTCCGGGAGCTTCGGGCCGTTGGCGAGGAGGTATTCCTCGGCCTCGGTGCACCACATTCCGCCGTGCGCCGAGCAGAGCTCGTCAAGCTTTCTGTAGAGCGGATCGGTCTTTCCCAGCTCGGCAAAGTCGCTGACGGCCACCATCGGGATGTCGACCGAGGGATAGCAGACCTTCTTCGCGCCGCTCGGTCTCGCCATTCCGAAGATGCCTTCGGGGACCGCCTTCAGACCGAGGATGTGGGAAACGAGCACGCCGGGGTTGATCCTGTGTTCGTCGATCAGGTTCAGGATGTCGACGGTGTCCTCGGGAATGCTCCCGGCGGTGCCGACGACGTGGATGCCGTCGTAGTGGATGCGGTAGAGGTTGAGCGAGCCCTGCATGTCGTGGATCGCGGGACCCGCGAAGAAGTTGACGCAGCCGTCCTCGCGGCAGATCTGCTCGGCCATCGTGAAGAGGGCGGGGACGGGGGCCATGACGAAGACGTCGTCAAATCCGCCGTCGGATATCGCCTTCAGCTCGGCGACCGGATCCTCCATCCCGGATGTGTCGATGTATCTGAGGTCCATTCCTGCGGCCTTCGCGTCCTCGACGGTGCAGTGCGCCGCCGCCCAGGCCAGCCTCTCGGCGTTGATGTCGGTGACGACGACCTGTCCGCAGCCGGCGTAGCCCTTGGCGAGCTCGACGGCTCCGAGGCCCATCGGTCCGGCTCCGGCCAGAATGGCGAGCTTTCCGCCCTTCTTCGCGCCGTCGGTACGGGTGTAGGTCTCGTAATCGGTGTGGTAGAAGCCCTTGAAGCCCCTGATTATGCATCCGAGCGATTCGACGAGCGAGCCGCCGTAGAAGTTCTCGCCGCGGTATTTGATCATGCAGCCGCGCTCGAGGACGATCGACGGCACGACGGCGTAGGTCGCGCTTCCGCCGATATACTGATAGGAGTATCCGGGGTCATATCCCGAGGGGAGCTTAAGCGCCGGCTGGATGACGATCCTGTCGCCGACCTTCCATTTGTCCGTCAGCGCCGATCCGACTTTCACGATCTCGCCGGCCATCTCGTGGCCGATGATGATCGGCTTCTCGGCGATGTCGGGCGGGACGCGCTTGTGCGCGGTGCCCTGCTTTACCGCCTTGTAGGTCGAGGCGCAGAGCGAGTCGGATCCGACCTTCAGGAGGACCTCTTCGGGGCCCACCTCGGGCAGCTCGAAGGTCTCGAGCCTCAGGTCGTTCTCACCGTGCAGTCTTACAGCCGTTGTTTTCATTATATGCCTCCTCTGCCCGGCGCGCCTCATCTCGGCAGCGCCGGAATTTTATTTTTCTGATTTGTCGATGCCCTGCCGGGCCTCAGATTTTTTTTACGAAGCACCTGCGTCGCTTGTGCTCGACGGCTCCGAAGTGCTTCCAGAAGTTCCTGATGGAGTAGTTGTCCTCAAGGTTGAGGTTGGTCTCGGCGTGATCGACCTTTTTGAGCATCTCGGCGATCGCGCCGATGAAGATCCCGCTTACCCCGCGGTTCTCCCAGTCGGGATCGACGCCCATGAGACCGAAATCAAGGACGTCGGGGCGCTTTACCGCCCGAAGCAGTTTCATGAGCGTCGGCGGCGTCAGCCTGCCTGTCGTTCCGGCGAGCGCGCCGGCGATCGACGGAAAACAGACCGCGAAGCAGACGATCCGGTCGTTTTCGTCAAGGACGACGCCGACGTAATCGGTCTTTATCATGATCCTGAAATTGTCGATCATCATCTTCTTCATCCCCTCGGTGAAGGGAACGGTGCCGTAGATGCGCTCGTAGCTCCGGTCGAGGAGTTCGAAGATGCCGTCGGCGTATTTCTTTATGAAGTCGGCCGTGTTTTTCGCCTCGCCGATGCGGAGCCGGTAGCGCTTCAGGAGGAATTCCACCGATCTTTCTATGTCGCCGGTGTCCTCGGGAGCGTAGATCATGCTCTCGACCCAGTCGACCTCCTTTTCGTAACCGCAGCCCTCGATCAGCTTCTGATAATAGCTGTAGTTGTACTGCTCCTCGAATGTGGACAGCCGGTCGAAGCCGTCGATCAGCAGGCCCTCGCGCTCGAGGTCGGAGAATCCGAGCGGGCCGCAGACGGTGTCGATCCCGCGTTCCCGCGCCCAGTCCTCGGCGGCCGCGAAGAGGGCCGACGCGACATCCTGATCGTCAACCGAATCGAAGCGGGTGAACCTGGCGCGGCGCTCGCCGGTCTTTTCGTTGTGCGCGCGCTGGATGATCGCCGATATCCTTCCGGCGGTCTTTCCGTCCTTTTCGGCGAGGAAGTATTCGGCCTCGCAGGTGTCGTTGTAGACGTAATTCTTTGAAAAGATCTTCTTTTCGTCGCCGTAGAGCGGCGGGACGAAATAGGGGCAGCCTTTGTAGAGCTTCAGGGGGAAATTCAGGAATTCGCGTCTGTCGCGCGCTGTCCTGACAAGTTTTACTGTTATCAAGGCGGGTATCTCCGGAGCAGTCTGATTTATAATACTGATAAAACTGAGAGATTTTTTAATTTGATGTTCTCAGAACATATAATTATATCATAATTCAATGAAGATGTAAAGGATTTTCGTGCCTTGGACCTGCTTGGGAGGCGGCAGAGGAGGCGGTATGACAGTCAAAGGAGAAAAGCGGGAGGCCCGTGAATTCCGTGTCGGACGCGGTTTTTCTTGACAAAAGACGCCGCCGGGGGTATAATTGTTCCCGGAGAACAACTCCGCGCGAGGCAAGGACTGAGGACGGATAACCGTCGCCCTGACGGCCGCCGCGCAATGCCGGGGCCGTGAGTGCCGGCCCGTTTTGAAAGGTCACCATTCCCATGCTGCTCTACGTAATCAGACACGGTCACCCCGACTACGCGACCGATACCCTGCTTCCCGAAGGCCACGAGGAGGCGAGGCTCTGCGCCGAAAGGCTGAAGATGAGCGGGATCGACAGAATATACTCCTCCTCGATGGGACGCGCGCTTCAGACCGCCGCCCCGACCGCGAAGGCGCTGGGGCTGCCCGTTACCGTCTGTGACTGGGCGAGGGAGCTGGATGAGTATTCGATGACGACCTATCCCGACGGCGTGAAGAAGCTGATCTCCAATCTCCCCCCGCAGTATCTGCACCGCCGCGAGTTTTCGAGGTTTTCAATCGAGGATGACCTCGAGTTTCTTCCCGGGATCTGCGACAGCGAGTTCCCCGCGCAGTACAGGACGATATCGGAGGGGCTCGACGGTATGCTGAGGGAGAACGGCTACTCGAGAAACGCCGACGGCTTTTACGACGTCACGGAGGGCAACGACCGCCACGTCGCGCTCTTCTGCCACTGCGGGATGCAGCGGGTGATCATGTCGCATCTGCTTCACATACCCTACCGGTATGTCGGATCGACGCTTGTGAACCACTTCACCGGCATAACGATATACGTCTTCAACAACAGGGGAGAGGAGACCACCTCCCCCAGGCTCGTCTCTTACGGCGACGTCGGACATCTTTACTTCGAGGGTGAATCGCCGGTGCTTTTCTACACGAAAAAGCCGATGTAATGCCGCAAAAAGCTGTTTTTGAAAAAAACAGTTGATTTTTCCGCGCGGATATGATATAATTTACTTCCGTCGCGGATGAAATATCCGCGACATGGCAAATACGGAGGGATATCGAAGCGGTCATAACGGGGCTGACTCGAAATCAGTTTGAGAGCAATCTCACGTGGGTTCGAATCCCACTCCCTCCGCCACTTACGGGGTTGGAAGCAACATTCCAGCCCCGTTTTCAGTAGAAAAGCTTGGGTAAACATATGGATACAGTTGTAATTTTTCTACTCAACAGCGTTTTGCTCGGCGTCGGTCTGGCAATGGACGCTTTTTCCGTATCGCTGGCAAACGGACTTAACGCACCGAAGCTGTCGCGCGGAATGAAAGCGGCAATTCCGCTGACCTTCGCCGGATTCCAGTTCCTTATGCCGATGATAGGCTGGTTTTGTGTTCACAGCATTGCAGAAGCGTTTACCGCCTTTCAGATATTCATTCCCTGGATCGCGCTTGCGCTACTTCTGTTCATAGGCGGAAAAATGCTGATCGAAGGTATCAAAAGCAGAAACGCGGAAAACAAGGATGACGCCGCTCTGAAACCGCATGCGCTGCTCATTCAGGGTATAGCGACCTCAATCGACGCTCTGTCCGTGGGCTTTACCATCGAAGGATACCGTTTCGGACGCGCACTTTCGGCGAGCCTGATCATAGCTGCCGTAACGTTTGTGATCTGCTTCTTCGGATTGAAGATAGGTCAGCGCTTCGGGACACGCCTTTCGTGGAAAGCGTCGATCCTCGGCGGCGTGATCCTTATCGGGATCGGTATTGAAATATTCGTAACCGGCGTATTTGGCGGATAAACCCGGCATCAGAGTTTCCGTCGGAGTATCTTTGTATCGTATTTCATCAGAAAAGTCATTCGCTTAAAGAGGTGGGAACATATGTGGCTGATCATGGCGGCGTTGTCCGCGCTCTTCGCCGGACTTACGGCAATCCTGGCGAAATGCGGGATCAAAAAGACTGATTCCGACGTGGCGACCGCACTTCGGACGGTCGTAGTGCTTCTGTTCGCGTGGGTCATGGTGTTTGTCGTCGGATCTGCCGGAACGGTCACGGAAATATCGGCAAAATCGATCATCTTCCTCATTCTGTCCGGACTTGCGACGGGCGCCTCGTGGATCTGCTATTTCAAAGCGCTGTCCGTGGGCGACGTGAACAAGGTCGTTCCCGTTGATAAATCAAGCACTGTTCTGACGGTCCTTCTCGCGATCATCCTCTTTGGTGAGACAGAACGTCTGGCGGTCAAGCTGATAGGAACGGCGCTTCTTGCGGTCGGCGCGTTTCTGATGATCGAAAAGAAGAAAACGGAAGCAAAGGAAACAAAACGTATTTGGCTGCCGTACGCAATCGGTTCGGCCGTTTTCGCCGCGCTGACCTCTATTTTGGGAAAGATCGGCATTACGGATGTAGAATCAAACCTCGGAACGGCGATCCGCACCGGCGTCGTTCTCGTAATGGCGTGGCTGATCGTCTTCATGAAAGGCAAAGGCTCCGAACTGAAAAAGCTCGACCGCAAAGAGCTTGTTTTCATTGCCTTGTCCGGGATCGCCACAGGCGCGTCGTGGCTCTGCTATTACTACGCCATACAGAACGGCGTCGTCAGCGTTGTCGTTCCGATCGATAAGCTCAGCGTTGTCGTTTCCGTCGTTTTTTCCTGGTATGTGTTCAAAGAAAAGCTGAGCAGAAAAGCGCTTGCCGGATTGATACTGATCGTTGTCGGCACTCTGGCTATGGCGATCTGGGCGTAGGAATTTTTTAACGACAAATTCCGGTTTAGCGAAATATAATGATCCCGACAAATCGGGATTTGGAGAGTAAAAATGAAAAGTTTGATTATTTATTTCAGCAGGGCAGATGAAAACTACGCAGTCGGTTATATCGACAAAGGCAATACGGAAATCGTCGCAGAATTTCTTCGGGAACTGACTGGGGCAGATACTTTCAAAGTAGAGCCGCTTGTGCCATATTCAGCGGATTATTCCACCTGCATCAAAGAGGCAAAGGAGCGTATTGGAAATGCTCCGATCAAAGAAAAGCCAACGGACATTTCCGGTTACGACACTGTTTTTGTAATGAGCCCGATATACTGGGGAACGTATGCACCGGAAATTGAAACTGCACTGAGCGGACTTGATTTCAGCGGTAAAACTGTGCGCGTCATAAGCACCCACGAGGGTTCTGGGCTTGGCAGCATGGTATCAGACTTGACAAGGGTGTGTAAAGGCGCTTCGGTGCAGAAATACGGTCTGGCAATCAAAGGATCAAAGGCAATAAACTCGAAAGAGACCGTCGCCGGGTGGCTATGAAGCAACTACAAATCGGAGTTTTACGAGGATTGAATAAAAATGACCAAAGTTGAAATACTCGGTGCGAATCGCTTTGAAACCTATACCAAGATCAGAGGAGCAAGCAGAGCCGTCATCGTGCGGGATGGAATGATCTTGCTTGTTCATGAAGCCGGTTCGGATTTGTGGATGATTCCCGGTGGAGGAATCGAAAAAGGAGAAACACCGGAAAAATGCTGTGTTCGGGAAGCGGAGGAGGAAACAGGAAATCTCGTCCTGCCGTTGCAGGAGTTTACTACTCTGTTTGAATACTATGAAGAATACTGCTATATCACCCATTATTTCTTCTGTGAAGTGACAGGCAGTGCCCGGATGCATCTTACGGAAGCAGAAGTTCGTCGAGGTACTGAGCCTAAATGGATCCCGCTTTCGGAAGCCGTGGACGTCTTTTCCCGTCATCAGTTGTACGCGGATGTCAGCGAAGAAAAGCGAGGAATCTACTTACGGGAATACACCGCTCTTCAGGAGTATCTTAAAACTCAACCGCAGAACACAGGTTTGTTATAAATTTGCATTTGTTGGGACATCGATAAATCGGAATTTCATTCTGCAGACAGGAGGTCAAATGAAAACATACATTATAACCGGGGCAAATTCCGGGCTTGGGTTTGAAACAGCGAAAAGAATCGCAAAAAAAGGATACCGGCTGATTCTTGCGTGTCGGAATATGGAGAAAGGATCTGAAGCGGCTGATACCATTAAATCAGAGACAGGAAATGTAAATATTGAATCTCGCCCGCTTGATCTGGCGTCATTGGATTCTGTCAGAAATTTTGCCGAAGGATTGAAGGGTACCGCAATATACGCACTGGATAACAATGCAGGAAACAATGCCAGAGAAGTAGCCAAGTCAGCGCCAAGAGGTTTTGCCCGCAAAGCAGCCAAATTGGCATTAAGACGAGCAACCTCTGTTTTAGAAGATGTCTACTGGGAACAAAGTTTGATACAGTTGGGAAAAACTGCATCCATGGGAGTGATTGGAGCAGGTATTAACTCACTTTATAATAGTTTCATAGACTAATGATAGCCCTAACTGTTTCTGTTTCTGTTTTTTGCTGGTTCTCCTTTATTATGGGGTTTTATTATTATGATTTGCGCCATAATTCAAAAGAGAATGGTTATAAAATGATTGTTGTTTCTCCGGGTTCATTATTGTTTTTTTATGGACATATATCAGGGTATAGAGAAGCAAGTCTTTTGGTGAAAGACGGTGAATGCTTATTTACCATTCTTTGCGCTCTTGAGTTTTTGATTGAGACATTGGCCTATGCCATTTTCAAAAAAAAGGGGATCGTCGATAACAATAAATGGATTTTCATTATTTGTGGAATACTTTTGATCAATAGTATAATCTGGATTTGTTTCACCTGTTTCATTGAGAAAAAAGTAATTCAATTAAAGAACAATAGTTCAAACACTGGATATGGATACAAGAATTTAATCAAATATTGCAAAAAACAATTGCAGTTGATGACCAAAGATGAGAAAACATTTGTCCTTGTAAAGAAGCAAAAAAAGACATTATTCAGCCAAAAGGATGAGTGGTATATTGTTGATAAGAACGCATCCCAAAAAAGGAACCCAATAATGGTTGCTTTTTGCTATTCTTTTCGATATGCTGCCCACCCTAAAATACAACTATTTGACATCGCGGAGCAGATCGAAACAAGAAGATCCTAGCAGTTAGATTTATGATAATATAGAAATCCTTTATTACTGTACAGCTCAATAAAAACGGGGGTAGAAGAGATGAAAAAAATGATTGTAGGAATAAAAATGATTCCGGCAAGCCGGTATTCGCGGGACAGATCTGAGCAGTAAATGACAGGACGTTTATCGCCTTTAGTGATATAATGATCTTGTCAGAAAAAGGAGGAGCGACAGATGGAGTGGCTTACCTGTGTTCGTAATGCAATCGATTATATTGAAAAACATCTGACCGACGATATCAGTGTGCAGGACATGGCGGATCAGATGTATCTTTCTCCGTTTTTTCTTCAGAGGGGATTCTCGCTTATGACCGGATACGGTATCGGAGAGTATATCAGAAACAGAAGACTGTATCTGGCGGCGGTGGATCTGAGGGAGACGGATGACAAAGTGATCGACATTGCATTCCGGTACGGATATGAAACGCCGGAAAGTTTTACAAAGGCTTTCTCACGGTTCCACGGCCGGGCGCCGTCACAGGTGCGCGGCGGAGCGGCAATAAAGACGTTCCTCCCCCTGACAATCAAAATATCAATTCAGGGAGGTAATCAGATGGATTACAAAATCACGCCGATGTTCCCGTTCAAGGTCATCGGCTTTCAGAAAGAGTTTGACTATGAAACCGCTTACGCTGAGATCCCGAAGTTCTGGGACGAGATCTGTGAAAAATATGCTTACAACGTGTATGCCGGAAATACTCCGGCAAATCCCTATGAGCAGGCATTGGTAGATAACTGCATCGGGGAATACGGCGTCTGTATCGACGATATCGGCGGCGGAAAGTTCCGGTATCTCGTTGCCGGCAAATACACGGGCGGAGATGTGCCGGAAGGAATGGTCGTCTATGAATTTCCAAGAAGCGACTGGGCTGTGTTCAACTGCATCGGTCCGATCCCGGAGGCGCTCCAAAGCGTGAACACGCAGATCTTCCGGGAATGGCTGCCGGGAAACCCGGAGTACGAGCTTTGCGGCAATGCAAATGTTGAGTGGTATGATTGCATAAACGGAGAAAAGACCGATCCCGACTACCGCAGCGCGGTCTGGGTTCCTGTAAAAAAGAAAGAATAAAGATCCGTACAGATTTACATATCCCGGTTTGGCGAAGTAAAAAACGATCCCGGCAAATCGGGATTTGTGAGGAAATAAATATGATGAAGATTGATGAACTGCTTGCCTATTTTGATAACGGTGGCTCATTTGGCGACGACCCTGAGATCGTTTCATCCATGCGCACATATATTCAGGAAAACAGGCGTCTGCTGTTTGAGATGAACAATGAATGGCATGAGGATCAAAATGAGATCACGGAATTGTTTACCAGAATTACCGCAAAGCCAGTCGGACAGGGCGTGAGAATTGAGACACCGTTCTTTACTGATTTTGGGAAAAACATTACGCTCGGCAACAACGTTTTCATCAATGCAGGGTGTAAATTTCAGGACCAGGGCGGCATCATTATCGGAGATGGAACATTCATAGGACACAACACAGTCCTGGCAACCCTGGACCATGATATTGATCCGGATAAAAGATATATGCTGCATCCAGCGCCGATCCATATTGGCAATAAAGTCTGGATAGGCGCAGGTGTTGTGATTACAAAAGGCGTGACGATCGGAGACAATTCGATCATCGCTGCCGGTGCAGTCGTAACGCATAATATCCCCGCAAATGTTATCGCGGCGGGTGTGCCGGCAAAAGTGATAAAAGAGATATGATTCTCTATTAAGATTACGACAACTTCCGGTTTGTCGAGGCCTTCTGATTTCTTCAAAAACGCGTTTTACGGGCCTTTCTTTCGCGGGTGGGCAGAGCTATCCCTCCCGATCGATTTGAAGGGCACACAGGCGATTCTACGTGCCAAAACCCCGGTTTTATCTGCCGAAAAAACGTCCCTGCCCGATAACCGATCAGACAAGGATTTTTGTTATGCTATGTGTTTTACGACGACAGCGCCGCGCCTATGATATCCGCGGATTCGAGTTTGCTCTCCGCGTCCACGTGGGAATATACAGATCGGGAGACGGGAATGTACGCATATTTAACGCTGAGAGAAAGGCCTGAGATAAAGAACTACGCCGCGGAATGGTTTCACGGAAAGTGGAACGTTCCCGTTGAGGAGTATTTGGAGTGCATGGACGCGTATCTCGACGGCAGAACGGAATACGGCTGGTATCTCTGCCTGGACGGCGATACAATCATCGGCGGTCTTGGCGTTGTTGCAAACGACTTTCATGACAGAAAAGATCTGACGCCCAATGTTTGTGCGGTCTATACCGAAGAAGAATACCGCCGCAAAGGTGTCGCCGGCCGGCTGCTTAACATGGCCGTTGAAGATTTGCGCGCGAAAGGCGTCTCGCCGGTTTATCTTGTCACTGACCGGATAGGCTTCTACGAGAGATATGGATGGGAATTGTATTGCCAGGTTCAGAGCGACGGCGAACCCGGTTTGAGCAGAATGTATATCCACCGGTGAACTCCGGACTCTATTATTTTTAAGGACATTGCGGACTGAAATGACTTACGATAACATAACCAAAGCGATATTCATCGACCGCCCAAACCGTTTTACGGCTCACGTCAACTTGAACGGAACGGTTGAGACGGTGCACGTCAAAAACACCGGCCGCTGCAGGGAATTGCTCGTTCCCGGTGCCGAAGTGTGGCTGACCGCCTCCGGCAATCCGCTCCGAAAAACCGTTTACGACCTTGTGGCTGTGCGCAAATCGAACGGAGTCCTGTTCAACATCGACAGTCAGGCGCCGAACAAGGTCGCTAATGAATGGCTGGCGGAGCAGGGCTTTGACAGGATCGTTCCGGAGCACACGTACGGGAACTCCCGCGTCGACTTCTATATGGAGCGCGGTGAAGAGCGGTTTCTGATGGAAGTCAAAGGCTGCACGCTTGAAGTTGACGGCGTCGGTTACTTCCCGGACGCACCCACGGAACGCGGTGTGAAGCATATTCGCGAGCTGATCAAAGCGAAAACGGAAGGCTATCAGGCCGTTCTAGCGTTCGTGATCCAAATGGACGGCGTAACGGAAGTAAGAGCCAACGTCGCAACGCATCCCGGGTTCGGCGAAGCGCTTGAAGACGCCAAGCGGGCGGGGGTTGAGATACTTTTCCTGCATTGCCACGTTGAGGCGGACAGCATTTCGGTTTTAAAGAGATGATGCTATGTACTGCTTCAGTTATTTCGAAGCAATAACTGCACATTCGTTTCTGAATTACGGAGGCAGAAATGGTTAAAGATGAAAAACTATCGGTTGTATTCCCGTGGATTGAATTAATTCCGTTCGGGCTTTATATAATTGTTGCTCTTTATATGTCGACTCCGGCTAATGCTTTATATCAAAAAGGTTTACAAGTCATTCAGGACATTGGAGTATATGTTATTCCGGTGGCTTTAATCATGGGAATTGCCTTAGCTGTTACCGGGTTTGCAGTTTTCCGCAGACTGCATGGATGGAGAAGGACAACGACTTTAGTATTGAGCATATGTCATATAGCGGTTTTCGCAGTTGCGGCATGCGGGATGGCAGTTTTTGCCTTTTTAGTTTTAACCGGTAAAATCACAAATTGAAACCGGCACATTCCGGTTGGCAAAATCTTTCAACGTTTCACGAATCTGTCGAAAATAACCTTTTTCCCTTACAATAATACGGGAATATTCCCTTGAACTATTGACAATTCCCTTATTTTGTGCTAGAATTTAATGGAAAGCAAAGGAGGGGCTGTCCGATGAGGTCTTTTGATTACAGGAAAATATCAGCTGAGAAGTGGGATTCGGAACTTCTCGGACTGATTGCCGCAATATACAAAGAAGCCGGCAAACAGGAGCTGTATCTTAAGCAGAAACCCGAAAAGCTTGAAAAGCTTGTAGAGATTGCCAAGATTCAGAGCACCAAAGCTTCCAACGAGATCGAAGGCATTGTCACAACCAATACGCGTATTAAGCAGCTGATGGAGGAGAAGACCGCTCCCAAAACCCGCGATGAGAACGAAATCGCCGGTTACAGAGACGTTCTTGCAATTATTCACGAAAGCTTTGACGCAATTCCGATAAACAGGAACTACATTCTTCAGCTTCATAAGATCCTTTTCAGCTATACTCAGAACTCTGAGGCCGGAAAGATGAAAAACGTTCAGAATTATATCAGCGCCAGGTACCCTGACGGGCACACGCGAATTTTGTTTACGCCTCTCGATCCGTTTGAGACTCCGGAGGCTCTTGACCGGATCTGCGAAGAGTTTAACTGTGTGATCGGAAATATGGAGCTTGAGCCGCTGATTGCCATTCCTGTGTTCATTCACGACTTTCTCTGCATTCATCCGTTCAATGACGGCAACGGTCGCATGAGCAGATTGCTCACAACTCTGCTTCTTTACAGGTGCGGCTTTTTCGTCTGCAAGTATATTTCGCTCGAGGAGAAGATAGCCAAAAACAAAGACCTGTATTACGAAGCGCTTTCCGCGTCTCAAGTCGGATGGCATGAAGAGAAAGACGATCCCGTGCCTTTTATAAAATATCTGCTTGGAACCGTTCTTGCGGCGTACAAGGATTTCGAGGAGAGATTTGCCCTCGTTGAAGGAAATCCGTCCGCGCTGGATTCGGTAAGAAAAGCGGTTCAGTTGAAGATCGGAAAATTCGGCAAGCAGGATATTATGGCGCTTTGTCCTTCGCTCAGCATTAGTTCTGTCGAGGGCGCGCTCCGCAAGCTGGTAGCAGACGGTGAGATAAGGCGCGAAGGCAAAGGCAAAAACACTTTTTACACGAGAATTGAATGATTACCGGCAGGAAAGGAAGAGTTTTCAAGATTCGCAAGAATAAATGGGATTTGCTTTTGATTCTTCATGTCCTCATCAATCTATGGGCTGTTTTGTTTACTCTTAGCCTGATTTTTGATGGCAACAGTGACGGGAAACTCGTTGCGTCTCTTGCCTGGGGCAATTTTGCCGGTTTATTCGTCAGTATTCCTCTCGCGTTTATAAGCCTCATAGCAAGGGCGAAAAAACGTTTCAGCGAAAAAGCATCCGGCGCAGTTCTTGTTCTTTCAATATTGTGTATTTGTGTGGGAGTGGCTACGTGGACTTTTGCATTAACAATCATGTTAACACTGTAGCAATTGGTCTTTTGTGGCTTGTTTCGCACATCTGATTGGCGGATGACATTTCGCTTTGGATATTCCTGGTTGGACAGATTTTTATGACTACCGCAATCGTTTATTATTCCAAACACCACGGCAACACGAAGAAACTGCTTGACGCGATTGCGGCCAAAGACGTTTCCGTGACGCTTATCGACGTGACACAGCAGCCGGACGCCGACTTGTCACCGTATGACCGGATCGGACTTGCTTCAGGCATCTATTTCAGTTCGTTCGCGAAGCAGGTCATCGCCTTTGCCGAAGCGCATCTTCCCGAAAACAGGGAGGTGTTCTATATTTACACCCACGGCGCGCCGGTCGGCGGCTTTCTGAAAGGCATTCGCGCAGTGGTTAAGCAAAAGAACTGCCGCGAGATCGGAAAATTTCATTGCCACGGGTTCGATACGTTCGGACCGTTCGAAAAGATCGGAGGCATCTCAAAGGGCCACCCGAACTTGAAGGACATCGCGAAGGCGGTAGAGTTTTACAAGGCGTTATAATATTTGATCGAAATAAAATCTTGAATTAAAAAGGAGAATAATGTTATGGAACCCACTTTTGAAGAAAAACTTAAGGCTTGTATCGATTTGTGCGAAGAGGGCGACCCGGAAATGTGCGCGTTTCTCGGGAAGGAATTCTATTACGGCTGGAATATTCCGCAGGACCTTGACAGGGCGCTTCGCTATCTGACTGTTGCTTCGGAGAGCGGCGACGCGATTTCGCAGTTTACTCTGGGATTCATGTATTGGTCCGGAAGAGGAACCGAGCCGAACCTTGACGAAGCGTACAAATGGTTTCTGAAGGCGGCGGAGCAGGGCGTTCCCGAGGCGATGTACAACGTCGCGAAGATTCTTCTCACGAAGGATTTTGAAAAGAACAAAAGTGAGGCAATTAATTGGCTGAGGAAGTCGGCAAACGCCGGATATGACACGGCTTACGACATGCTGTCCGATCTCGAGGATGATTGAATCGGAATAATCAGACAAGATACTATTTAGTTGTCATTGAACAAAAAACGGACCGGAAGTGCAAAAACTCAGGTCCGTTTTGAGTTAAACGGTCTAATAATTTTAATTAGCTGAATAAATCAGTTCCGCCATTTTTGCGTCTGCGAAATCGACGGCGATCCAGCCTTTAAGCTCCGGCTTTTCATTCAGAAGCCGGGAATTCAGGCCGCGCGCATATTTATATGGGTGGCCGTAGCTGGGCGAGCCGTTGGTGGAGAGGAAGTTGAGTGAAACGTCTTCGGCGGAGGATTGAGACTTGGCGATTCCCGCAAGAAAAGCGTTCCATTTTTCGTCCGCATCGTATTTGTAACGGTCCTGAACGTGCAGCGTGAAGCCGTCGCATTCATTGTCTTCCGTGTTCAGCGTAACGTCGTCTCTTCCGCCCTGGTCGCGCCAGTAGAGGCCGGTCCCACTGTCAGCACCCAAACCGGCCTCGTCCGAGTACCTGCGCAAAAGCACAAGTTTTCCGCGCGCCTCGCCGACTGTTGGAATGCCGCCTCCAGTTATCCAGTAATTTTTGTTTTTCCCTATAATTAGGTTAAGAACGCGCTGGAATTCCGCGACCGTTTCGTCCCCGTGTTCCTGCTTGACAGCGAAAATAATCGTCTCGGTTGGGTGGGCGTCGAGAAAACGGTAGCAGTCGTCAAGCAGCGCGCTGAGTTTCAGCTTGGGCGAGAAGGGCAGCCAGCCGGTTCTGCAGGCGGTAAAGCCGTGCATCAGCTTCATGTCGTCGCCGTCGACCGCAAGCCTTATGTCGAGGTATCTGTAACCGGCCTCGAGCTGCTCCGCGACCGTGAGCGCCTGACACTTCGAGAAGAAGGCGAGGTCGGCGTATTTTGAAGCGCTGTCGTGGGTTCCGGGTATCACGGTCTCGCTTAGAAGATTATCGTCGGGAAGTCGTGACATCCAGTCGGCTGAACCTGCCACGCTTTCTTTTTTGACAGTTTCAAAAACGGGAATTATGTACATTAAAACCGCGAAAACCATAATCAGCGCAACAGGAATCGCGATTAAAACGGCTGCGACCGCTTTCAATCCTTTTTTGTTCTTGGATTTTTTCATGCTGTCTCCTTTGCGAATCAAATATGTCAGCCGGCTACAACCTTAATTGTTTTAACGGTGCGGTTGCCTGTAAGATCTTCCGCGGTGACCGTCAGCGTGTGGGTGCCGTGGAGCAGAGTTCCGCGTTTGTCGAGCGTGCCTTCGGACCATTCAAGAGTGACGATCGGGTCGTCGCAGTTGTCTTCGACCTTGAAATTGAGAACCGGCAGGGCGCCTGCGTAAGTAATTATTTCTTCCGCCGAGTAGTGAATTACAGGCGGGGTCACGTCTTTTTCGCCTACTTTTACGTGAAGTCTAATTTCCGAGCTGTTCCCGTAGTGGTCGGTCGCCCTCAAAGTCAGCGTGTATTCTCCCTCGGTCATCAGACCGTTTTCGTCGAGGCAGGCGGGCTCCCAGACGTACTCGAGCGGGAATTCAAGCTTTTCCTGTTCGTCGTATGCGGTGACAGGCAGAACGAGCTTTTTGCCGGCTGTAGTCGTTATTCCGGTCGGTCCGTCGTATTTAATAACAGGCGGCTCGCCGTCGCTTTCCACAAGCTCCGCGGTGATCGAATCCACGTAGACTGTGGAATTCCTTGTGTCGTTCTGATTCCTGAAACCGAACCCGAACACGCCAAGGTTCCCGTCTTCGTTTGCGAGCTTTTTGAGCGCAGAAGGCTCTGTGACAACCACGTCCTCCCACTGTCCGGGACTTTTCGCTTCGTGCCTGAGCACCCATGAATAACCGGCGTCGATCGATATGCGCAACTCGCGCTGCTCGGTTCCGTAATAGACGCGCATGTGAAGCGCCTTCACGATGCTGACGGGAATTTCAAGGGGCGTGAAATCGACGGTCACTCCGACAGCCGAGTCGCCGGTGAGCTCCATCACAAACCCGCTGCAGCCGAAGGGAATGTTCTTTTCCTGCGCCTGGTCCGCAGTGTAGACCTTCATGCGGTTGTGCCAATAGGGCGAGGTTGTTGTGTCGCGCTTTTTTGCGACCGGAAGCTCGCTGTAGTACTCCGGGAGTTCCGTGGCGCTTAAAGTGGTGACTGAGCCGGTGAGCATGAACAGGCTGAGAAAGAGTGAGATTATCCTGATTTTATTCATTTTTCAGCCCTCCAGAAGATTGTTTCTGACCGCTTCAAGCTCTTCGCGGGTCAGGCCGATTCCGATCAGGAATTCCTCGGTATTCTCGGCGAGAGTCTTGTTTTTGTCCTTCATAAGGGTGTTTTTGAAGCTTTTCAGCTGCGAGACCATGTATGAAGGCGCGGCCCTGTCCTCATATTTTCCGAGGTCGGAGAACGTCGAGAGCTCGTAGTCGATAAGAATCTCCTCTTCGCTTACCCCTGCCAGCGCCAGCAGAAGGAACGCAAGTGTGCCGGTGCGGTCGCGGCCGAGGGAACAGTGAAAATAGATAGGGAAGTTGTCCGGGTCGGCGAACGCACGAATTTCGTCGACAAGCTCCCGTTTCGCGGATTCGTCGAAAACGCCGGAATAATATGGTCCGGTGACGCTCAGGTATTTCACGTCCTTGCCGAGGGGTGAGGTGCCTTTTTCGACTCTGCTGCGGAGGTCGAGCTCGGTTTTGATGCCGAGAATGTCGACCGCCCTGTGGATTCCGTCCTCTTTCAAGTAGTAGAAGTCCGCGCCTCTGTATATTATTCCGAATTTTGTCTTTCTGCCGTCTGCGCCTGTTTTGCCGCCAAGATCGCGGACGTTTGAGACGTTCGGTATATAAACGGTCCGCGGCGCGTCAAGCGTATTAAAAGAATTCACTTCCGAGCGACCGGTCTTTCCGCCTTTTGTTGACTCGACACGCCAGTAATAAGTTCGGCCGGGAAGCAGATCCTCCGCTTCGGCTTCTTCGTCCAGCGTGAGGATTATCAGCGGATTGCTCATATCTTCATTTTCTGAAATGAAAAGGTGGCTGTAGTCGGCGCCGCCTGACTGCCACTTGAATCTGACAGGAACCGGCTCGCATTTTTCGGAAAAATCACAGAGCTCGTCGAGAGCCGCCGGAGCCGGATCCTTCAGCCATTCCGTGATTTCGTCAGTCAAAAGTGAGACCGTCGAGCTTTTTTCGGGAATGATCAGTGAAGGCGCGGTGAATTCGGGCTGCGGAGTCGGGGTAGGCTCCGGTTCGTTGGTTTGTTCCGGAGTTTCTGTATTAGCGGTTTCTGACGCCTTTGGTGTGTTTGATGAATCGTCCGGCTTTACGGTAGAAACCGGAGTTCCGCCGGAAGGCTTTTCGGCGCAGGCGCAGAGCGAGAACAGAAACGTAAACAGTATTCCGTTTATGATTATTCTTTTGAATCTTTTCATGGTGGCGTATCCTCCGTTGCTGGTAAGATTATACCATTTAAAAGGTGCTGCTTTCAATGTTTAAATGAACATTGAACCGCCTCGCCGCGTATTGAAACGTTCCGGCCTAACTGATATAATTAGCACATGCTAACTTTTATTATTCCCGCCTGATGGACGCGGGAAGGAAAGGCTTTTAAATGAATACGGTTTACGATTTTACGGTCAAGGATATGGACGGCAAGGACGTATCTCTTGCTGATTTTAAGGGGAGAATCCTTCTGATTGTCAATACGGCTACGGGTTGCGGTTTTACGCCGCACTACGAACCTCTCGAGGAGATGTACCGCGACCTTCGTGACAGAGGCTTTGAGATTCTCGATTTTCCCTGCAACCAGTTCGCCGGGCAGGCGCCGGGAACTGACGAGGAAATTCACGATTTCTGTACGATAAGATTCGGAACGGAGTTTCCGCAGTTCACCAAGATTGACGTGAACGGCGAGACTGCCGATCCGCTCTTCAACTTCCTGGCATCGGAGAAGCCTTTCACCGGCTTCGGTAAAGGTGTCAAGAACGCTATGCTCGCAAAGTTCGCTGCCGCCAATAACAAGAAGTTCGGAGACAAGGTGAACATCGGCTGGAACTTCACGAAATTCCTTATCGACCGTGAGGGAAGAGTTGTCGATAGATTTGAGCCCACGGTTGACATGAAGAAGGTCAGACAGGCCGTCGAAGAGGCTCTTTGAAACTTGCTTAAGAATAATTAAAAGCCGCCGCTCCTACGTTAATTTTACAGGGGAGCGGCGGCCGTTTTTATAGTAGCGTTTAATCAGTAGAGCGCTCTGCAGAGCTCGAGGCATTATTCGGCCGCTAAATGTATAAGACAAACGAAATGAAAACGGAACCGGAACATTTATTTATTTCACATTCCTTGTTTTCGTGCTATAATGGTTTCGGAAAGTTAAACGGAAGAGGCCGCGGAGCAGTTTCACAATAGGCGGAGCGGCCGGATGTTAAATACGGAGGCATATAGTGAAGAAGTTGTCTGATTTAAAAAACAAACAGGAAAAGACAAGACTTGTCGACAAGATCTACGGCGGGATTAATATGTCATGGCCGAAGGTCATTCTGCTTGCTGTGCTGTCGGCGGCCTTGACCGCTGTGTTTCTGATCTTACCGGTTTTTAAGGGAACGTCTTTCGTGAAACCGGGCGAGACTTATGAGTTCTGGATATTCCTGGCAATTTTCATAATCGCGAACTGCAAGAAGCCCGTCGAGGCGGCCTTTAAGACGTTCGTGTTTTTCCTGATCAGCCAGCCGCTGATCTATCTGTTCCGGGTGCCGTTCTCGGCGCTCGGGTTTGAACTCTTTAAGTATTACCCGTTCTGGCTCATAATTACGCTGCTGACTTTCCCGGCTGCGTTTGTCGCGTGGTTCATAGCCAAGCGGAACATTCTTTCCGCGATTATTCTCGCGCCGGTCAACGCGTATCTCATCTATACGACTTATATCGCGGTCAGACATTGCATTTCTGATTTTCCGTACCTCATTGTGACGGCGGTTTTCTGCGCGCTGCAGGTGATTGTTTACGTTCACGCGTTTATGCCTAAACTGAGGCAAAAAATGATAGGCTTCGGCATTCCGCTGCTGGTAGCGGCGGCGATCATTGTGCTCGGCCTGATCCTTCCCGCGAAGACGGTAGTTGTTGTTCCCGACAAGGCGGCTTTCTCGGATTCCGCTACGATCGATGTTGAGGACGATGCGGTTGCCGACGTGCAATTTGCAGATCGCACCAATGCGCGAGTCCGGATTTCAGGCAAAAAGGCGGGCGAAACGGAGTTCACGATAACTGACGGAGAGGACGTTTTCACATATAAAGTTACTGTTACGGACAAGAGCGGCTTTAAGTCGATATCGGTCGATCTGACGCGGAACGAACCGGAAGGGTGAGACGATGGACAAAGTTTTCAAACCCAGAATTCTTCTGATTGCCACCGGCGGAACCATCGCTTCGCAGATTTTCGAGAACGGTCTTGCGCCGGGCATCGAGGCGTCGCAGCTCGTCACGTACATTCCCGAGATCCGAGACAGGTACGTTATCGACGCTGTGCAGGTCAGCAACATCGACAGCACGAATATCACGCCGGCGCACTGGGTCAAAATTACGGAGACGGTTCGCGACAGGTATGATGACTACGACGGGTTCGTGGTCTGCCACGGAACCGACACGATGGCCTACACTTCGGCGGCGCTCTCTTATATGATTCGCTGCTCTCGTAAGCCGGTTGTGATCACCGGCTCCCAGAAGCCCATCGGCGAGAACAACACCGACGCGAGGCAGAACCTTATCGACAGTATCAGATACGCGGGCGATCCGGATTCCCTCGGGGTGGTGCTTGTTTTCAACGGCAACGTCATCGCCGGTACCCGCGCGAAAAAGACTTTCGCCTACAGCTACAACGCTTTCAGCAGCGTGAACTACCCGCCTCTCGCGTTGATCCAGGGCGACAGGATCATCAGGTTCATCAATTCAGACGCTTCCGGATTCGTCGACAGACCTGTCTTTTCTACTGAGCTCTGCGAGAGCATCGTAATTCTTAAGCTGATTCCCGGCACGAAGCCGGACCTTCTCGAGTACCTGTTCGGGAACTACGACGTGATCGTCATCGAGAGTTTCGGCGTTGGCGGCATTCCCGACGCGCTTCTCGACGTGTTTTCGCGGCAGATGGAAAAGTGGGTTGAAAAGGGGAAGACGGTCGTTTTCGCCACGCAGGTCGTGAACGAAGGCAGCAACATGGAGATCTACGAGGTCGGCCGCAGAGTCAAGAAGAATTTCAATATTATCGAAGCGTACGACATGACGCTCGAGGCGACCGTAACGAAGCTGATGGTGCTCAAAGGGAAGTACGGCGGCGATTACAAAAAGATCTACAGGGAGTTCTACACGCCGGTCAATTTCGACATTTTACACAAGGAATGCGACGCTTAACCCCTATTTTTCGCGTTTTTTGGCGCCGAACCTTAAAAATAACTTGAAATGAGGCGTTTTTATGCGACTTTTGGCACGAAAACGTATTTTGGTGGTATAATCTAATTAACCGGAAACGGAACGTTTTGATTTACGACTTTTCTATACTTTACCCGGAGGTTTGAAATGAAAACTGACAGATCAAGATACAGATTAATTCTCGCTGCGGTGCTGATGCTCTGCGCGGTCTTCGTTTTTACGGCGTGCTCGCAGAAACATTATTCCGAAATGTCCGAGGACTATAAACCGCAGTCCGGATTTGCGGATTCCGATTACGAGTCTCCTTCTTTGAACGCAAAGACCGGCGAGCAGGATGACAACTCCAAAATCAACGAGAAGCTGATCAAAGAGGTCACGCTCTCCGCCGAGACGCTGGAGTTTGACGAGGCAAGGAAGGACATTTCCGACAAGATTGCGGAGTACGGCGGTTACGTCAGCAAATCGAACGTGGAAGGCGAATCTAAGTTCCGTGTGTCTTCGAGCCGCTACGTTCAGTCAAGACGCGCCACTTATGAGATAAGAATTCCCGCCGAAAACCTTGACGCGTTCCTGTCGGGAATCGAAAGCCGCATAAACATTTACTCTTCGAACGAAAAAGTAACCGACGCCACCGAGATGTATTACGACATTCAGGCAAGGCTCGAAACGCTCGAGAGCAAAAAGGAAGCGCTTAACGGGATGCTCGCCAAGGCCGAAAACGTGTCGCAGCTCCTTGACATTCAGGACAAGCTGTACCAGACGATAAGCGAGATCGAGTCGTACAAGGCGAGGCTGCAGGTCATCGACAGTAAGGTCAGCTTTTCGACCGTTTATCTGACGCTTTACGAGGTCGAGGTCTACACGCCCACTGAAGAGGAGTCGTTCGGAACGAGAGTCAAGGAGTCGTTCACGGAGGGCTGGGAGAACTTCGTTGAGGGTTGGCAGAACTTCACCGTATGGTTTGTCGGAGCGCTGCCCGGGCTTCTGCTCTTCGCGGCCATCGCGCTGGCGATATTCCTGATCATCCGCGGCATCATCAAAAAGAAGAGAAAGAACGCGCTGAAAAAGGCGGAGCAGATAAGGCGCGCGTCGGAAGAAAGGCAGCAGAATGCGTACCGCGAGAACATTCCCGCGATGAACCAGCCGATCTACGGCAACGTGAACCCCGGGATTCCGCAGCAGCCCCAACAGCCGGCGAACAACCCGAACGAAAGAAAATAATTTTGAGTACCGGAGCTGATTATGGATAATAACGGCAGAATTGGCGGCGTAAAGCCCGAAGATTACGAAGAGCCGCAGTGTCTCCTTTGCGACCCCGAGGACAGCCTCAACAGGCGGATTCCGGTTTCGAGAGTGATCGAGAAGCTTGACACTTACATTGCCTCGCGTGATTTCGGCAGCGCGGAGAGGCTGCTTGTCTATTGGCGCGGAGAGGCGGTTTCCATCGGAGACAAGGGCGGTCTGCTCACGGTTCTCAACGAGATGATGGGCCTTTACCGGAACAACGGCTTTAACGACAAGGCTCTTGAAGCCGCGGAAGAGGCCGTGAAGGTGCTTGAAACTACTGATTTCGGCGGCGATCCTTCGACGGGAACGACATACCTTAACGTAGGCACCGTATATAACGCCGCCGGTGATCCTGCCAAAGCGCTCGAATACTACGACCTCGCCAAGAAGATTTACAAAGAGACGTTGCCTCAGTCGGATTATCGCGTGAGCGGGCTTTCCAACAACAGGGCTGTGGCGCTCGCAAGGTGCGGCAGATTCGAGGAAGCGAGAGAAGAGTACAAAAACGCGCTTCGCGTGTTGCGCGGTTCTAAGCACGAGCTTTTGGAGAGCGCCGTAACATGGCTGAATCTGGCAGTCCGTGCAGAAAAGGAACTCGGTCAGGAAGAAGCCGCGGAGGAGATCGAGAGCTGCCTCAATAAGGCTGAGAGTTTTCTTGCCGCGGTGCCGTTCGAGCTTGACGCGTACCAGTCGTTCGTGCTCAAAAAGTGCGAGCCGGCGTTCCGCTACTACGGGTTTTTCGCGTTCGCCGACGAACTCCGCGAAAGGATACGGAAGATCGATGAAGGGACTTGAACTTTCGGAAGCGTACTATAACGAATACGGCAGGAATATGCTCAATAATGATTTTCCGCAACTGAAAGATTATCTTGCGGCCGGACTTTGCGGTTCCGGGTCGGAGTGCTTTGGATACGACGACGAGCTTTCAAAAGACCACGATTTCGAACCTGGATTCATTATTTTTATGCCTGATGAGAGTATCGTGGGGCGAAAGGATGAGTTCGAGCTTGAGCGCGCGTATTCAAGACTTCCGGCGGAATTCATGGGGTTTTCGCGTCAGAAACTCTCGCCCGCAGGAGGCGCCAGACACGGCGTTTTGAGAATTTCGGAGTTCCTTCTCGCGAAAACGGGTCTTCCGCGGGTCCCTGAATCTTATGAAGAGTGGTTTTCAGTACCCGAGTATTCGCTGGCGGAAGCCGTGAACGGAGCGGTCTTCGAGGACCGGTTCGGGCTGTTGACGTCCGTTCGTGAAAGGCTCGCGAACATGCCGCGCGACGTAAGGCTTAAAAAGCTCGCGGGAAAAATATGGCTGGCCGGGCAGGCGGCGCCTTATAATTATGAACGTTGCATTAAACACGGCGAGACCGGCGCGGCGCAGATGGCTATGTTTCAGTTTTCCGACAACTATATCTCCGCGGTATTCCTGCTTAACGGTAAATACAGGCCTTTTTACAAATGGACTTTCAGAGCGCTCCGCGAGCTTGATATTTTAGGCGATACGGCGCCGGCGCTTGAAAAACTGATTTCCGAGGGCAATTCGGCTGAAGAGGCGGCGCGTAAGGTTGAGGCGTGCGGAGCGCTTTTCGACAGGCTATTTGAGACGCTGCAGGCGGAATCGTTGATTTCCGACAGCTGCAATGATGCGGGAAGGGCGGCTTTTGAGATAAACGGAAAGATTTCCGACCCTGTGCTCAGGAACGAAAACATTCTCGCGGGGGTCTGACATTCCCGCTTTTTCAGCGTTCGCGCAGGCGTTTTATTCCAGTTACGGGCTTTCGAAAATGTTACAACAAATGTAACTTTACATTCTTTGGGCAATTTGTTAAATTACGATCGCAAGGAGAGAACTTATGCTTAAGGACAGAATTAAGAAACTCCGGAAAGCAAATAAGATGTCGCAGGAGGAATTTGCCGAAAAGCTCTTTGTGTCCAGATCCCTTGTCGCGAAATGGGAACTGGGTCAGAGATATCCCTCCACGGAGCTGATCCGCGACATCGCAAAACTCTTTGACGTACCGTATGAAAAGCTGATCAAGGACGACTACGAAGCGCTCGAGTCCGGCGACGAACTCGAATCCTGCATCCCGGGTGACATTTCCGAACCCGACTCCGACAGGAACGGCGACTCGGACGACGAAACGGTCGCGGCGCTCGCAGACAGGCTGACTGGCTTTTTGAGATCGCTTTCACGCGACGACAGAACACTCTTCCTGAGAAGGTACTATTTCTACGACCCGGTCAAAAAGATCGCGGCGGCGAGAAGCATCTCGGAGGACGAGGTCAGGGTGAGACTGGCGGACGTCAGAGCAAAACTCCTAAGTTTTCTTGAAAAGGAAGGTAACTCAGATGAAAAAGAATGATCTTCGTGAAGCCCTGAGAAATGTCGACGGCGACCTCATCAAAGAGGCAAAGCGCTCGGGAAGCGGCAAGAACATCCGTGCCATTACTACAGCGGCGGTTTGCGTACTCGTAGCCGTCACGGTTCTTACCGGCGTTCTGGCGGCTGCTCCGGTTTTCCGCGGAACCCGTCAGATCAATAACGGCAGCCTCCCCGACAACGGGTCCGGCATTAACAACGGTTCAGGCATTAAAATCGGCGACGATGAAACGATGACCGGCGTTTACAACGACGGCGTTATCGGCGAGAGAAAAGGCTGGCGCGAGGGCTCGGACGGCGTCTATTACGATTATGAACTGTCCGGCGAAATTCCCGCTCCCGAACCGGCTTCGTCCGGCGACAAAGCCGAATATTCCGGGTACCACGGCGATGAATACATTTCCGATATTTATCCGGCGCCTGTAGAAGAAGGTATAGGTTATTTTGGCGGAGACTATGAAATTATCAACGCCAGAGCGGGCACGCTTACCGCCAAGGAGTGGCGCGACACCGCCAATATCGCAGAGTGGTATAAACTGATCAACGACAACAACTGGTACAGTATCGCGGAGGCCAGAAAGATCTTCTCGAACAGAGTTGTTAAAGTAAAGGTTACCGACGGCGACGCTTTCTGCTTCAACAGAGAGGTTGACCTTTATGAAGGCGACACGCTTCTTGCTTCCGCAAAGACCGATATTTACGGTTCCGCGGTTCTCTGCTTCAACATTCTCAGCGGTAAGACGGCCAAACCCGACCGTGTCGAGATCATGGGCAACTTCTATCAGCTTGACGGCAAGAATGAAATTACCGTTAATATCGAAGGCGCGGCTCAGGACACCAAGAAGCTCGACCTTATGCTGATGGTCGACACCACAGGCAGCATGGGCGACGAACTCCTCTATATCAATGAAGAGCTCAAAGACATGGTCACCAGGATCGCTTCCGAGGACGAGGCGCTCTCTATTAGGGTCAGCGTCAACTTCTACCGCGACGAAGGCGACGAGTACATCGTCAAGTACTACGATTTCAGAACGAACGTCGACGAATGCGTCGCGCAGATTTCGCAGGAATACGCTTCCGGCGGCGGCGACTATCCCGAGGCGGTTCATACCGCGCTCAAGAATATCGTAACCGGCCACCAGTGGAGAAACGACGCCGTGAAGCTCTGCTTCTTCGTTCTTGACGCTCCGCCTCACAGCGAGGGTGAGATTCCCGGCATCGGCGAAGACATCGCGGAATCGCTGGTTGAAGCTCAGAAACAGGGCATCAGGATAGCGCCCGTGTTCTGCTCCGGCAGCGACAAGGAGACCGAGTACATACTCAGAAGCTTCGCGGTCATCACCGGCGGAACGTTCATTTACCTCACCGACGATTCCGGTATCGGCGGCGGTCACGCGGCCCCCGCGGTAGGCGAATCCGACGTTGAGTACCTGAACGAGTGCATGATCAGAATCGCGCTCGAGTACATCGGAATCGACTTCACGTCCCGCGAGACGGTTTATCCGACCCACGACAAGAACCCCGGAAATCCCGACCAGATCATCGAGCCGGAACCGAGTTACGACATCGACATCGGATAATTAACTGAATTAATCTGAACGAGCCCCCGCCCTTTACGGATTTCCAAAGAAGGGCGGGGCTTTTTTCATGTTTTAAAACGCTTGAAAATCCTTCTCAATGCGGTTATAATTTTAGTAAAGATAAAACGCCGGCTGATATTACAATTCCGGCCGGCTTCAATCGGTAAAACCGGAGGGGATCTTTTTGGTTAAACGCATTGTTGCATTTTTGATATGTCTGATTGTGGCGGCTTCGTTCCTGATTGTGAACGCTTCTTTTAACGCATTCGCGAATGATTCGGAAGAAACTCAGGAAAATACCAAAAATGCTGACGGAAAGAGGACACTTAAGATTGCCGCCGGCTGCGCGGGGCTCGTTCTTGTCGCGGGACTGTGCACGTTCCTGATTGTAAGAAAAAAGCCTTTGGAAGGCAATTAAATATATAACAAGACCGCTGCGGTCTATTTTCGATTAATAAGGAGACGCTTATGAAAAAGATTCTGATTCTGATGATTGCTTTGGCGGTCGCGCTCGCCGCGGTGCCCGTTATCTCATTTGCCGAAGGCGAGGAGATCTTCGAGTTCAGATACGCGATGGAGTATGTTTACGCTGACGGCAGGATGGTGACAAGATGCGACAACGTGAACGGCGACACCGCCTACACCTTTACCGACGAGATCGTTTTCTCGGAATGGCTGTCTCTTGGCGGATGGATGGCTAACGAAGAGGGAATCAAGAAGCTCCAGTTTTCCGTCGACGGCGGCGAGACCTGGCAGGATACCGACAACCCGAACCTCTTTTACAGAGGCGACCTTGCGCCGGCGGGAATTCCTTACCAGAACGGCCACAAGACTGCGGGCTTCGGACCCGGCAAGAACACCATTCCCGCTTCCGGCATTACGGAAGACCACTGCTCCGTGCTCGTGAGAGCGCTTACGCTCAATGACAACTACGTCATATTCTGGGAGTTTGCCGACGTTACCGTCGTTGCGTCCGAAGAAGGCGTGGACGACGTGGTTTACTATAACACCTATATCGACGACCTTACAAGAGGAACCATCAGGAATCCCCGCGGCGTCAGCGAGCCTGCGGAGGCGATGGTCGAATTGAAGCAGGGACAGACGTTCTCGATGCGCGGTTGGGCAGCTTCCAGCGTGGGTATTTCCAACGTTGTCTACCAGATCGACGACGGCGAGTTTTACGACGTTGTCGGACCGTTCGTGAGCAGACCCGACGTTATGGACCAGTATCCGATATACACCGCGGAGCAAGGCAACACCAATCACGTGGGGTTCGGAAAACCGGGTGATTTTGTTGAGCTTCAGGAAGTCGCCAAACTGGGCGGCGGTTTCTACGACGTTCACATTTACGGTGTGAGCGCGGACGGAAATATAAAGTATGAGATCATCACGATCGAACTTTACGTCGAAGGCGAGCCTACTCCGACTCCCGAAGTGACCGAACCGCCCGCAGCGACAGAGCCGCCCGAAGAGCCGACAGAAGAACCTGATGTCGAAGAGCCCACGAAGTCACCCGACGACGGCGATTCCGGTGACGACGGCAGCACCGAGCCTTCCGAGCCTACCGAAAAACCGGCTGAGAAGAAGGGCTGCGGCTCCGCTCTGGGCCTCGGTTCGATTTTCGCGGTGACAGTTCTTGCGGCACTGTTCATCAAGAGAAAAGAGAACTGATATTTGATTTGTGAAGGTCTCCCGGACATACGGCCGTTTTTCCGGCTCCGGGAGATCTTTTTAAAGGTCGATTCAGGCGCAATTTCGGCGTATTTTAGGAAATTTCCGATTGACATACGCGCATTCCTAAAATATAATAGACGTAGCCGGTTTATGTATTGTTAAAGCGGCTTCGTTATTCTTGGAATATCAACGATCCGGGGACGGGATTTACAAATGAAAAAAACTATTCCGAATAAAAAAGGATACGGCAGCAGGCGGAACAGCCGTGTGACGTTAAAAGGCGTCGCGGTATTGTTCGTGCTTGCTTTTTTGTTTGTATTCACGCTCTTCAGCCTCGTCGGTTCGGTGGCGAAAGTTGTTTTTATTTCCAGCCCGAACGATTTGTGCGCCGGCCTTTACACTTCTTCGCCGCTGCTGGCGGACAAGCTGACCGCGGTTTTCAACGGTGACATTGATCTTTATGACGGCGACACTGAGGTATATCTGCCGATTGGCTGCACTATGGACAACCACAAGTGCTACAGCGTCGTCAGCAAAACGGGAAGCGGACGGCTTTACGGCTACCAGTGCTACATTTACGCCAACGCGGTCTACAACTACCTTTTTAAAGAGTACGCCGGCCACGGCACGAATCTCGACCATTCGGTCAACGTTCTCAGCAGAGCCGGCGGCACTGCTTCTTACGAACAGTTCAAAAACGCGGGCGTTATGTGCGGCGCGTATCTGCGCACCACCGCGAATTCAGACGGATCCTACAACGGCTCGAACGGCCACTCGCTTATAGTGCTTTCGTATAACGAGAACGAAATTACTTACATTGAAGGCAACGGCGAAGGCGTCGGACTTGTGCGCGGCGCGATTTTAAGCTGGTCCGACTTCAACGCAAGACAGCTCAGCGGCAGGGGCAGGGTGATTTGCCACGTAACGCAGCCTACCGCCAGCTACTACCAGAATCTCTACGGTTCTTCTACGATCACCGTCAAATTTGACCTGAACGGCGGCGTGGGCACGGCTCCGGATACGTTGCATCTCCGTTACGGCGATTCGTTCACGCTCCCGAACACCGACGCGGAACTTCCCGGCGGCTACAGATTCACCGGCTGGACGCTGAAGCGCACCGACGCGGACATCTGGGCTGACACGAACGGCGGATGGTCGACAGGACCCAGAATCGCCAGCGGCGCCGCGACAAAAAAGGTGTTCATCGCCTCCAAATCGTTCACTTTCGACACGTTCTTTATAATGTCCGGCGGAACGCACACCACCGCTTCGTCGAAGTTCGTCTTCTACGCGAACTACGACAAACCCTCGACGCCGACTCCGGAACCCACTCCGCGGCCGACAGGCGCGTTCACGATGAACGCTTCTTTGACCAAATCCGCGGGTGATACATATGAAATAACTTTGGACGTCACGAACAATCCGGGCGTCGCTTATCTTGAGCTTTCGCTTGACATTCCTAAAGGGTTGGAAATCGTTTCGGTCAAGAACGGTTCTGTGCTCGGGGGAATGTACTACGGTACCGGTAGCGTGATCACCTGGAAAATGGCGGGCGACTCGTTCACGAACGGCAAGCTCGTGACGGTTAATTTGAAACAGTCGGGAACTGTTGCGGCGGGTTCGAAAGTCACCATCTCAGTGGCTCAGTGCTGCGGTGAACCCGGCGACGTCGAATTCACTTTAGGCGGATCGCCTCTTGCCTTAAAATAGGGAATTTTCGCAATTTAATATATCTGAGATCTTTGGAAATGCTGAGTTAATAGCTATTTTTGCGTGCGGCCGCACTTTACATTGCGTCCCTCACTTGACGCGAATTTCGCGAATCGCTCGTGCCGCCAATGTAAAGCTGCGGCGTCCTACACAAGGTTGCTAACGCAAGTTAGCCGAGTCGCGTATGTCTCGCGCGAAGGCGACTTTTAGCGTCAGCTAAACTGGAGACTGAGCGGAGACATACGCGGCTCTACTGCGAGAGGGGAGCTCGCTCAAAGCAAGCGGCAGCAAATCTGTCGTAAGACACCTTACAGGATTAAAG
>JAEEGF011062154.1_pt1 | contig 30170 bp, 26 predicted proteins | sample 9134171 | NCBI WGS metagenome assembly JAEEGF01 (sample SAMN16246542, study PRJNA631951) | gut metagenome | biome: gut microbiome; feature: rumen; material: AP-attached | host: Bos | place: Iran: Karaj | collected 2018-10 | reverse complement strand
AATCTGACCGTCTTCAGGCAGAGGCAACAAGGCATTCAGCAAGCTCATCACAAGATCGGGATGCTCGCCGAAGACCAGTTTGAAGGTCATGTCCGCCTTTGGGTTGAGATACTTACCACGCATTCTTACGTCTCCTTTCTTTGTTTCATTGTAATTTCCCATAGATTATATAATTTAGAGGGTTAAACTTGATTTTATCGGGTGCAAAGATAGGAATAAAAACGGAAAGAACCAAACGTTTTTGCCCAAATCTACACTTTTTTCACACATTTGGACAAAATCGATGTATGTACACGTTCCTTTTACTCTATGTGTTTTCAGCATTTTTCTTTCTGATCTTTTTACGCCAAACCAGTAGAATCCGTTGTAATATTGGGCAGTATTCTTTGCATAGTTTGTGCGCAATGCCCTGATTCACAACATGGTAACGTGACTGCTTTATGCAACGTCAATAAGTGTTAAAGTGATCGCTTTCTGTATTATTGAACCTAATATAGGCTATCTTTGCACAACAATTGCAAGTTGATTCATTTATATCTTTAAAAAATGTAATGAGAAAATATAAATTATTAATGATGAGAATTAGTTTTAAAATATATGGAGAACAGAAAAGAATATCGTAATTTTGCATTCTGAAATAGACATCGTGGAAAAATAAAGAGCTAAGACAGCTTTCTCGTCGCTTAGAGGACCGCTAATTCGTTAAGCACTGACACGAGTAGAATGTCTGCCTGCTCACGTCTTGGAGAGACGTGGGCATTTGGCGGTTACAGTACGTGTTAGTGCTTAGCGGTCCTATAAGCGATACTGGAACTTTAAAATGCCCCTCTCCATTTTCTGATGTCTCGCAACCCTCTGACATGCTTTATAGCCCTTGTCTATTCTGATAGTATGGAAATTATCAGAATGTTATAGGCGGAATTAATTAAAAAAAGTTAATAATCAAACTAAGATGAAGTACAAAAATGAAGATCCAGACTATCTGGAGGGGCTTGGCGATCTGCTGCCCGCCGAAGTCCTAAAGAAGTTAAATGAGTTGCTGGAGCAGCTGCACCAGTCGAACAACAACCACCACCAAGGCAGCAACAACACGTTCGTTTATGTCGCCTCAGGGGCACAGTATGTGAAGAATCAGTATGTGGTAGCCCACCCCAGCCCTCCCAAAGGAAGGGAGAAAAGAGCGGAGGAGTTGCCCGAAACACTTAGCACTGAGAAGGCCATGGTGCTATGGCAGAAGGTTCAAGATGCAGGCTATGTAGATGATAACTTTCAACCTTTGATCTCCCGCACACAATCAGCCCTGTTGGCCGATGCCATGGCCCTTCGCTTAGGAATCAAGAACAAGTGGAAGACTTTCGAAGCGCTTTGGAATCGCCGGAACATGTATCGTGACCTCCAAGATGCGCTCAACCAAAAGCAATCACTACAATTCCGTGACAATCTGAAAGAACTTTTTAGTTGATTCACTTCTTTTGGCATGTTATACCCCCTACATATCCGTACATTAGAGGGGGTAAATGTGAGTGGTTTTCCTTATCTTTGTCGCCGAATAACTATATGACTTATGGGCGAGATAAAGAGAAAGAAGAAAGCCGCTGAATCCGGCGGCGAAGAGAAAGTGAAGGAGCATAAGCCAAACTGGCGGGAGACGTATGCCACGGTGGCAGAGATCAAGCAGTTCCTGAGTGACCACATCTATTTGCGGTACAATACAGTGAAGCACCGTGTGGAGGCGCGCCTGCCGCCCGAGGACGAGTTCTGCCAGAACAGTGAGCTGGCACAGTTCGTCAGCGACGATTTCCAGCCTATGAGCGACCGTCTGAAGAACACCCTGCTGACCGCCCTCCAGAGCATCAAGGACACACGGAAGACGGACCTCGAGACCGTGATCGACTCGGGCTACGTGCCAGGCTTCCAGCCGTTCCTCCACTATCTTAACCGCCTGCCGCCGTGGGACGGCCAGGATCACATCCTCGGGCTGTCGGTGTCGGTGATGGTCAGGGGCGGCACGGAGAAGCAGGTGCTCTTCTACGAGTACCTGAAGAAATGGCTCGTGGCGATGGTAGCCAGCTGGCTTGACGAGAATGTGGTGAATCAGGCGGTGCTGGTGCTCATCGGCGAGCAGGGCATCAATAAAACGACATGGTTCTCACATCTGCTGCCACCCGAACTGCGCGACTACTTCCGCATCAAGGTCAACTCCAACCGCGTATCGAAGGACGACCTGATCACCATGTCTCAATACGGGCTGGTGTGCTACGAGGAACTCGACGCGATGAAGTCTTCGGACGTGAACACGATGAAGTCGGTGGTCACCATGCCGTCGATTGACGAACGGCCCCCTTACGGCCACTACACGGAGCACATGCAGCACGTGGCCTCGTTCTGCGGTACGGGCAATAACGAGCAGTTCCTCACCGACCAGACCGGCAACCGGCGCTGGCTGCCCTTCCTCGTGGAGAGCATCATCTCGCCCAGAGAGGTGCCTTTCGACTACGAGGGCATCTATGCACAGGCCTATGCGCTCTACCGGCAGGGCTTCCGCCATTACTTCTCGAAGGCGGAGGAGGACGTGCTGCGTGAGCATAACAAGACCTTCGAGACGCCGCAGCCCGAGCAGGAGACCATCAGCACCCACTTCCGGCCGCCCAGGGACGGTGAGCGAGGGGAGTTCTACACGGCTACGGACATTCTGGCGAAGATCGGCTATAACCCGGCTCTGAGGCTGACCGTCGAGAAGATCGGCAATGCCATGAAGGCGCTGGGCTATCAGCAGTACCGCTCCCATGGCCGCCGTGGCTACCGCGTCGTGCCCTATAAGCCTGACGAGATCGAGATGAACCGGCGGATGCTGGCCTGTGATGCACAGCCATCAGACAATGAAGCGGGTGACAGGGGTGACACCTAAGAAACGGGATTCCTCCCGCGTACCGCGCACGCCTATACGGTACGCAGGAGATTTCTTATCATTCTACTGTCACCACTGACACCCTTAAATGAAAACAGAAGAAGATAAGGTAGTTTGTAGTAAAGATGCCTGTTAAGGTTGAAGGAAATGCTTTCCAAGCAAGTAAGATAGGCCAAGTACGATAGTAAGAGATAATGGTTTAGGGGGGTAAAGTGCCATCAGTACGGTCATGACTTGGCTTCCCTCTCTCCCGTGGAAGGTATCAGAAACAACCGAAGAAGGCAAGGTTATTGACTATAAATGAGAAAAGGGTATGATAGAAGATCGAGATTATAAAAAAGAAGAATTGGCGCGACTGTATAGTCCTTTGACCAAGAAGACAAAATCGGCCTTAAAAAAACTTCGTGACGATATATATGGCTGTCCAGAATTGGTTAGTGCATTGGAAGAAACCCGTTGGAACCGTAACCGCAACAGCTATACTGCCCGTCAGGTCCGTCTGATTGTCGAATATCTATGTCTGGATTAGAAGATAAAAATAACGCCAATAAGAAAAAAATCGCGAAAATTCATTGTGGATTCAAAAAGAATTCGTATCTTTGCAGCCGAAGGAACGACTATATAGGACAGGAGCCCCGTTCGTATCGGCAAGCGACCTGTTAATATAGGATACGATGCTCCGCCTAGGATAAGAGCCCCGTTTGTATCGGCAAGCGACTTGTTAAGGCGGAGTTATTATTTTCTAAGCTGGTCTTTACTGTTATTGAATGTATGCTCATTGACAATGGCATACGGCTTGTAGATGTCTCCATCCGCCATCTTGCGCATACAAAGAATGGTCCTACATCCTAGTTCCCGACAAAAATACGCGAAGTATGCGCTCTCACTATGTTTGTCTTCTGCTATGGGACGCCATCCTAAGTATTCTGCTTTCTTTAGATAACCAGGAATGTCTTTGGCGAGGGCATTCTTGATGGCGTTGAACTTGTTGTCGTTTACATTCTTGCTCACAATCGTTTTCAGGTCATTCTTTGTTATCTCAACTCTCATGGTGATTCCATTCGTGATGATAAAACGTAGCGGATGACCTTTCAATTGCTCAGCTAATTGTAGCACCTCGTTCCTGATGCGCTTACTTTCCAGATAATAATCGTCTTGTGTTCTGTCTGTCATAATAGTCGATTTATTTTAACAGCTGCAAAGTTAATCATTCTTCTGTAATGGCAAACAAAAAAGTGTTAAAATCTGAATTTTTGACTACTTTTGGCCACTTTTGGCCACAAATAGGGTATCCCAATGTTGTACCTTTGTAAGTGGTTAGGGAAAGCCCCTTTCTGGTTGAGGCCAGCGCGCAGCCTCTCTCTCTAAATTCTCAATTCTCAATTCTAAATTAAAATTTATGTCTCAGAAATTTAAAAAGCTCCAGAACTCCAACGACGACTCCACGGCCTTCGGCAAGTGGTTCGCCACGGCGGTCTACGACCAGCGCTTCATCACCACCGAGGAACTGGCCGAGTTCATCCAGACACAGGCCTCGGTGAAGAAGTCGGACATCAAGGCTGTGCTCGACGAGCTCGGCAGTGCCCTGAAGCACTTCTTCGAGCTGGGCCAGAAGGTGAAGCTCGACGGCATCGGCATCTTCAAGGTGGGCTTCAGCTCCATCGGCAGCAACGACAAGGACGACTGTGGCGCGGCCTCCATCACCACGCGTCGCGTACTGTTCCAGCCCGAGTCGGTGCGTGTGGTCGTCGGCCAGACCAAGAACAAGGACGGCAAGATCAAGCAGAAGTACGTCATCGCCAAGACGCTCGTCAAGGACGTGGTCTTCGAGGAGACCTACGACACCTCGCTCAAGCCCGAGTCAGAATCTGCCAGTGGCGGGGAAGGAGGTAACGGATGATCCGTCGTAAGCTCGTGGTCGCAGCCCTGAAGTGGGTCGCCACCATCGCCACCGCCATCGCAACGGCCCTGGCCACCATCAGTTGCGCAGTAGCGTAGTCACAGATTACACTCACGACCTGAATCCGCACAAGGAATGTCCGTGCATCGAGAATGTCGCAAGAGAGTACGAAGACATAGAACCGAAGTGAATCGAATCCCGCTCAACAACATTGGGCGGGATTCTTTTAAATCCACAGAATCTATTAAATTTTTAAAAAAGTTGGGGCTATCGCTTGATATTTCCAAAACTTTTCGTATATTTGCACCCATAAAGTGTAAATCAGCTTTTACAAATCTGAACAAATACTGTAAATCGTGTTTTACGTATTTTAAAGATAGATGTAAACTGGTTTTGACACATTGTACGGTGTTATTATTGGAAATATGGACAAATTATTCGCACGCCACGACATCTACCTCTCTGAGGTTCCTATGGAGTACATCAGAGATTTTATGTATCGCATCCATTGGGATTCTCGTCTTGTCATTGTAAAAGGCCCCAAAGGAGTTGGTAAGTCCACGCTCCTGTTGCAGTATATCAAGAAGAACTTTAAAGCCGATGACCGTCATGTGCTCTATTGTTCTGCGGATACCAACTATTTCGCAACTCATACTATTATTGATTTGGCTGACACGTTCGTAAAGCGAGGAGGTCAGTGGCTCTTTATCGATGAAGTGCATAAATACGAAGGTTGGAGCCGTGAAATTAAGGAGGTGTACGACCTGTATCCGAAATTGCATGTAGTACTCAGCGGGTCATCGCTCATACAACTCAACGACGGACAGGCTGACTTGTCACGACGCATGTTGCATTATGAAATGCCAGGACTCTCATTTCGTGAATTCCTGCGTCTTGACATGGGGATTGACATGAAGCAGATATCACTTGACCAACTGTTGAAAAGACCTGCAGAGTTCTGTATGGACGTACACGCCCAATGCCATCCGTTAGAGTATTTTAGCCGTTATCTGCAGTATGGCTACTATCCCTTCTATTTCGAAGACAAACGTGCGTATTATAATCATCTGGAAGATGTTGTCAACTATATCATCGACGTGGAACTGACTAAGCACCGTAGTATTGATGTTGGCAATACCCGTAGCCTGAAGGCCTTGTTGCAAGTTATTTCGCAGATGACGCCATACGAGGTTGATATCGCAAAGTTGTCGAAAGCCACGGGTATATCACGGCCTTCCACCCTGAAGTACCTGACACATATGGAGGAGGGCTGTCTGATTCGCCGACTGTTCACAGATTTGAAAAGAGTCACCGATCTTCAGAAACCCGATAAGATGTATCTCGACAACTCCAATCTTCTCTATGCGCTCTGTCCACAACAGCCAGAGATTGGTACCGTCAGAGAATCTTTCTTTGCCAACCAATTGGCATCGGCTGGTCACACCGTAGAATATGCGGGCTATAAGAAGGGTGACTTCCGTATCGATGGGGAAACGGTAATAGAGGTTGGTGGTGAAGACAAGGGCTTTAGCCAACTATCAGGACAGGAACACTCTTTTGTGGCAGCCGACAACATCGATTTCGCCTATGAGAGGAAGATACCCCTATGGGCATTCGGCTTTTTATATTAGCCGCATATAAATTGTTTTATTTTTGCGTATTTGATTTTTAATTTGCCATCAAGTATCAATAGGTGTTTACAGTTTGACGGAGGTGATGTCAACCAGCTTGTTGACGATGGCGTAGATCGTAAGTCCGGCAGGCGAGTGAATCTGCAGCTTACGGGCGATGTTACGACGGTGGGTGATGACGGTGTTCACAGAGATGCAGAGGTGGTCGGCAATCTCCTTGTTCGACATTCCCTGAACGAGGGCAATGATGACCTCGCGCTCACGATCGGAGAGCATATCGGAGTTCTGCACACCACTCTTGAATACCATATCGGAAATGTTGCGTGTAACGTCGCTCTGCTTCGTCTGCTGCTCCAGACGACGGATGGCTGGCACGAAGATATGATCCTCGACCATCGCATGCTGACGGAGCCACACCTCGTTCTCGTAAATATCGTGGAGGGTAGCGGTCAGCTGGTTATTGTGCAGTCCGTCCTGCGGCAGGTATTTGATGATGAGCAGTTTCAGCTCGCGCAGTTTCTTGTCTGTTGCCCCGTGGTGCTTGGAGAACGTCTCTACGTTGTAGTCATTGGCAGATCGGCCCTCTAAGAGCGACTGGACGTAGGGGAAGAGTGTCTTCTGCTCGTACTTCATGTGACGGCGTATCTCATGGGCATACTCGTCGTAGAACCGCAGGATGAGTCTGGCCAGCGAATCGTCTTGGTTAAGCGACTCCGACAGCTCGCGACGGATATAGGGCAACTGGAAGTCGAGGAAATAAGCGTGGCTGGCCTCGAGATAGTGGAGTAGGGTGGCGACGCTGATCTGCTCGTCGGCCTCGAACTCACCATAACCGTTAGCCGTGAAATTCACCACTGCCAAAAAGGTGTATGTATCCACATCGTTATCCTCACATGTCTCCTTGACCGTCTTGTCACCAAAGCCAAGGTTGATGCCAAAACTGCCCAGCGACTGCAACAGGTCGTAGTTGTCGCGGATCAGGGAGATCATCTTATCATCGGCCTCGTATAATTTCTGATTCTTCATCTCTAAATTCTAAAATCTCAATTCTCAATTACCTAATTTTGGTTATCGGGTGCAAAGGTAGGCAGTTTTTTCGACATACACAATAATTAGAAGTAGGTATTTTAGAATTTAGAATTGAGGATTGAGAGGCGGAAAATGGCGATTTCATCATTTTTAGGTATCATGGAGTTGGCAGGAATAGTGTAATTTTGTAGCCGCAAAAGAAAAATGAGATTTTAGAATTTAGAGATGAAAAGACTATTAGGAACACTCGCATTGTGCGCCGTGATGACGACAGGATACGGCGCAGAGCCCGATACACTGGGCTACCGCCAGTTCCGTTTCGGAGGATACGGTGAGATGGTGGCAAATTTCAAGGATTATGGTATCAACCGTTTCTACGGCCATAGTGATGGAAACAGCAAGCAGAACCATAACACCATCTCTGTACCCCGCTTTGTGCTGGCCTTCAACTATAAGTTCTCGCCAAAGTGGATACTGGGTGCTGAGATAGAGTTTGAATACGGTGGCACAGGTACGGCCTACGAGTTGGAAAACACAGAGAACGGCGAATATGAGACAGAAGTAGAGAAAGGTGGTGAGGTGGCGCTGGAGCAGTTCCACATCACACGTATGATTATACCAGAATTAAATGTACGCGCAGGACACCTGATTGTTCCTGTAGGTCTGACCAACGCCCACCACGAACCCATCAACTTCTTTGGTTCGTCGCGTCCAGAGGGTGAGACAACCATCATCCCTTGCACTTGGCACGAGACAGGTATCGAGTTGCTGGGTCGTTTTGGCAAAGGCTATGCTTCCTTTGATTATGAGGCGATGGTCGTTACAGGTCTGAACGCCAACGGCTTCGACCGCAACAAATGGGTCAGAGGTGGTAAGCAGGGACTCTTCGAGGGCGACAACTTCACCAGTCCTGCCTATGTCGTGAGACTGAACTATACAGGTGTACCAGGTCTGCGCCTTGGCGGCTCGCTCTACCACTGTGCCAACACAGGTGCTAACGCTGACAAACTGATCACCTACGACGAGATCGGTAAGATCCCCGTTACCATCTATTCTTTCGATGCACAGTATTCTGACAGGTACGTGACAGCTCGCGCCAACTACCTCTCAGGTAACATCGCCCATGCTGATCAGGTGGGAGCCAAGAACGGAAAGCTGTCCAATAAGTCGGGCTATAGCCGTCTGACACCTATCGCCAAGCGTGCTGTATCGTACAACGCAGAGGTGGGCGTGAACCTGAAGAACATCATCGGATGTGAGAAATTCCCCGTGATCTATCCTTTCGTGCAGTACGAATACTACAACTCTCAGGAAAAAGGCGAAGGCATGGACGTGATGGATGCCCGCTGTCAGGTGAGCAAGTGGAACTTCGGTCTGAACTGGAAGGCACTTCCCAACCTTGTGGTGAAAGCTGACTATACGACGCGACAGATTGGCACCGCCAAGGTGTTTGGCACAGGACCGTATAACAGTGAGAACGAGTTCGGCATCGGCATCGCCTATATCGGATGGTTCTTTAAGAAATGAAGATTTTAGAATTAAGAAGTAAGAGAATAACATTTAAATAATCAACAAACAACGTATGAAAAAGAATTTCTTTATTGCAGGTCTCGCTATGATGGGACTTTTCACAATGTCGTCTTGCAGCAACAACGATGACGACAAGAACAAGGATGCAAGTTACACGATCCAGGACTCTGAGTATGATGCCATCATCAACCAGTATGTCGACGGCGTGGTAATGCCCACCTACAACGACCTGAAAGCCAAGAACACAGCCCTCTACAACAGTGTGGTGGCCTTTGGTAACAACCCCTCTGACGCTAACTTCCAGACCGTCTGCAACGCCTGGCTTACAGCCCGTGAGCCGTGGGAGTCGAGCGAGGCCTTCCTCTTTGGTCCTGTAGCCGACTTCGGTCTTGACCCCAACATGGACTCTTGGCCTCTCGACCAGGAAGCCATCGTGAACATGCTGAGTTCGCAGCAGTGGAACGAGATGGAGTGGACGGGTGATTACGACGAGGATGATGAAGCCATTGCCGCTGCCCAGAACGTGCGCGGATTCCACACGCTGGAGTTCCTCGCCTTCAAGAACGGTAAGGCCCGTACGCTGAACGATACCGCTGAGGACGGAGAGGCCGCCAACGCCGTTTACAACGCTGACAACGCCAACGCCTGGGCACAGTACATGAGAAACACCGCCCAGCTGCTCGTTGACGATGTCGCTCTGCTCTGTGATGAGTGGGAGAACGGCTATGCTGATGAGTTCAAGAAGCACAATGGTGGTGACTTCACCAGTGGCATGAGCTGCATCGAGCAGTTGATCGACGGTTGTATCGATATCGCAGGTGAGGTGGGCGACGCTAAGATCGGCGAACCCTACGATCTGTACGTTTCTGGCAAGACCACCGAGGCCCTCTACGCTGTGGAGTCGTGGTACAGCTGGCACTCACGTGACGACTAGACCAACAACATCTACTCCATCCGCAATGCCTACTATGGCTCGCTCAACGGCAGCATCAACAACAACTCACTCTCGAAGCTCGTTGCCAAGTACAACAGTGAGCTCGACTCGAAGCTGAAGACTGCCATCGACAAAGCAGCTAACGCCATCCAGGCCATCCCGCAGCCCTTCCGTAACAACATCAACTCCAAGGAAGCTTCTGCTGCAATGGACGCTTGCGCTGAACTTCAGAACACTCTGAAGCAGCTGAAGTCGGAGCTTACGAACCACACCAAGTAAGCGGACACATCTCAGAATACGATTCTGAACGGCGAAGACGGTTTTCCCCCGTCTTCGCTATTGTGGTTTAAAAGACAAAACCGATTATTCAAACGGATTTATGAACAAATACTTTACAATAGCAATCATCTTATCAAGCCTTTTTGGTCTGACGGCCTGTGATGAGAGCGACCAGTTGGATGTGACTGACATCGATATCCCCTATGGCTATGCGTTGTCAGCAGGAACATCGACTGGCTTTTACAACTCATCCGTAGCCTACGATCAGGCAGCCGACTGGCTCTCAGGGACTTACGCTACACGATTCAACGTGGGCGACCGTCTCTACGACAATGTCAAGACCACCAACGAGAACGGACACGGTGGTGGTTTGGGACCCGTCTATGCTGGCTACTCGTGTGGCTCCTGTCATCGTAATGCAGGTCGTACGGAGCCTACCTATTGGACCAATTTCAAACAAGGCAGCAACGACGGTTCTGGCCCTTACGGCTTCACCTCGTCGCTCATCTATATTACCAGAAAGAACGGCACCTTCTTCCCCAACTACGGTCGTGTGATTCACGACCAAGCCATCTATGGCGTTCGTCCTGAGGGTAAACTGAAGGTGCGCATCGACTCTATGGCGTTCAGCTTCCCTGACGGAGAGAAATACACGCTCTGCGTACCCAAGTGGACCATTACGGAATGGTATACTGACAGCGTGAAGCCTGAGGATCTGTTCTGTACCGTCCGTGTGCCGCTGCGCCACGTTGGCATGGGACAGATTATGTCGCTCGACCCAGCAGAGATAGAGGCACTGGCCAGACTGAGCAACTATCCTGAATGGGGCATCAGCGGACGTTGTAACTATATCACAGAACGTGGCAAACGGCAGTTAGGTCTTGGAGGCAACAAAGCCCACCACGCAGACCTTACCGTAGAGCTGGGCTTCTCGAGTGATATGGGTATGACCAACAGCCGCTATCCTGAGGAGATCTGTGAGGGTCAGCTCCAGATGGAGGAAGGTTCGATGATGGGTCTCTCGTATGCCCAGCTCGATGTGGGGACGGAGGATATGGAGTGTGTAGACCTCTATATGCAGGGTCTCGCTGTGCCAGCACGAAGGAATGTGAACGACGCTGACGTGAAGGCAGGTGAGCAGCTGTTCTACGAGGCTGGCTGTCATCTCTGTCATGTCACCACCCTCCACACAAGACCTCGTGGCAGTACGCTACTGGCTGGTACCAGTCTGCCTTGGTTGGGTGGACAGACCATCCATCCTTACTCAGACTTCCTGCTCCACGATATGGGTTCGGAGATTATGGGCGTAGGACTGAACGACAACTTCGTCAGCGGTCTGGCTCGAGGCAACGAATGGCGCACGACACCACTCTGGGGCGTAGGCTTGCAGAAGAAGGTGAACGGACATACGTACTTCCTGCACGACGGTCGAGCCCGTAACTTCGTAGAGGCCATCATGTGGCATGGTGGCGAGGGTGAAGCCTCGAAGAACAAGTTCAAGAATATGAGCAAGACAGAACGCGACCAGCTCATCAAGTTCCTGGGATCGCTGTAAAGGTAAAAGGGTAAAAAAGAAAAAAGGTAAAAAATGAAATATAATCAATTTTTCGCCATTCTGATGGCAACGACGTTCTCAGCCACCGCTTTTGCTGAGACAGAGACAGAAGTAGACGCCAACGCCGTCGAACAGACGGACGCCAGCAAGTTGAATATGGACAACGGTGTGATCCCCATCGCCGACGACCGTGGTTTTACGCTTCAGTCTAACGACGGCAGCTTTGTGTTCAAACCTTATCTTTATATGCAGACGACGGCCAACTACAAGTATTACGACGACGAGGGACTCGACAAAGCCTACAATCAGGACAACGTCGCCAACTCAGGTTTCGCGATGCCCTACGCCATCATTGGCTTCACAGGTAAGGCATTTGGCAAGATCGACTATAACGTCTGCGTGAATGCAGCAGCCTCAGGGGGCAACATCCTGCAGCAGGCGTGGATCGACTATGCCGTCAGTCCTGAGTTGCGCTTCCGTGCTGGTAAGTTCAAGACACCGTTCACCCATGCCTACCTGACCACGCTGGGTGAGACACTCTTCCCCTCGCTGCCCACCTCGCTGACGGCTGTGGCCATCCTGCCTTATTCGCTCAATGCCGTCACCCCAGGCATCGGCACTGGCTTCGACCTGGGCGTAGAGGTACATGGATTCATCGCCAACAAGTTTGGTTACGAGGTGGGTCTGTGGAATGGTACAGGCTCAGCCCAGAACGGTGCTACGAAGACCATCAGCGACGACTGGCACATCCCCTCGCTGCTCTATGCAGGCCGTCTCACTTGGCAGCCCAAGGGAGCGATGCCTATGACGCAGGGTAACCCCAAACTGCAGCACGAGGACAAGATGCTCGTGGGCGTGAGTGCCAACTACAACGTGGAGTCGGAGAACGAGTCGACCAACGACTTCCGTGCTGGTGTGGAGTTTGCCATGCTGAAGGGCAAGTGGTACGTTGGTGCTGAGGCTTATTACATGCACATCGGCTTTACAGATCGTCAGAAGATCAGCGACACCTATAACTACTGGGGCGGTTATGCCCAGGTGGGTTACTTTGTGCATCCGCAGTGGCAGCTGGGTCTGCGCTACGACTTCTACGACCGTAACGGCAGCACCAAGGATGGTCTTCTGAACATGCCTGCTGCCTCAGTGAACTACTTCATTCCGAAGACGAACATCAAGCTCTCGGCCATGTATCAGTATATCGGCCGTACAGGTCATGAGACGCAGCTCGACCGCGACATCGACGATCTGGGCATCTGTACCCACATGGCTCAGGTTATGCTCCAGTACGCCTTCTAGGGAATTGAGAATTGAGAATTTAGAATTAAGAGTTTATTCTAATGAGAAGAGATATCTTTGCAACTCTTTTAGGGCTGGTCGCATTAGGACTTGCTGCTTGCGACGACGGTCGGATCTATCCTGAGACGGTGACGCTCTCAGAGGGAAAGACGGTGCAGCTGGAAGGTGTGCTCAACGGACTGGAGAACTGGCCTGGCGCCTATCGTGTGTCCATCGCAGGCTTTGAACAGGCCGACGATGAGTATGCCGCCGTGTCGAAGGTGATCACCAGCAGCGACGTCGTCGACGGAAAGGTGTCCATCCAACTGTCAGACATCAAGGAGAACATCTCACTCGTCCGTCTCTGTGTGCTCGACCGTCTGAGAAAGCACATCGTCACCTTCAAGGAGGTCGATGTCTCGAAGGCGGAGGAAACGGTGAGGATGGACGTGGGAACGGTTGACATCAGTATGTTCAACGCCATCCAGCTGAGCTATTTCAACACCACCTGTGCCAACTGTCACGGAGCCTCTAACCGTGTGGCAGCAGGACTCTATCTGACTGAAGGCAACAGCTACAAATCGCTCGTCGACGTCAATTCGTCGAAGGTGGAAGGCCGTAAACTCGTGGAACCCAACAATGCCGCAGGCAGCGTGCTCCACATGGTGCTGAACCAGCAGTCGGTAGAGGGTATTGGTATGGACCATCGCGACCTGGTGTCTGAGAAGAACGAAATGACCCTCCTGCCGCTGATCGACAGTTGGATCAACAACGGCGCGAAAGAGAATTAAGAATTGAGATTTTAGAATTTAGAGAGAATTGAGATTTTAGAATTTAGAGATGGATAGAAAACAAGAGAATTATCAGTTTGAGAACGCGTTTGCTGAGGTTTTTCAGTTTGATAACGGGACGGAGGTCTGCGAATACCACGTGATGATCCACGTGAACTCATCGCGCCTCACCTACACCCAACAGCTGGAGGCCGTCATGGGCGCCTACACCCAGCTGATAGAGGGACCGCTCAGTGGGGCTCGTGCTGTCTTCAAGCGCTACTTCCTGAGCGACGCTGCCAATCAGGCCGACGAGGTCATCGCCTCCGACGTCACCGACTGTGCCAAGAGCATCATCCAGCAGGCACCCCTCGACGGCACGAAGGTCGCCCTCTGGGTTTATCTGATGACCAACGTCCAGACGGGCATCGGCCCCAGTGGACTCTACGAAGTGCGACACGGTGGGTTCCGTCATCTGTGGAACGGCTCAGCCCATAATATGGCCGCCAACTCAGAATACCAGACGCGCCTGCTCTTCAACGAGTATAACATGCAACTCATCCAGGAAGGCTGTACGCTCGAGGCCAACTGCATCCGCACGTGGTTCTTCGTCAACGATGTCGACCTGAACTATGGTGGTGTGGTGCGCGCCCGCAACCAGTTCTTCTTCACGCAGGGACTGACGGTCAACACCCACTTCATCGCCTCCACAGGCATCGGAGGCCGTCAGCAGGATCCCAACGTGCTGTCGCAGATGGACAGCTATGCCATCGCTGGCGTCAAGAAGGAGCAGATCCACTTCCTCTATGCCTCCACCCATCTGAACCGCACCAGCGACTATGGTGTGAGCTTCGAGCGAGGCACGCAGGTGAACTATGCCGACCGTCGTCATGTGTTCATCTCAGGCACTGCCTCCATCAACAATAAGGGTGAGGTGATGTATCCCAAGGATATCATCCGTCAGACGCATCGTATGTGGGAGAATGTCGAGGCGCTGTTGGCTGAGGCCGACTGCAACTTCAACGATGTGGCCCAGATGGTGGTCTATCTCCGCGATACGGCCGACTACGAACAGGTGCGCGAACTCTACGAGGAGCGTTTCGCAGGCAAGCCCTACGTGATTGTCCATGCGCCCGTCTGTCGTCCAGGCTGGCTCATCGAGATGGAGTGTATGGCCGTGAAGGCAGTCGACCTGCCCACCATGCCAAAGTTCTGATTGATGAGAAGCATCGAGACCATCAATGCCGTCAAGGCCAGTGAGGTAGCGCGAGAACAGGTGGTGTGGAACGGCCAACTCTGTCCCTTCTCCACCTGCGCGCTCGACTTCCTGAAGTCCGTCTACGGCCAGTCGTCTTACAAGGGCCTCTCGCCAGAGCAGGTGGTCTACGGCTGGATGCTGCGTCCTGAGGTGTGGAAGGAGGAACCCATGATTCTGATTCCTGATGCCGACCTGCGCCGTCAGCTGCAGATCGAGGGCGACTATGCGCGCTTCTCTGAACTCTTCGACGACACCCTCGGCTACAAACTCAACACGCTGGGCTCCGACCTTCCGGAGCCCATGCGTCAGCTGGTGCGTCAGTCGTCGGCAGCCGTCAGTCTCGACGAGCGGGTGGGGGAGATCATCCTCCTGACGCGAGGCCAGCTCTTCCAGCCGCGTCCTGTTGAGATGGCGCCCTTACCCTCGTGGCGCGTAGAAGCAGAAATACTATGGAACCACACGTCGATGTCGTTCGTCCTTTTGGCGATAGCAGCCGCCGTACTTTTCTTCTTTTCGCTGAGAAAGATCATCGCTAAAGTCAGATCGAAAGCCCGTCTTCGGTCGCTTTGACGGTCACGTCGCCACCTTGTTTCAGACGGCCGAAGAGTATCTCTCGCATCAGCAGAGGCTTCAGTCGCTGGGCGATCACACGGTCTATCTCGCGTGCACCATATTCGCGTGTAAAACCCTCCTTCAACAACTGTTCGAACGCCTCGTCGGTCAGCGTCATCGTCACCTGCTTGGCGGTCAGTTTCTCTTGCAGCTCACCCAGTTTCTTGCGTAGGATGAGACGGGCCATCTCGTGGTCCATATCGTTGAAGACCACCGTTCCCGTCAGACGGTTGATGAACTCTGGCTTGAAGGTCTTCTTCACCTGTTTCAGCATTGCCTCGCCACGCGACACCTTGCCTGTGAAGCCGATGTTCGCCTGTCCGGCAAACTGTGCCCCAGCGTTCGAGGTCATGATGAGGATGACGTTGCGGAAGTCGGCCTTGCGACCTTTGTTGTCCGTCAGTCGCGCATAGTCCATCACCTGCAGCAGGATGTTGTAGATGTCCTCGTGGGCTTTCTCTATCTCGTCGAGCAGCAGCACGCAGTTAGGTGTCTTGCGGATGGCATCGGTCAGCAGACCGCCGTCCTCATAACCCACATAACCAGCAGGCGATCCGATCAGCTTCGCCACCGTGTGCTTCTCTGTATATTCGCTCATGTCGAAGCGCAGCAGCTGTATGCCCAGTTCCTTGGCCAGCACGCGAGCCACCTCGGTCTTTCCCACGCCCGTAGGACCAACGAACAGCAGCGATGCCAGCGGCTTGTTGTCGTCGAGCAGACCAGCCTTCGACAGCTGTACGGCCTCCACCACCTGTTGGATGGCCTCGTCTTGTCCGTAGATCTTCGCCAGCAGTCGTGAGGCGAGTGTCTCTAACTGTGCGTTGTCGTCGTCCTCCTTCATCGCCAGCGCGTCCACCTTACACGTCTTCGCCAGCACCTCCGCAATCTCCGCCTTCGACACCTCTCTCTTTCCACTTTCCACTTTCTTCTTTCCACATTCCACATTCCACTTTCCACATTCAGATGCTGCACCTGCTTCGTCAATCAGGTCGATGGCCTTGTCAGGCAGGAATCGGTCGTTTACGAACTTATAGCTTGCATCCACAGCGTAGTCGAGTGCCGCCTCGTCGTAGGTCACCCCGTGGAACGTCTCGTACTGCTCTCGCAACTGCCGCAGGATGTGCTTCGTCTCCTCAGGCGTGGGCTCAGGGATGTCTATCTGTTGGAACCGTCTCACCAGTCCCTTCGAGCGCGAGAAGTGACGGTTGTACTCCTCGTAGGTGGTCGAGCCGATGAATCGGATGGAGCCTGATTCAAGATAGGGCTTCAGCATGTTCGACGCGTCCATCGAACCTTCGCCCGTTGCCCCAGCGCCCACCAGCGTGTGTATCTCGTCGATGTAGACGATGTTCTTGTCGCTCTCCTCCTGGATGCCGTCCATGATCTGTTTGATGCGGTTTTCGAAGTCGCCACGATACTGCGTGCCAGCCAGCAGCGTGCCGATGTCGAGCTGGTAGACGCGACTGCCCTTCAGACGCTCAGGCACGCGTCCTTCCTCGATCATGCGCGCCAGTCCCCAGACGAGGGCCGTCTTGCCCACACCGGGTTCGCCCACGTGCAACGGGTTGTTCTTGTCGCGACGGCAGAGCACCTGTATCGTGCGCTCCAGCTCCTGCTCGCGGCCTATCAGCGGGTTGTGTTGCTGGTAGAGGTCGTTCATCGGGGTCACCAGTCGTCGCCAGGCGGCTTCGTGCTTTCCTTCGCCCGTATCCTCTTCCAGATGGTCGTCGAACTCATAGAAGCCGATCAGCTCACTCATGAAGTCGCTCTCCTTGTCGCCTAAGGCGTCTTTCAGCAGATAACACCCCCACGACTCCTTCAGGCTGAGGATGCCCATCACGAGATGGGGCAGGTCGAGCGCTCTCGCGCTGCTGTTGACCACCTGCTGACAAGCGAACTCAATCACGTGTCCCATCTGCACTGAGGCCTCAGGCTCGTACTCCTGGTCCTCCGGCATCGTTTCCACGTCTTCCAGCTTCTCTTCCAACCGTTCTCCAAATTTCTCTATCGGATAGAAGATGTTGAGTGCACGGCTGAAATTTATCTCGTCCGTCAACACCAGCAACAGGTGTTCGGGCATCACGAACTCATGCCTGTATTCCTTGCAACACGCCATCGTGTCTCGCAGCGCCTTCGCTGCCCGTTCCGTCTGTCTTATCTCTGCCATATAGAAATTCCTTTATTAATTTATTGTAGACAAGGAGACAGGGAGTTCAAGGAGTTCAAGACATTACTTGATACCCTTGAAATTTTCATCATTTCCATGGATTTAGGAGCCAACAAACTATTGTCTTGAACTCCTTGAACTCCCTGTCTCCTTGTCTCCTTAAACATAACTCACTCTTTCTCCGGCTCCACCGTCAGGCGTAGGGGGAACCCAGCCTCGCGCGCCATCGTCGTCGCCTTCCTCACCTTCGAGGTCGCCACGTCGTAGCTGTAGATACCCACCACCGCCTTGTCCGAGTGGTGCACTTGCAACATCAGCGCCTCCGCCTCCGTTTCGCTCTTCAAAAACACCTGCACCAGTATCGTCACCACAAACTCCATCGTCGTGAAGTCGTCGTTGTAGATCGTCACCTTATAGCGTCGCGGTTCCCTGAGGTTGGTGCGCTGTCGCTCTCGCGTTGCTGATTGTTCCTTGGCCATATTCTTATGATTTAATGATGCTGATGTATTCGTCGTAGGGGATGTGCCGCCCGCCCATCGTCCGCAGGTGGGGTGTCTCAAACTGGCAGTCGATGAGTTTGCCCCCAAGCATGTCGAACGTCCGTGCCAGCGAGATGAGCGCCAGCTTCGAGGCGTTGGGCGCCAGCGAGAACATACTCTCGCCGAAGAAACTCGCACCCAGGTTCACGCCGTAGAGACCGCCCACCAGCCGATGGTCCTCCCACACCTCCACGCTCACTGCGAAGCCCTGATGGTGCAGCGTCGTGTAAGCCTCAATCATCTGTGGTCCTAACCAGGCACCCTCCTCCTCGTCGCGGTTCTGGGCGGTGGAGCAGCCGTGTATCACGCCCTCGAAGTCCTGGTTGATGGTCACCTTCAGACTCTGTTTCCTGATCAGCTGCTCCATCGAGTGGCTGACGTGGATCTCGTTGGGGAAGATCACGAACCGTTGCAGCGGACAGTACCACAGCGGCTCCTTCCGGTTGCGGAACGAGAACCAGGGGAAGAACCCGTTGGAGTAGGCTAGTATCAGACGGTCCACGCTGAGGTCGCCACCCACCGCCACCAGTCCGTCCTCCTCACCCAGATGCGGGTCTGGGAACCATAAGTCTTTGTCTAACTGATATACTGCCATATTTTCTTCTGCAAAGATAGCGATTTTTTCAAAAACCGTAAAGAATCAGACTAAAAAAATGAATCTCCCCCAGCAAATTGATGCGAGGGGACCTCTGACCACTCACCTCTAACCACTAAAAAACGAGGAAAGATTTGAAGCTACGATGCGCGATAGGCCATGGGCGTCTGGTTGGTGAGGCGCTTGAAGTATTTGCTGAAGAAGGAGGGGTTGGGGAAGTTCATCTCGTCGGAAATCTGGGCGATGGTCTTCTCCGTATGCTTCAGCTCGATCTTGATGCGCGTGATCAGCGCGTCGTCAATCCAATCCTTTGCTGCTCTTCCGCTGACTTTCTTGATCAGTGTGCTGACATAGCGCGTGGAGAGGCAGAGCTGCGAGGCGTAGTAGTCGACCTGATGCTCTCGAGCCACATCACGGCTGAGCAGTTGGATGAAGTCGGAGAAAAGACGCTGCTCTCGGCTTTGCGACTGTCGACTGGCCTCCTCGTGCTTGCTCCACAGATGATCTACATACCACAGGAAGGTGCTCAGCAGATGCAGTGTCACCTGCGAACTATGCCCTTCTTTACGCGTGTTCTTATATATTAATAAGTGGAGTTGATCCAGAAACTCCAGTTCGTCGGGTTCCAGATGGAAGTGAAAGTCGCGCAGATGGCCGTCGAAGGCCTTGGGGATGCGATTGCCGATGGCGAGCGAGAAGAGGTCGTCGCTCAGAGAAAGTCCCATGCCCTCGAGGTCGTCGGCCACATGTCCGATGTGTACCAAACCATTTCGGCCTAAGAACACCAGATCGCCTGTCGAGAAGTGGTGGGGCGTGAGGTTGACAGTGGGTTCTGCCCAGCCTTTCTTTACGATCAGGATACGCATCTCGGGTGTGACGATAGGACCCAGCTCGAACTGTCTGAGGATAATCTTGGGACGAATGCGGGCGATGGCCAGATTCTGTGAGATATAACTGTTGGCCAAAGCGTCGTCGTTGCCGTCGAGCAACTGTTTGAGTTGAGTGAGCGTAAACTGTCTTAATTCTGCCATCTTCTGTCTTAATCAGACGCAAAGATAATGATTTTTGCCGATAATGAGATGAAAAATTGCAAGAATTGTACAAAAAGAACATTCTTTTCTTGATAAGGATAGTGATTGATATGGAAAATCGCCGTATCTTTGCACCGTCGGAAGACAGAATAACTTTTAAAGACATCATAACAGAATAACAAAAGATGACGCTTATGAGGCGATTGGTTTGTATTTTACCTTTTTACTTTTTTACCCTCATACCTTTGTCTGCGCAGACGATCGAGGCGTGCCAGCAGGCGGCGGAGGAGAATTATCCGCTGATCAGACAGTATGGACTGATAGAGAAAACGACGGACCTGACGGTGCAGAACATCGCCAAGGGATGGCTGCCGCAGGTGACGGCACAGGCTCAGGCGACATACCAGAGCGACGTGGTGGCCTTCCCTGACCAGATCAGGGCGGTGTACCAGCAGATGGGCATCGACATGCAGGGGCTGAAGAAAGATCAGTACCGCGTGGGCCTCGACGTGCAGCAGACGGTGTTCGACGGGGGCGTGATCAGCAGTCAGAAGCGCATCGCCCGTGAACAGGGCAAGGTGGAATCGGCACAGACCGAAGTGAGCCTCTATCAGGTGAGGAAACGGGTGAACGAGATGTATTTCGCCCTGTTGCTGCTGGACGAGCAGATACGGCTGAACGACGACCTGCAGGCGCTGCTGGAGGGCAGCGAGCGGAAGCTGGCGTCGATGACGAAGAACGGTACGGCGGCAGAGAGCGACCTGCTGAACGTGAAGGCCGAGCGGCTGAACGTGGTGCAGCAGCGGACGAACCTGGAATCGCAGCGACGGATGCTGCTGACGATGCTCTCGGCCTTCTGCGGGATAGAGGTGACGCAGCCTGTGAGACCTGCTATGACAGCGGCAGAGGCGAAGGGCGAGGGACAACCAGAGCTGAAACTCTTCGACGCACAGCTCGGACTGGCACAGGCCAGGGAACGGGCCCTCGACGCAGCGCTGATGCCGAAGCTGGGCATCTTCGCACAGGGCTACTACGGCTATCCGGGCTATAATATGTTCGACGACATGATGAGTCACCGCTGGTCGTGGAACGGGATGATCGGCGCACGGCTGACATGGAGCATCGGAGCCCTGTATACGCGCAAGAACGACAAGGCGAAGATCCAGCTGCAGAGAGACCTGACGGAGACGAACCGGGCCGTGTTCCTCTTCAACAACGCGCTCGACGAGCTGCAACAGAACGAGGAGATAGCCAGGTATCGGAAGCTGATGGAGAACGACGAGGAGATCATCGCCCTGCGCTCGGCCGTGAGAAAGGCGGCGGAGTCGAAGCTCGCGCACGGCATCATCGACGTGAACGACCTCATCAGGGAGATCAACCAGGAGAATGCCGCCCGTGTGCAGCAGACGGTGCATGAGACTGAGATGCTGAAAGCAGAGCATGAGCTCAAGAGAATTAAGAATTGAGAATTTAGAATATAGAGAAGAATTTAGAGGGATATGAAGCAGGTACATTTTTCATTTTTTCATTTTTTCATTTTTTCATTATTCCTTTTCGCTTGCGGAGGTAGTGAGAAGGAGTACGATGCCACGGGCACGTTCGAGGCAACAGAGACCACTGTGGCTGCTGAACAGAGTGGCACACTGACGGCCTTCAGCGTGACGGAGGGTGATGAGCTGGCCTTGGGTCAGGAGATCGGTCTGGTGGATACCACCCAAATCTGGCTGAAGATTCAGCAGGCAGGTGCTACGAAGGCCGTCTATCAGAGTCAGAAGCCGGATATGGAGAAGCAGATCGCTGCCACGCGTCAGCAGTTGGCCAAGGCCCGTCAGGATCAGCAGCGCTACAAGGAACTGGTCAACGACGGGGCTGCTCCCAGCAAGATGCTCGACGACGCTACGAGTCAGGTAGAGGTGCTGCAGAAGCAACTCGCTGCCCAGATGTCGACATTGAGTACCAGCACCAATGCCCTCAGTAAGCAGATGGCTGCGACTGACGTGCAGGTGGATCAGCTCTACGACCAACTGCGCAAGTGTCATGTCAAGGCGCCTATCAAGGGTACTGTGCTCGAGAAATATGCCGAACTTGGTGAGTTCGTGGCACCAGGCAAACCGCTCTTCAAGATGGCGGATACGGAGAAGATGTTCCTCCGTGCCTATGTCACCACTGCCCAACTCCAGAATATCAAGGTGGGCCAGCAGGTCAAGGTGTTTGCAGACTATGGCGATGGCCAGAAGAAGGAGTATGCGGGCACCATCTCGTGGATCTCCAGCCGTTCTGAGTTTACGCCCAAGACCATCCTGACCGATGATGAGCGGGCTGACTTGGTGTACGCCCTGAAGATCGCCGTTAAGAACGATGGCTATATCAAGATCGGTATGTACGGGGAAGCGAAGTTCAATTGAGAATTTAGAATTTAGAGAGAATTTAGAGGATGAATGCCATTGAGGTCAGTCATATCAGCAAGACGTACGGCAAGGTAAAGGCTTTGCAGGATGTCTCGTTCGCTGTGGAGAAGGGCGAGGTGTTTGGTCTCATCGGACCTGACGGCGCTGGCAAGACCTCGATGTTCCGCATTCTCTGCACGCTGTTGCTGCCTAACGAGGGTACGGCGACGGTCGACGGCTTCGATGTGGTCAGGCAGATGACCGATATCCGAAAGCGGGTAGGGTACATGCCTGGTAAGTTCTCGCTCTATCAGGACCTGACGGTTCAGGAGAACCTCGAGTTCTTCGCGACGCTCTTTGGAACGACCGTCGATGAGGGCTACGACTCGATCAAGGCCATCTACCAGCAGATAGAACGCTTTAAGGATCGCAAGGCTGGCGCCCTTTCTGGTGGTATGAAACAGAAACTGGCACTGAGTTGTGCCCTCGTCCATCAGCCCTCAGTGCTCTTCCTCGATGAGCCTACGACAGGTGTCGACCCCGTCTCGCGTAAGGAGTTCTGGGAGATGCTCTCGACACTGAAGGAGCGTGGCATTACCATCGTGGCATCAACGCCTTATCTCGACGAGGTGCGCCAGTGTGAGCGTGTGGCATTCCTCAGCGAAGGACAGATGATGGGTATCGACACGCCAGAGGTGATTCTCGACCGCTTCGCTCACATCTTCAACCCACCAGGCATTGAGAAAGCGCATGTTCAGACCTCCCCAACCCCTCCTGACTCAGGAGGGGAAAGAGGTGTCATCGAAGTGGAACACTTAGTGAAGGCCTTCGGCTCGTTCCATGCTGTCGACGATATCTCATTCAGCGTGAAGAAGGGCGAAATCTTTGGTTTCCTTGGAGCCAACGGCGCAGGCAAGACGACGGCTATGCACATGCTCACAGGTCTGAATCAACCCACCAGCGGCACTGGTACTGTGGCAGGTTTCGACATCCGCACCCAGCACGAGCAGATCAAGAAGCACATCGGCTATATGTCGCAGAAGTTCTCGCTCTACGAAGATCTGACCGTCACAGAGAATATCCGACTCTTTGCAGGCATCTATGGCATGCAGGACAAGGACATCGCCACCAAGACCGATGCGCTGCTCGAGAAGCTCCAGTTCACGGCCCATAAGAACGACCTCGTGGGCTCTCTGCCCTTAGGTTGGAAACAGAAGCTCGCCTTCAGCGTCTCGATTTTCCACGAGCCAGCCATCGTCTTCCTCGATGAGCCTACGGGTGGCGTCGATCCGGCCACACGTCGACAGTTCTGGGAACTCATCTACGATGCAGCCCAACGTGGCATCACCGTCTTCGTGACTACTCACTATATGGACGAGGCGGAGTATTGCGACCGTATCTCGATCATGGTGGATGGTAAGATCAAGGCGATAGGAACGCCTGAGGAACTCAAGCGCAATCTGAACCAGCCCGATATGGACCACGTATTTACTTACTTGGCCCGTCAGGCCACAAGGTCGTCAGACTAATGGTCAATGTTCAATGTTCAATGGTCAAAGTTCAAAGTTCAATGAAATGAAGCAGTTTATCAGTTTTGTCATCAAGGAGGCCCGCCACATCCTGCGCGACAAGCGTACGATGCTCATCCTCTTCGGCATGCCCATCGTGCTGATGCTGCTCTTCGGCTTTGCCATCACCAACGACGTGAAGAATGTCCGTACGGTGGTGGTGACCTCGCAGATGGACCATCTGACGCAACAGGCTGTCGAGCGACTGGCTGCCTCTGAATATTTCACCATCACCCATACCGTTCAGACGCCTCAGGAGGCAGAACAGATGATTCGCCATCAGAAAGCAGACCTCGCCATCGTCTTTGCGCACGACTTTGCTTCAAAGAGAAGTGGCGCCCAGCTTATCGTCGACGGCTCTGACCCCAATATGGCTCAGCAATGGACCGCCTATGCCCAACAGGTCATCCTCAACTCTCAATTCTCAATTCTCAATTCTAAACTTCTATATAATCCACGCATGAAGTCGGCCTACAATTTCGTGCCAGGTATTATGGGTATGCTGTTGCTCTTGATTTGCGCCATGATGACCTCCGTCTCGATTGTGCGCGAGAAAGAACAGGGTACGATGGAGGTGTTGCTCGTATCGCCCATCCAGCCCCTGATGATTATCGTGGCCAAGGCGGTGCCTTATCTGCTTCAGGCTTTGCTCACGCTGGTGATTATCCTCACGATGTCGGCCACGCTGCTCGATGTACCCTTACAGGGCTCGTTGGGCTGGATACTGCTCACGTCGTTCATCTATATCATGCTGGCCCTTTCGTTAGGCTTGTTGATCTCTAATATCGCACAGACGCAATTCGTGGCTCTGCTGGTGTCTGCGATGGTGCTGCTGTTGCCTACTGTGATGCTCTCAGGTATGTTGTTCCCAGTAGAGTCGATGCCAAAGATCCTGCAATGGATAGCAGCCGTTATGCCGCCTCGTTACTACATCCAGGCTATGCGTAAGCTGATGATTATGGGTGTAGGCATCCAAGAGGTTTGGCGCGAGGTCGTCATCCTTGCTGGTATGACCACACTGCTCCTCGTTGCTGCTCTGAAGAACTTTAATAAACGACTGGCCGTATGACACTCCGATATCTCATCCAAAAAGAGTTCTTGCAGATTCGTCGCAACTCGTTCATGCCGAAGATCATCTTCATCTTCCCCATCATGGTGATGTGTGTCATGCCGTGGGTGATGAATCAGGAGGTGAAGAATATCCGTGTGGATATTGTCGACAACGACCGTTCCACACGCTCCCAACAACTCGTCCATAGCATCGAGGCCTCGAATTATTTCATCTTCAATGGCCAGCAACCCACTTACGAGGCCGCTCTGAAGGATATCGAGAGCTCTGATGCCGATATCGTGCTCGTGATCCCCAAAGACTATAGCAAAGATCTGGTACGTGGGCACAGTCCCCAGGTTCTCATCGCTGCCAATGCCGTCAATGGCACGAAGGGCTCCATCGGCTCTTCCTATCTGTCGCAGATCGTTTCCAGCACGAGACCATCCTCCTTTCGCTCGGCTCTGCCGCTTGGCTCTGCCAAGAACCTTCCACCCTCCACCCTCAACCTCTACAACAAAGGCCAGAGCTATAAAGTTTTCATGATTCCTGCCCTGATGGGTATTCTGATGATGATGCTCTGTGGCTTCCTGCCTGCACTGAACATCGTGGGCGAAAAGGAGAAAGGCACCATTGAGCAAATCAACGTCACGCCTGTCTCTAAGTGGGCGTTTATCCTGGCTAAACTCATCCCTTACTGGCTCATAGGCATGCTGGTGCTGACGGTCTGTCTGTGTCTCTCGTGGCTGGTCTACGGCATCACCTGTCAAGGGCCTCTCGCGCTCATCTATCTGTTGGCTATCCTGTTGGCGCTTTTCTTCAGCAGCTTCGGACTCGTCGTCTCTAACTATAGCGACACGATGCAACAGGCCATGCTCGTGATGTGGTTCTTCGTGGTATGTCTGATACTTTTGTCAGGTCTCTTCACACCGACACGCTCGATGCCGGATTGGGCTTATCTGACCACTTATGTCAATCCCATGCACTACTTCATCGACGCCATCCGTACCGTCTTCGTACGTGGTGGAGGCTTTATGAGCATCGCCCATCAGGTGCTGGCTCTGGTGTGTCTCTCGTCTGTGATGGCAGTCTGGGCTGTGCGGAGTTATAAGAAAAACAATTGAGACAATGAAAAAATGAAAGATTGAAAGATTGGAAATGCTAAATACATTAAAATAAGCAGCCAAAAGGACGATTATTACAGATAATTGAGTAACTTTGTAGCGGCAAAGTGAAAAATGAAATAATGAAATAATGAAAGATTGAGAAAATGAAAAGAAACTTAACCATTGTGATGCTTCTCTTGCTGGCGCTGACGACGTGGGCACAGGGAAGTGCTGCGTTCGACCAACTGAAGGCCGACCCCAAGAAATCGTACGGTACGGACTATCCGTATCTGTTTGCAACCCCTCAGCTGACGAAGGCACCGAAAGGTTACAAGCCGTTCTACATCAGCCATTACGGTCGTCACGGCTCGCGCTACTACTGGAACGCGATGCTCTATCAGGAGCTGGCCAATCTGCTGACCAAGGCGCATGAGCGCAATCAGTTGACGAAGGCCGGTGAGGCGTTCTTCGAGAAATTCATGGCTGCCAAAGACGAGCTGCAGACGGGTGTGAGCGAACTCTCAGATCTGGGTTGGGAGCAGCACCAGCGTATCGCCCGCACGATGTACAACAACTTCCCTGAGGTGTTCAAGAAGGGCGGCAACGTGCTGGCCATCGCCTCGCTCTCAGGACGGTGCGTGTTGAGTATGTCGTCGTTCTGTCAGGAGCTCGTGCAGTGTAATCCTGCCATCGAGATCCGCGAGCAGTCGTCGCGCTTTACCCTCGACGGCGTGGTGCCATCAGACCGTCAGAATCCCAAGAAGCGTCAGTTCCCCAAGGTGAAGGCCCGCTGGGAACTGAACCGCGATAAGTTCACGTTCGACGAGTCGCTGCGAGAGAAGGTGGTGAATCGCACGTTCACCAGTACCGACTCGCTGCCTGGCAATATGCACCACATCGGCAGTAACCTCATCAACCTCTACACCTCGCTGCCCAGCATCGGACACGAGGGCATGATGGAAGGTCTGATCACTGACGACGAGATGGTGGCTCAGTGGGAGCAGTCGAACCTGGGTTCCTACTCGTGGGTGTTTGAGCCCCAGAACGAGATGATCCCCATCCTGCAGGATATCATCCAGAAGGCCGATGCCGTGCTCAACGGCAGCAGCGACCACATCGCCGACCTGCGCTTCGGCCACGATACCTGTCTGGGGCCGCTGACCGTTCTCATGGGTCTCAACGGTGCCGACAAGGATCCTGAGGATCCCTTCGAGGTGAAGAACATCTACCAGAACTGGCAGACGTGTAAGGCGTCGAACATCCAGCTGGTGTTCTATCGCAGCAAGAAGGCGAAGGACGACATCCTCGTGAAGTGTCTGCTGAACGGCTCAGAGGTATCGCTCCCCTTGCGCACAGACTGTTACCCCTATTACAAGTGGTCGGACTTCAAAGCATATTTCACTCAAAGAATGGCATCTGTCGTTGCCAACTAATCTCGCTATAGAATAAGATGGACGAAGGAAAACGCATGTACGAACTGGCAGGGAGGCTGTTCCCCATCTGCCGCAGTATTACGGGCGACGGCTTCAGACAGTCGCTCAACATCATCCGTGAAGAACTGCCTGAGATCGTGGTCCACGAGGTGCCATCGGGCACGGAGGTGTTCGACTGGACGGTGCCGCGTGAGTGGAACATCCGAGGCGGATGGATCAGGAACATGAAGGGCGAGACGATCATCGACTTCCGCGACTCAAACCTCCACGTGCTGGGCTATTCTGTGCCTGTGCATCAGACCGTGAGTCGTGAGGAGCTGTTGGAGCATGTCTATACGCAGCCAGACCAGCCTGACTGGATTCCTTACGTCACCTCTTATTATAAGGAGCGCTGGGGATTCTGTATGACGGAACGACAGAAGGAACGTCTGACGGATGAGCAGTATGAGGTGTGTATCGACAGCACCCTCGAGAACGGCAGCCTGACTTATGGCGAGCTGATACTGCCTGGTGAGACCAGCGACGAGCTATTCTTCTCGACCTACCTCTGTCATCCCTCGATGGCGAACAACGAGCTCTCTGGTCCTTGTCTGATGGCAGCGCTGATACGTTATGTGAAAAGTCTGCCCCAACGGCGTTACACCTATCGTTTCATCTTCATCCCAGAGACCATCGGCTCGATTACCTATCTGAGTCGGAACCTCCAGGCGATGCAGGCTCACGTGAAGGCGGGCTTCGTGCTGAGCTGCGTAGGCGACGACCGTACTTACTCGATGGTCAGCACGAAATACGAGGATACGCTGGCCGATCGTGTGCTGCAGAATGTGCTCCGCTACCACTATCCTGACTATATCCGCTACTCGTTTATGAAGCGTGCCTCAGACGAACGGCAGTATGGTTCCGCTGGTGTAGGACTGCCCGTGTGTGCCTTCTGTCGCAGCAAGTATCATGAGTTCCCAGAGTATCACACCTCTGCCGATAATATGGACTTCATCAGTCCTGAGGGTCTGCAGGGTTCCTACGACGTGATGGTGAAGGTAATCAATGCGTTGGAGCACAACCGTCACTACGTGATGACCTGCCCGTGTGAGCCGCAGTTGGGCAAGCGAGGACTCTATCCCACGATCAGTCAGAAGGGCACCTATGACGCTGCTCGCGCCATGCAGCACTTCACGGCCTATGCCGATGGGCGTAACGACCTCATCGACATCAGTAATATCATCGGTGTGCCTGTCGATCGGCTGATTCCCATCGCACAGAAACTGCTGGAGCATCAGCTCATTACCTTCGATTGATTGCAGATGAAACGGGCTATCGTCATAGGGGCTTCGTCGGGCATTGGGCGCGAGGTGGCAAAGTTGCTGATCAGCGACGGCTGGACTGTCGGTGTGGCTGCACGTAGGGAGGCGATGCTCAGCGACCTTGGTGCCGTCGCCACAGCCTGTATCGATGTGACGGCTGAGGATGCTACCCAACGGCTGCAACAGCTGATCCAGCGTGTAGGAGGTATGGATCTTTTCTTCTATGCCTCAGGTATCGGACACCAGAATCGTCAGTTGCGTGAAGATATTGAGTTATCCACCATGCAGACCAACGCTTTGGGTTTTACACGGATGATTGGTGAGGCGTATCGGTATTTTGCAGCTCGAGGTGGCGACGAGGCGAAGGCGTGGGCACATATTGCTGCCATCACCTCTATCGCTGGTACCAAGGGACTTGGTCCAGCGCCAGCCTATTCCGCTACGAAGGCGATGCAGAATGTCTATTTGCAGGCGCTCGAACAACAGGCGCATCAGCGTGGACTCAGGATCCGTTTTACTGATATCCGTCCTGGTTTCGTTGATACGGCTCTGCTCAAAGGCGATTTCCATTATCCCATGATGCTTCGTCCTGAAAAGGTCGCCCGTGATATCGTAGCAGCCATCAACGCCAAAGCTCATATCCGTGTGATTGATTGGCGCTATCGACTGCTGACGGCCTTCTGGCGAAGGATCCCAAGGTTCATCTGGCGTCGTTTCCGACTATAAACAGTAATCCCCACCGCTGAGGTGGGGATTACTGTATCATCGTTATCGGATGAAGAGCAGTTCGCGGTATTTGGGCAACGACCAGAGACCGTCTTCTACAATCATCTCGAGACAGTCGATCTCATGACGGATAGCCTCCATCTTCGGACAGACGGTATCATGGTAGGCGATAGCGCGCTGATGGATATTGGCGATGCGGTTGGCTACGCGGCGGGCCTCGGTGAGCTCCTCGACGAGTTGTTCGATGCGCTCGGTGCGCTCGGCAATCTCCTGGATGAGCTTCAGGTTGCGGCGCGAGAGGCGCTGGGCTTCCTCGGCGGGGAAGACATCCTTCATGCCCTGTACGTTCTTGATGAGCTGCGACTGATAGTGGGTCGAGACGGGGATGACGTGGTTCATCGAGAGGTCACCCATCACGCGGGCCTCAATCTGAACGGTCTTCACGTAGGTCTCCCATTTCACCTCGTTGCGGGCCATCAGCTCCTTGCGATTCATCACCTTCGTGGTCTCGAACATACGGATGGAGGCTTCGTCGAGGTAGTGCTCGAAGATCTTCGGACAGGACTTCTCGACGTCGAGTCCGCGGCG